>Ga0265293_10012056_pt1 | contig 11579 bp, 13 predicted proteins | sample Munlanlewell138R_FD_192505 | JGI IMG/M metagenome (GOLD analysis project Ga0265293, IMG submission 192505) | Leachate microbial communities from a municipal landfill in Southern Ontario, Canada - Leachate well 138R | ecosystem: Engineered > Solid waste > Landfill > Unclassified | place: Canada... | reverse complement strand
CAAATATCGTTTCATGAAGTTGTATTCCTCCTAGAAAAGTGTGCAAGGCCTTCTCCAGTCTTACTTCCGATTGCAATATACTATTTGCTACAAACATATGTCAATACAATGTGGGTCTATTCTTGTACTTTTCAGTGAATAAGTCTATAATTTGTTTTATTTTATTATTTTATAATCATTTATCTGTTATTATCACTTATGTCATCTAGGGGAGTTAAGGGCATATGCGCAGGAAGTGTACATCATGGGCTTCAGAGGTAAGAAGCATTTGGGTTTCGTGCTGACACAAGACAATTCAATCCGATATAATTTTATATTTTACCGATACTTACCATCTTTGGTGGGATTCAGGTAACTTCCGACATACTTATAACATTTTTTATGTTAGATGATTGCTTTTCCAGTCGAAATAGCGTATACAGGAAGATGTACGAAGAAAAAGGACTATACCCATGATAAAACCAGACAGCTATCGAAGAGGAACGGCGACCAAATCGTCTATCATCGCTGGAGAGCTTGAACGTGATATTTTGAATGAGAAGTACAAGGCAGGGGAAAACCTGCCCAGCCAGCATGAGCTTGCCGACCGCTTCGAAGCCTCGAGTCGCAGCATCCGCGAGGCCTTCAAGAACCTTGAAGCCAAGGGCCTGATCGAGGTCAGCCAGGGAAAGCGAGCCGTCGTGCTCAGCAATAGCCTCGACCAGTTCGTCAGCTCCCTCGCCTCCTCGATGACCAACAAGCAGATACCCGACAAGAAGCTCATCACCGACCTGATGCAGGTACGCACTACCATCGAGGTCAGTGCGGCCAGGGAGCTGAGCCGTGACCCGGATCGCAAGATGATCGTCCGCTCCCTCGACCAGGCATGCAAGAAGATGGAGACCCTCTTGCCCGAGCTGGAGAACGGCAAGGATGCGGTGGTGATGCAAGAGTTCAAGGAGAACGAGTACGACTTCCACGCCATCCTGATCAAGAGTAACGACAACATCATCCTCAGTTCCATCTATGAGAACCTCGCCCCACAGCTCTACGATGCGCTTGACCGCCTCAGTGAGACCTTTACCGAGCAGCGCAAGAAGGTCAATGAGTATCGCTACCTCGTCGAGGCGCTTCAAAACGGACAGACCGACCTCGCCGTTGCACTGACCCTCGTCAACCTGACCACCACCCGAGAGAAGTTCGAGGCCCTGGACCTGTAGATTCCAGTGCACCCTTCCTTCGAATACCTCCTCCTCTGCGACATCGACAACACCCTCACCGGTGACGATGCGGCCCTCCGCACCTTGATGACACTGCTGAAAGAAAAGCGGGGGCACATCGGTTTTGGAGTGGCCACCGGGCGGAGCATCGAATCGACCGCGCAGATCCTCGGTACATTGGGTATCGACCGGGTCGATGTGTCCATCACCGCCGTCGGCAGCGAGATCTACTACGATGACGGCAGCCTCCTGGATGAGGAGTGGAGGGCGCACATCGACCACGCCTGGCGGCGTGAGACGGTGATCGAATCCCTCTCGTCCATTGAGGGGGTGTACCTGCAGGCCCATCCGCTTGCCCAACGGGCGCACAAGGCCAGCTTCGTCCTCGATGATGCCAGGCGCATGGGCGCAGTAGAGCGTGCCTTGGATGGGACGACGGTACGCTATCGGGCCATCCTCTCCCATGGCAACTACCTGGACATTCTTCCCCATCGTGCCTCCAAAGGCTTGGCCATCGCCCATGTTGCCAAGAGATTTGGCATCGCCGACAAGAAGATCATCGTCGCCGGGGACTCAGAGAACGATCGCTCGATGCTCGAGGGACCCTATCTGGGCATTTTGGTGGCAAACCATGAAGAGAGCTTGGGTGATCTGAAGGAGTGCTACCGGGCAAAAACCCCGTTTGCCGGCGGGGTTGCCGAAGGGTTGCAGTGGTGGGGAGTGCTGTAAGTCCAGCATATGACCGAAGTTAGATAATAATTGTATAACTTTTTACATATCACCAACTAATGACATCTAATTAATAACAGATACTACGGTATTGCCAATAGTTAGGTTTTATACTATTATATTAACAGTACGAAACTTTGTACGTATGACATGGCTATATTGAGGTACCGAATGGAACAAATCCGCGAAACAAAGACAACGATGATCGCTTCCCAGCTTGAGCAGATGATTCTCGACAACACCTTTGAGAACGGGTGCTTCCTTCCGTCACAGCAAGAACTTGCACATATGTTCAACACCTCCAGCCGCCCGGTGCGCGAGGCCTTGAAGCTGCTTGAAGCGCGCGGTTTGGTGACCATCAGCCAGGGCAGACGGGCCGAGGTGGTCAACACCAGCCTCAACCAGTACATCGAATCAATCTCCACCACCATCATGAACAGCCAGATCTGCCAGAACAAGCTGATGCAGAACCTGATGCAGGTCCGCATCGCGGTGGCCACCAGTGCCGCACGCGACTTCACCCGCCTCGAAGGGCGCAAGCGCTACCTCTCCCAGCTGTGGCGGGCGACCAACCTGATGGAGGCGGCCCTCGGGGCCATCGCCGCAAAGGATGCCACAGCCGTGGCGCAGTTCAACCAGGCGGAGGCCGAATTCCACCGCACCCTCGTCCAAGCCAACGGTAACCAAATCCTCATCAGCATCTACGAGAGCCTCTCCCCGATCCTCGACCAGACGATGAATTCCATGAAGTTCACAGCCCCCCAGATGGAGAAGCGCTCCAAGGATTATGCCTACCTCTGTGAGGCACTGCAGAACGGACAGACCGACCTTGCCGTCGCCTTGGTGCTGGTCACCCTCACCTCACTGCAGAACTCCGTCATGGACACCTACCCGGACGACCGGCCGGCGTTCGCAAGCTACGCATAAGAGTCCTTCTGTGCTACCATGGCCGCATGGCCGATCCCATCATCCACATAGAGCACGCAACGGTCCGCCGCAAGGGCCTTGATATCCTCGACGATGTCTCCTTCACCGTCCAGAGCGGAGAGCACACCGCCATCATCGGGCCCAATGGGGCGGGCAAGTCAACTTTGGTACAGGTCATCAGCCAAGAGGTCCACCCGCTCAACACGCCGCAGATGAAGCGCGTGCTCTTCGGCAGGCAACGCTGGGAGGTCCTGGAGCTGAGAAAGCGGCTGGGCATCGTCAGCCAATCGCTACAGTACCTCTGCAACTCCTCATACAAGGGGTTCGAGATCGTCCTCTCCGGCTTCTTCAGCTCCATTGGCCTGGACTTCCACCACCAGGTGACCGCAGCGATGGAGACCACGGCACGTGATGTGATGGAGCGCTACACTGTCTCCCATCTTCAGACCAAGCAGATGAACCGGATGAGCAGCGGCGAAGCGCGGCGGATCCTCCTCTGTCGGGCGATGGTCAATGAGCCGAGCGTCTTCCTCCTCGATGAGGCGGGAACCGCGTTGGACTTTCCAGCGCGCAAAGCCTACCGTGCAACACTTGAGCAACTCCACGGCGAGGGAAAGACCATCATCTTGGCCACCCATGAGCTCTCCGAGATCATCCCCGCCATCGCGCGGGTCGTTTTGATGAAGGATGGCGCGATCGTCGCCGACGGGCCGAAGGAGGAGGTCCTTCGCGAAGAGCTGCTCAGCGATGTCTACGGGATGCCGGTTTTCGTCGACCGAAGAGACAATCTTTTCACTGCATGGTGCTGAACCTTTCTCGCAACGATGTCCAATCTGGTGTATGATGGGCTAAGAACATACCCAAGTGAGGATCACACCATGAAGCGTTGTTCCATCATCGTCCACAGTGTCAGCGGAAACAGCTATATCATCGGCTCATACCTACAGGAGCTCATGGCCGAGCGGAATGTCGATGCCCGCCTCTATCGCGTCGAAGACCCCGACCTCCATATCTGGGCCAACACCCAGGAGACCACCAATGACTTCTACGAGGATATCTCAGCACTGCCGTTGGTCAGTGCCTCGGTGTTGCTCAAGAGTGACATGATCATCCTCGGCAGTCCCACCCGCTTTGGCAACATCACCGCCGAGATGAAGACCTTTTTGGACACCACGATGGACCTCTCCAAGGAGAAGAGCCTGGAGTCGAAGTTCTTCGCCTGCTTCACCAGCTGCCTCAACTCCACCGCCGAGGGGGCGCACACCCTCAACGCAATGATCTACTGGGCCCAGTCGATGGGCATGCTCCACATCCCCTTCGGTGTGCATGATGAGCTGGACTACTGTGACCAACCGGTGAGCGGCATCGTCCACCTCGCAGGAAAAGAGGGGTCCATCAGGCCTGGCGACCGGCTCGGACGGGAGATGGAGGTCTACGCTGATACGCTGAGCGCCTACATCCAGGAGTAGCTCACTCCTTTGAGAAGACAAGCGTGAGGCGGTCGAATAGCCGCCTCAGCACTCCCTTGCCAAAGCGGGTCTTGTAGTCGCTGGCCGCACTCTCGATGGAGACCTCATGGCTGCCGCTCATATGCTTGAGGTTGTCCCAGTGGCGGACGATCCACATATAGAGGTCCGCCTCGGTGGTGCCGGGGAAGGCGAGCAGCAGCTTCTGCAGGCGCACCTCCTCGATGATCGGCTTGTAGACATTCTCATACCACGACCGCGCCCCCTCCTCAAAGCTCAGAATCTCGCTCTTGCCCTCGTTGATGTAGTACTTGTGCACCTGGATGTGGTGGACCAACTCCGCATAGGAGCCGGGGGAGGAGAAGACGATCTGGTCCATCGGCAGGTAGGTGGGCTTGTACTGCTCGATGAACCGCTTCCGTTCATAATGGGTGACCCGGCGTCTGAGCTGTCTCATCGTCAGGCCTGCCTCAAGCGGGATCTCGCTGTCCAGCTCGACCACCTCGGCGTCGATGAATTCGACGCCCTGGGCTTTGGCTACCGAGACCCGGTGGTTGCCGTCGCGGACAAAGTACCACTGGCCGAGCTTGTAGACGGAGATCGGGGGCAGGATGATGTACTGCTTCACCGCCCCGTCGATGGAGCGCCATCTGGACCGCAACAACTCCTTCTTCGGGTAGAAGGCCTGGCTGAAGTCCTGATACCGCCCCTCGCTGCCGATGATCTGGGCGACGGGGATGGTCCGCATCCCCCGGTAGGTCTCGTTGCGTGGTTTGATGAGCTCGGTGACGGCGTAGAAGCTGAGCAGGTCGCTGTTCTTCCACGCCAGCGTGGAGAGCACTGATTGGATCCTGCCCCGCGTCTTTGCCTTCTCAAAGTCCTCGTTGGTCTGGGAGATGAGGTCATGCGCCATGACCAGCCTCCTTTCCAAGATTCGGGTCTGCCAGGATGTAGCTGCTGTAGATGTTGATGATCTGCGTCTGTTTGTACATGTGGTGACGGTTGGCGTTCATATCCATCAGGTGGATATGGCCGTGCAGCAGGTACTTTGGGCGAAAGCGCTCCATGAAGGTCAGGAAGGTGGAGAAACCCCGATGGCAGAGGTCGGTGTCGTCCCCGATGCCCAAGGGTGCGGCATGGGTGACGAGGATGTCGAGGTAGCGGCCGAAGAAGATCCGGTTGAAGATCAGGCGGGGCACCATCCTCAGCATCCTCGAGAACATCTGGCGTTCGGTGAACTGGTGCTCCCCATTGTTGTATCGCATCGAACCGCCAAGGCCGGCGATGATGAGTCCACTCTTGCGATCGCGGATGACCTTCCCGTCGATGAACTCGCCGCCGAAGGGGGGTAAGAATTGCTCCCTGCCCTCCCCCATCCTGAAGGAGGCGGGCGTGGAGCCGTCCTTGATGAAGTAGCTCATGTGCTCGAGGTTGTGGTTGCCAAAGACGAAGAAGAGCGGCTTGTTGAGGCTGGAGATGATGAACTCGTAGTACTTGAGCCCGAGGTCGCCGGCAGCGATGACCAGGTCCACATCGCCGTACCGGTCTGCAATATTCTGTGAATAGACCAAGGGATCGGTCGTATCACTGATACAGAGAATCTTCATCACTACCCCGCAAGATATCCACCATCGACGACTACTGTCTGGCCAGTCATGGCCCGACACTCCCCGACAAACGCCACGGCCTTGGCCACCTCAGCGGGATCGACCAGGGTACCCAGCAGCGCTCGTTCTTCATACAGTCGCCTCAAGGGGTGGTGTGTGTCAAGGTGCGGGGCAGAGAGGAGGCCCGGAGCGACGGCATTGACGCGGATCTCGGGGGCAAGTTCGGCCGCCAAGCTCTGCGTGAAGGCGACGACCGCCCCTTTTGAGGCGTCGTAGTGGACCGTCTTGCCGAAGCCCGGGTGCAGGGCGTTGATGCTGGCGATGTTGACGATTGCGCCTGAGGCGGCGCGAAGGAGGGCCCTGCACGCCTGGCTGAGGGCGAACATCCCCTCGACGTTGACAGAGAAGATCCGTCTCCACTGTGAGAGCGTCAAATCCTCGATGGCCGCTTCGCTGAAGATACCGCTGTTGTTCACCAGCACATCGAGGTGCTCGATCCCCGTTACTGCCTGCTCGATCGAATCAGCGCTCTGTACGTCCAAGGAGACGGGAACGAGGTCTTGACCCAGCTCATCGGCCAGGTGTCGGGCGCCTCGTGCATTGGTGTGGTAGGCACAGAGGACGCGGTCTCCACGCTCAATGTAGTGGCGGCAGATCGCCGCACCCAGGACGCTGGTACCCCCACTGACGAGGATGACCTTCATCGCCCCTCTCCGAGGAATCGTGCAAGGTGGGGGCAGTGCTCCCACCGCACGAGGTCCGCCTCACGTGCCAAGGCAAAGTGCTCCTCGTCCCAGGCGGGGACCATCGTGGCGGCACAGAGCGACCACCGCTCCGCCTCGATGGGACGACTTGCCTGCCAGACACCGGCCTTGACCGTCGTGGCAACCGACATGCCCTCGCTGGCCCTGCCGAGCACAGAGAGGGAGTATGAGCCGTCACTGGTAAGGGTGAGTTGCTCTACCGCAGACCCGTCGAGGAAGAACCACACCTCGTCGCTTGCCAGGCGGTGGAGGCGACTGAAGTTGTCCCAGGTCATCAAGTAGAGGATTGTCGAGCCACTCTCTTTGTGACTGTCGCTGTAGAAGGTGTGCACCCGCCGGAAGAACCCACCCTCCCCGTCGAGGGGCTTAAGGCCGAGGTTCTCGACCAAGGCCTGGACCTCTTCGTTCATACCGGCCACTCTCTGGTGATGGCCCGCACCAGGGCGGTGAAGCTCTCCTTGACCTGCTCCCCCGTCTCCATCACCTCTGTATGGGTCAACTTCTGGGCCAAGATTCCTGCTGCCATGTTGGTGATACAGCTGATGCCCAACACCCGCATATGCATATGACTGGCAGCAATCGCCTCGGGGACGGTGGACATGCCCACCGCATCGGCGCCGAGGATCCGGGCGGCGCGGATCTCCGCCGGCGTCTCGAAGGAGGGGCCGGCAAAGAACATGTAGACCCCCTCCTGAAGGTGCATGTCCAACCCTGTTGCCGCACGGCGGGCGATGTCGCTGAGCTCAGGATCGTAGGCGTGGGACATGTCGAAGAAGCGCTCTCCCAGGCTCTCGTAGTTGGGTCCGCGCATCGGGTTGTCAGCTATCAGGCGGATATGGTCGGTGATCAACATGAGGTCTCCGGTACGAAACGTGATGTTCACCCCGCCGGCGGCATTGGTAACCAGGAGGTGGCCGATCCCCAGTGCGTGCATCACCTGGATGGGAAAGACCACCTGGTCCATCCCGTAGCCTTCGTAGTAGTGGAAGCGCCCCTGCATGCAGAGCACCCGCTTGCCCTCCAGCGTACCGGCAACCAACCGCCCTTTGTGACCGAAGACGGTGGAGACGGGAAAGTGGGGGATATCCTTGTACGAGATGGCCACGCTGTCGCTCAGCTCCTCGGCCAGGTCGCCGAGCCCGCTTCCCAGCACCATCCCGATTTGAAGCGGCTGGCTTCCAATACGGCTGGTGATGTACATTGCAGCTTCCTGCATCTTATCAAGCAATCGATCCATATACTCCTCCACATGGACTAGAACGGTTGACCGCTCGCCTTCGGGGCGGCGGACTTCTTGGAGAAGAGGACCAGCGCCACCAGGGTAGCGACGTAGGGGAAGACCTTGAAGAAGACCGGCGGGACCACCGAGAGCGAGGGGATGACCTGGCTGACATTGGCGATGGTGGTGGCACTGCCGAAGAAGAAGGTCGCCCCGAGGATTCCCAGTGGTTTCCACTGGCCAAAGATCAAGGCGGCGATGGAGAGGAAGCCGAGGCCCGCAACGGTGCCATGGAATTCGCCGCTGTAGGTGATGAGAATCACCGCCCCGCCAAGGCCCGCCAACGCCCCGCTCATGATCACGCCGAAGTACCGCATCCGGTGCACGTTCACCCCTGCCGACGCAACGGCCGAGGGGTGCTCTCCGCACGCCCTGAGGCGCAGGCCAAAGCTGGTTTTGTAGAGTAGAAGCCAGGAGAGCGCCCAGATGACGAGCACCACCCAGGTGGTCCAGTAGGTCTGACTGAAGAAGAGCGGACCGATGATCGGAATCTTGGAGAGCAGCGGGATGTTCTTGCGAATGATGCCCATACCGATGCGTACGTTGCCGCTGCCGCTGATCAGGCGGGCGAGGTAGACGGTGATCGCGCCGGCGAGCATGTTGATCGCCGTCCCGCTGATGACCTGGTCGGCCTTCAAGTTGATCGATGCAAAGGCATGCAGCAGGCTGAAGAGCGCGCCGGCCACCACCCCGACGACCAAGCCGAAGGTGAGCAGCATCACCGAATGGGCTGCCATCGTCGCTTCCAGGAGGCGGATTGTGATGGCACAGGCGAAGTAGCCGACGAGCATCAGGCCCTCAAGGCCGAGGTTGGTCACTCCGCTACGCTCACAGTAGAGGCCGCCGAGGGCGGTGATCAAGAGGGGGATTGTATAGCCGATGGCATAGGGAAAAATACTGCTGAGGGTCGACCACATATGCTACGCCTCCTCACTCTGGTCAGGCCGGCGTGACCGGCGATTTTTGGCGATCCGATCCCAGAAACGCTGGAAGAGCACGCTGGTTGCGGTAAAGTAGATGATGACGGCGATGATCGAGTCGGCGATCTCCGGGGGGATGGAGGTCATCGCATTCATGAACCCCTTGCCGGACTGCAGGATGCCAAAGAAGAGGGAGCTGAAGAGCACTCCCAACGGGTTGGATGCCCCCAAGAGGGCGACTGCGATGCCATCGAAGCCTTGGGCGGGCATGACCCCGATCTGGATGTTGCGTGAGTAACCGGTGTAGAAGGTCAGACCGGCAAGGCCGGCGAGGCCTCCGGCGATCATCATCGAGATGATCACGTTGCGGTTGACCTTGATGCCGGCGTACTCGGCGCACCAGCGGTTGGAGCCCACCGCCTTCAATCCAAAGCCGAGGGTCGTCTTGTCCAACACGAAGCGGATGATGATCACGCAGGCGATGGCGATGAAGAACCCGTAGTTGATGTAGGAGCCGGAGAAGAGCTTGGTCAACCACGGTGCCCTGAGCGACTGGCTGAGGGCGATGGAGGCACTCTCCGTCTCAAGCGATGGACCCTTGAGGAAGGCGGGGACGAAGTAGTAGATCGACCAATAGGCGATCCAGTTCATCATGATCGTCGCCACGACCTCATGGACGTTGAACCGCGCCTTCAAAAAGCCGGGGATCACCCCCCACAACGCCCCCCCAATGAGGGCACTGGCGACGAGGACCACCAAGAAGAGCGGGCGAGGCAGGAAGATCTTGTGGGCGACCAGCGTTGCACAGAGGCCTCCGATGAGCATCTGTCCGCTCGCCCCGATGTTGAAGAGCCCGGTCTTGAAGGCGAAGGCCACCGAAAGGCCGACGAGCATCAAGGTGGTGGCGGTGGCCAAGGTATTGCCCACCCGCTCGATGTTCATCAAACCACCGCGAAAGAGGTAGTAGAAGCCGGCGAAGGGGTTGCTGCCGATCGAGGCCATCAGGACGGCTCCGCCGATGAGGCCGAGGATCACCGCACTGACGGCAACGAGGAAGGCGTTGCCCGAGCGCGGGCGGTACATGGTCTTCTTCATCGTCCTCCCTCCTTCTTGGTAATGCCGGCCATCATCAGACCGACCTCATCCTCGTTTGTCTCACTGGTCTTGACGACATCGACCAGCTCGCCGCTGAACATGACGGCGATCCGGTCGGAGAGGTTGAAGATCTCATCAAGCTCGAAGGAGACCAAGAGAACAGCATACCCCTTGTCCCGGTGGTCGACCAGTTGGCTGTGGATGTACTCGATGGCCCCGACGTCCAGACCCCGTGTCGGCTGGACGGCGATGAGCAGTTCGCTGGTACCGGCGATCTCCCGCCCCACGATGAGCTTCTGCTGGTTGCCACCGCTGAGCTTGCCTGCCAGCGAGTGGATCCCTTCGCCGCTGCGGACATCGAAGCGCTCGATGACCTGTTGAGCGTACTCATCGAGGTAGTCGGCTGACAGGATGCCCCGTTTGCTGAACGGCGGGTGGTAGAACTCCTTGATGGCCACGTTGTCCGAGACGGAGGAGTTCATCACCAAGCCCCGCTTCTGCCGATCCTCGGGGATGTGGCCGATTCCAATCTCATTGCGCCGCCGTACATCGGCGTGGGTGATGTCGTTGCCTTCTACGATGACCGAGCCGCTCTCGATCCCCCGCAAGCCAGTGATCGCCTCGATGAGCTCGCTCTGGCCATTGCCGTCGACGCCGGCGATGCCGACGATCTCCCCGGCCTTGACGGAGAGGGAGAAGTTCTTCACCCCCAAGAGGCGCTTGTTGTTCAATACGTTGAGCTCCCGCACCTCGAGGATCACCCGCCCCGGCTGGGCGATCTTCTTCTCGACCTTGAAGCTCACCGGACGGCCGACCATCATCGAGGCCATTGCGGCCACCGAGGTATCGGCCACGTCGACGACGCCAACGAGCCTGCCGCGACGGATGACCGAGCAGCGGTCGGCGACCTCCTTGATCTCGGCAAGCTTGTGGGTGATCAGGATGATCGACTTGCCCTCCTTGACGAGGTTGCGCATGATCTGCATCAGATCTTCGATCTCTTGGGGAGTGAGGACTGCTGTCGGCTCGTCAAAGATCAGGATATTGGCGTCGCGGTAGAGCATCTTCAAGATCTCCACACGCTGTTGCATCCCCACAGTGATGTCCTCGATGATCATATCGGGGTCGATGTTAAGCCCATACTGTGCAGAGAGGGCGGCAATACGATTTGAAGCGCCCTTGCGGTCAAGGAAGAAACTCCCCTCCTTGCCGAGGATGATGTTCTCGGTGACGGTGAAGTTTTGCACCAACTGGAAGTGCTGGTGGACCATCCCGATGCCCAGGTCGTTGGCATCGTTGGGGTTGTGGATGGTCACCTCATTGCCCCGTACTTTGATCGTCCCCCGATCGGCGTGGTAGAGGCCGAAGAGAATCGACATGAGGGTGGACTTACCCGCACCATTCTCGCCAAGGATGGCATGGATCTCCCCCTCCCTGACCTGGAGGGTGATGTCATCATTGGCGACAATCCCGGGAAACTCCTTGCGGATGTTCAGCATCTCGATCACGTGGTTCATCAACGGACTCCTTGGGGATCATGATTTACAGAAGGGCCACCGCACTGGGAGGTGGCCCCTCACAAAGGTTGTTACA
>Ga0265293_10012053_pt1 | contig 11582 bp, 15 predicted proteins | sample Munlanlewell138R_FD_192505 | JGI IMG/M metagenome (GOLD analysis project Ga0265293, IMG submission 192505) | Leachate microbial communities from a municipal landfill in Southern Ontario, Canada - Leachate well 138R | ecosystem: Engineered > Solid waste > Landfill > Unclassified | place: Canada... | reverse complement strand
CTATGTAATAAGGCAAGCCACAGTTTGCAAAGGAAACATATTCTCCCCTTTCAAATAAGACTATTTCAATGTTTTCATCAAGTCTCCTAAGTCTAGCTAAAGCCGTTGCACCACCTGCAACTCCACCAACAATAACTACTTTTTTACCCATATTTGTTGCCTCCTTAAAATATATTAGGGTTTATACCCCCTACCCGTATGATTATATATTATGATATTGTTTCCTTTTTGTCAATAATAAAATAAAAAAATTAAGGGAAGAAATCTTCCCTTAATAATATTTTTTACTATCCATATATTCCTGTACTATTCTTAGGGTCTCACCAAATCTTTGGAAGTGGACAACTTCTCTCTCTCTTAGAAATCTTAGGGTATCTGAAACTCCTGGATCGTCACTTACCCTAATCAAATATTCATAGGTAGCTCTTGCTTTTTCTTCTGCGGCCATATCTTCGTGTAAATCTGCTATTGGATCAGCTTTTGATTGAATATATCCAGCAGTCCAAGCCTGACCTCCTGCATTGTGAGGGAAAGGACTCTTTCCATGGTTTACATAGTGAGCTTCAAAGGGTGTTCCCTTTATTTGACTTAACGGTGCATCCTTTACTAATCTCCAAACTAAAGTTCCAATTATTTCCCAATGGGCCAGTTCTTCTGTGCCTATGTCCGTCAATATTGCCTTACCTTGATTAGTCGGCATAGTCCATCTTTGGCTTAAATACCTTATTCCCGCTGACAATTCTCCATCTGGTCCTCCAAACTGTTCTAATATCATTGCAGCTAAGGCTGGATTGGTTGTATCAACTCTTACTGGATATTGTAGCTTTTTTTCATATATCCACATGTTTATCCTCCTTTAAAAGTTAGTAAAGTTTATTTCCCAAGGCCAAGGCCCATCAATATAGCCCCAAGGATATTTACTCATTCCTGTGTTTTTTAGGGGGCCATATCTGGCCTGATACATATTTTCCAATTCTGTATATCTTTGAGATGCATTATTGTGTAGTCTCAAGGCCCTTTCATCATTGGGATGGGTATCTAAATATAGTGCTGACTCCACTAACATGAAGGATACTTCCATTAGTTCTATTAGAAAATCCATTTGTGTCCTATCCATAGCATCTACACCCGCCTTCTCTGTCTTCTTCAATAATATATGGTTGATATAATTCTGGAAACAATGTTCCTTTTTTTAGTGCTTCCCTTGGACTAAAAACTTGATTCATTATCTGAAAGGGGACGCAGGCTCGCGCCAATGAACCTGGACAACAGGGATTTCTATCAACTTCATATTCTCTCTCCATCTCTTCTCCTCCTAATAAAATTGTGTTCATTAATATATTACGCAGAAAGAAGATAAAGGGTGACATACAAAAGAAAAAACCCCCTTTATAAAAGGGGGTTTATTTCTCTGGAAATACTTTTACTAATGCTCTTATGAGAAAATAAAACAATATTAAAACAAAAAAAGTAGTGCCCATTCCATATACTAATAGTTTTCCTAACATAGTCTACCTCCTAAGACAATAGCGCTAACACAATACTGCCTGCTATAATAGATCCTATTTGTCCTGCCACATTGGCAGATGCAGCCTGCATTAAAATAAAGTTAGTGGGATCTGCTTCCTTTGCTAATTTTTGAATTACTCTTGCTGACATTGGAAATGCAGAAATACCTGCTGCTCCAACCATAGGGTTGTACTTCTTTTTCACAAACAAATTCAGTGTTTTAGCAAACAATACTCCACCTGCAGTATCAAAGATAAATGCAACTAATCCAAGCCCCATTATCATAGCAGTATCCCATCTAATAAATGCATCTGCTGTCATTGTAGAGCCGATGGTTATACCTAGAAGCAAAGTCACTAAGTTTGCTAGTTCATTTTGTGCCGATTGAGACAACCTCTCCAATACACCAGATTCTCTAATAAGGTTTCCAAACATTAAAAATCCTATTAAAGTAACAGATATAGGTGCTATAATTCCTGCAATTACTGTAACTAAAATTGGAAATAATATTTTCACAGTCTTAGATATTTTAACTTCTTTATACTCCATCTTAATCTTTCTTTCTTCTTTAGTAGTTAAAAGCTTTATTACTGCTGGTTGTATCATAGGTACTAAAGACATATAGGAGTAGGCCGCTACAGATATGGGCCCTAAAAGATGTTTAGCAAATCTAGACGCTACAAATATAGATGTTGGTCCATCAGCTGCACCTATGATACCGATGGATGCAGCTTCTTTTATATCAAATCCTAAAAGTGATGCAAATATTATGGTCATGAATATTCCAAACTGAGCAGCTGCACCAAAGAATAGCATAGATGGCATTTGAAGTAATGGTGTAAAATCTATCATGGCCCCAACTGCAACAAAAATTAAAGCTGGAAATAACTCATTTAATATCCCCGCATTTTTTAGTATTCCTAAAACTCCTTCATCACTGGCTATACCTGGTATCCCTGGAACTACAGGCAGATTAGTTAGTATAGCTCCAAATCCTATGGGCAATAATAACATTGGTTCATAATCTTTTACTATTGCTAGATAAATTAACACACCACCTACAATATACATAAGTATTTGATTGAATTCAAGACTTTTGAAGCCTACTAATAGTTGTTCCAAGTATTATTCCTCCTGTTTGTTTATTTAAGCAATTAATTATACCATATGAATACAACTTTATAAACCACAAAAAAGAAAACCCCAAAATTTAAGGATTTTCCTTTAATATATATTTGAAAGGGAGAATGGCTTATTTCTTGAACAATTCATTTTTTTGGAAAATTTAGCATTTATCACATTAAGTGCATAATTTTACATGATTAATATATACTTTTCTACACATAATACTACTACACCTAAGTTTTACAAAATTAATTTTGAAAGGAGACTTAAAAAATGACTACAAATACAAACAGTAATAAAATTGTTGTTCCAGGTGCTCGTCAAGCCCTTGATCAAATGAAATTAGAAATTGCTTCAGAACTAGGCATGGCAAACTACGACTCATTAGATAAAGGCAACCTACCATCTAGACAAAATGGCTATGTTGGTGGATATATGACTAAAAAGTTAGTTCAGATGGCACAACAAAACATGAGTGGTACTACTAAGTAGTATGTAGGTCAAAAAAGATAGGTCAAATGACCTATCTTTTTTATATGCATTTTTTATCTAGCTCCTAATTCTTTATCCAATAGATATAGTCCTTGGAAGTTGTCTTTAATTCCTTCTAATTTAAATATAACATCCTTCATGGAGTTTTCTTCTTCTAATTGTTCTTCAACAAACCATTGTAGGAATTGGATAGTTGGATATGACTTTTCTTCCATTGCCATATCTAATATATTGTTAATTTTTGAAGTAACTAATTCTTCATGATGAAGAGCAGCCTTAAATACTTCTAAGAATGAATCATAGTCATTTTTTGGCTCTTCCATAGTTTGAGCCCTAACTCTTCCATCCATATCATAGATAAATCCATAGAATTTCATTGCATGACCGTATTCTTCCTTAGCTTGCTCTATAAAAAAATGTGCAAATCCATTCATATTTCTATCAGAGCAGTATCCTGCCATTGCCATATATGCATAGCCTGATGCCAATTCAAAGTTAAATTGATCGTTTAATGCTTTTAATAATTTTTCAGATGCCATAATTATTTACCTCCTAATTATTTGTGTTTATATTAATCTGATATTTTGTATCTCTTTACTCTTTTATAATACCCAAAGGTTTTCCATTTAATCACTTTTTTTATTCCATTAATATAATATCTAACTTATTATATATTTTAAGGCTTATTTTATCAGTTAAGACCAAATTATTTTCTTTTAGAAATTTGATGAGGGAGGATTTCATCCCTTCTCCATATATACCATCCAGACTTCCTTCATAATATCCTCTTTGGGCAAGTCTTTTTTGAACTTCTAAAACATCAGCACCTCTATCTCCTGGCTTTAATTCTCTAAACCCCTGGCCAAAGGGGCCATATAGTCCATTAGTAATTATTACTATAGTATTGTGCTTTATAAGAGAATAAAGTTCCTCTACATCTTTATTTCTCATGCGAATACATCCAGCAGACAAATTTCCACCAATAGAGCCTGGTTTATTGGTACCATGAATACCATATTTACCCCAGGGAACATTTAATCCCATCCATCTAGTTCCAAAACCTTCTCCCCACTCTGCCTTCTCTATGATTTTAAAGGTACCTAAGGGAGTTGGTGAATTTGGTTTTCCTGTGGCTATTGGATAAGTTCTAAATATGGCCTCGTTCTCCCTATCAATTAATTTAAGTTGCTTTTTATCGACTTCCACTAATATAGTATACTTTTGTGTTTTATCTTTAGAGTATACATCTTCAGATTTAGTTTTGTTATTAATTGAAATCTTATGTATATAGTTGCTAGAAAACAGAAAAATACTTATCAATAGGACTATTAAAATAAACATGGAAACCTTTCTATTCATCTTATCCCCCCTTCATACATTAATATGCACTTTTTTTCTAAATTGAACTTATTTTATAAGTTAGTTTAGTTTAATGCATCTTTAGGGGATAAAATATCATTATAAAAAGTACTTTAGCCCTCTTTGTTTTCAGAGAGCAACTTGTTATTAATCCGGATTATAAAACTGATAGACACTGTATATGGAGATATTTTCTTTGCATAGAAGCTTAATTATACTTGGTATTTGTTGTGTCATAATATTTAACTCTATACCGTTGTATTTTAATACTAAATCCTTAGTTTCTACAATTCCTGAGTTATGCAAAACATCTAAAATTTTATTTTCAATTTTAGGTATGTTCATACCACCTAAGGAAAAAAATATCTTCTTCTTTTCCTCAGTATAGTCTTGAGGGTTTAACCTATTTATTAACATAATTTTATTCATTGCAAAGCTCCTTTAACATTTTTCTTTGTAAAACAGGTAGCAAAGAATTTGGTTAAGTCATACCCCAGCCCTCCTAAAACAATTATCATTTTTCTATTTACCCAATTTTTTAATAAAAAAAACATTTATAATTAATTTTTTATTATTAATCATATTAATAGTCATAACACCACAATAAATCTATTTTCTATTATCAATTCCATCAATTTATGTTATATTATAATTTGAAGAAGTATTATTAAATTTAAAAAGGAGTATTTATGGAAAAATATTTAGATAGTTTGAGTAAATCCATATTGTTTAAAAATCTAAAGAAAGATGAAATATATTCCTTAGTCTCTGCCATACCCTATAGTATTATCAATTATCAAAAGGATGATGTAATTGCAATAGAAGAGGATGACTGTATTAGCTTAGGTATTATCCTTAGTGGAAATGTGGAAATCCATAAGCCTTTTCCTTCTGGAAAGATTGTTACAATAAATAATTTTCAATCTGGAAATGTATTTGGTGAAGCCCTTGTTTTTTCTAAAACACATAAATATCCTGCAACCATTATTTCATCCACTAATAGTGAAATAATGTATATAAGTAAAGAGGATGTTATTAAGCTTATGGGGTCTGATAACAGGGTGTTAAATAACTTTGTAACTGTTTTATCCAATAGAATTTTAATGTTAAATGAAAGAATAACTAACCTTTCTTACGATTCAATTAGAAAAAAAATAGCTAATATTATATTGATTGAGTATAGTAAGCAGAAAAACAAACTGTTGATACTACCTTTTTGCCGAAAAAAAATGGCAGAGCTTTTGAATATCCCTCGTCCATCTTTGTCTAGGGAATTGATGAAAATGAAAGAAGATGGCATCATCGACTATCATAAAAACAAATTAAAGATTGTTGATATTGATTTGTTGGAAGGTTGTCTTTTAGAATAATCTTAAACTTTTATATAGAAGATATCTATAACTGATTTCTAGTTATAGATATCTTCTATTTTTATATTGTTGGTTAATTTTATATAATTAAAATAAGATTGTTAAATGTTTTTCAAAGGAGGTTTTATAAATGGGTGATAAACGAAAGATGTTTATCTATGGTGGTATCATTGGTATTATTGGTGCTGTCCTTATGAAGTTAGGAAATCCAGGTAATATGGGGATTTGTATCGCTTGTTTTTGGAGAGATATTGCAGGTGCCTTAGGTCTACATAGGGCAGAAGTAGTCCAGTATATAAGACCAGAGATTATAGGAATTATTTTTGGTTCATTTATTATTTCCTATATGACAGGTGATTTCAAAGTTAAGGGTGGCTCATCGCCTCTTATTAGGTTTGTTTTAGGTTTTTTCTTAATGATCGGAGCCCTAGTATTTTTAGGTTGTCCTCTAAGGATGATATTAAGGTTGGCTAATGGAGACTTAAATGCTTTAGTGGGATTAGCTGGTTATGTGGCAGGAGTTTTTGTCGGTGTACTATTCCTTAAAAAAGGCTATAGTCTTGGAAGAAACATTGATCAGCCCAAGATAGCTGGATACATTTATCCCATATTCGCCATTGTACTATTGATCTTTTTAGTTATTAAACCTGCATTTATTTTATTTAGCAAGGAAGGACCTGGTTCCATGGCAGCACCCATATTAATTTCTTTAGTTTTAGGTGGAATAGTTGGTATTGCTCTTCAAAGAAGTAGAATTTGTACTGCTGGTGGGTTTAGGGATGTTTTTTTAATTAAAGATTATCATTTTCTATGGGGTCTCATTGGTATTTTCATATTTGGATTGGTTGGAAATTTGGTTTTAAATTTTAGTAGCTTCAAATTAGGATTTGAAGTCCAACCAGTAGCACACACAAATCATCTTTGGAATTTTCTTGGCATGACTTTAGTAGGCCTTTGCTCTGTTTTACTTGGTGGTTGTCCTATTAGACAAACTGTTTTAGCCAGTCAAGGAGATAGTGATGCTGGCATCACAGTATTTGGTCTTATCATAGGTGCTGCCTTTGCTCACAACTTTGGATTGGCTTCATCTGCTAAGGGGGCTACTCAAAACGGCAAAATTGCTGTTATTATTGGTATTGTATTTGTTTTGGCCTTGGCCTATGGAATATTGTTAGGTAATAGATCTAAAACTGAATCAAAGGAGGTTGTAAACAATGGCTAGTATAGTCGATGCTAGAGGCAGATCTTGCCCTGAACCTGTTATTATGATAAAAACAGCAATTGATAAAGAACCTAATGAAGTTTTTCAAGTTTTGGTAGATACTTATGTGGCTGTTGAAAATATTGCTAGATTTGTAAAGGGAAAAGGCTATAATATAATTGTAACAGAAAATAATGGAGAGTTTAGCTTAGAAATTAAAAAATAGGTGATTTTATGGGAGACTTCTACTGTGTAGTTACATTTCATGTTACCCAACATGCTTTAATATTTGAAAAACTTATGCAGGAAAAAAACATTGAGGTAAAGCTAATGCCTGTGCCTAGACAAGTCAGCTCAAGTTGTGGAACAGCGGCAAAGATTCCTTGCGAATTGGAGCTAGATATAAAAAAGATATGTGCCTTAGAAAATGTGCCTATAGATGAGTTCTATAGGATAGAAAATAAAAAAGGCCATTCTTGGTTTTCAAAATATATAAACAAGTAATAAAGGGGCATTCTGCCCCTTTCCTATTTCAAAAGATTTCTAAGCATGAATTTACTATGAATTATTTATAACTTTTATTCTATAAAAAAAGCTTGATTTTTCTAAACATTCATATATAATGGTATTGTTGGTAAATAAAAGAAAGGAGGTCGTGAAGATGATCAAGATGAATTTTGTACTTAACAATAAAGAAAACTTAATACTTTTAATAACACGACCTAAGTACGAAATTTAGTTTTTTGCTGTTGAATTCGATACCATAGGTGTGTTTACCTATGGTTTTTTATATTTATGCAGCCCTTTTGGGCCTTCGTGTCTCTATATATAAACTCAACCATAGGTATATGCCTATGGTTTTTTTATTAAGGAGGGATAATGTGAAGAACTTAAAAAAATTGTTACAATTTATGGAAGGGTACAGAATTATTTACTTGTTTGGAATGATATCAATACTTTTATCTCAAATACTTACTACTGTTACTCCTCTAATATTAAAAACCACTATTGACAGTATCATCGGAGAGGAAACCATAGACTCTCCTATCATCCAACAAACTGTAAAATTATTAGGTGGTAAAGAACTACTTAAGGAAAATCTATGGATTATAGGGATTATTTTAATTTCTGTAGCTATCTTAAGAGGTATATTTCTATATCTAAAGAATACTTTGGCTAGTAAATCAGCGGAAAATACTACTCAACGAATAAGGGATAAACTATATGACCATATTCAGAGACTACCATATGAATATCATGTGAAATCTGAGACGGGAGAGCTTATACAAAAGTGTACTTCCGATGTAGATACTATAAAGAGATTTTTGTCTATACAACTTGTAGAAGTAGCTGGCTCTATGTTTATGTTAATTTTCATAGTATATGTAATGTTTACTTTGAATGTTAAAATGGCATTGATATCCATACTGGCACTACCAATAACCTTTTCCTTTGCAATGATATTTTTTAAAAAAGTTAAGAAAGATTTTGAAGCTTCTGATGAAGCAGAGGCAAAAATGACTACAACACTACAAGAAAATTTGACTGGTGTCAGGGTAGTTAAGGCTTTTTCTAGGCAGAAGTTTGAAGTTGATAAATTTGACGAGAAAAATTTAGAGTATCAAAAATTGACTTATAAGTTAATAAAAAACTTATCTACCTATTGGGCAATATCTGATCTTATAAGTATGTCACAGGTTGGATTTGTAGTTGTATTCGGTAGTTATCTGGCATTCAAAGGTGAACTTTCACTAGGTACTTATGTGGCATTTATTAGTTATATCAATATGTTAATTTGGCCTGTAAGGCAAATGGGTCGAACTCTAACTGATATGGGAAAGGCCTTTGTATCCTTAAAAAGAATTGAAGAAATATTTGAAGAGCCTATAGAACTATTAGATGAAAACAACAATAAACCTCATATAAAAGGCAATATAGAATTTTCAAATGTTGACTTTCAATATGAGGAAAACAAATTAGTATTATCAAATCTTTCTTTTAAAGTAAAATCAGGTCAAACTATTGCTTTAATAGGTCCTACAGGTTCTGGTAAATCTTCTTTGGTCCATTTATTGCCAAGGTTATATGAATATAATCAAGGTTCTATAAAAATTGATGGTGTTGAACTAAAATCAATAGATAAATCTTGGATTAGAAAAAATGTAGGATTAGTGCTACAAGAACCTTTTTTATATGCTAAAACTATTAAGGACAATATTAAACTTGCTAACCCTTCCTTGAAGGATGAAAGGGTCATTAATGCTGCAAAAACAGCATCTATACACGAAGATATAACTTCCTTTGAAGCTGGTTATGAAACTTTAGTAGGAGAACGAGGTGTGTCACTGTCTGGAGGACAAAAGCAGAGAATGGCCATAGCAAGGACTATAATCAATGAGTGTCCTATAGTTATATTTGACGACTCCTTATCTGCAGTCGATACTGAAACAGATATTTCTATTAGAAAAGCTTTAAACAGCCGAAAGAATAAAGCTACTACTATAATAATATCCCATAGAATTTCAACAGTTGCTGAAGCAGATATGATACTTGTAATAGATAAGGGGAAAATCATCCAAAGGGGTACCCATGATGAGTTGATACAAAAAGAAGGATTATATAAAAGGGTATATACTATACAAAATTCATTAGACGATGAAGTAGTAAATGGATAGGAGGTGTTTTAATGACACATGAAAGTCTAAAAGAAGACAAGATACAGATTAATATATGGAAGGATTTCTTCAAATATTTAAAACCATATAAGTTACAATTTATAGTATTATCATGTTTTATGATATTGCTGGGAGTTTTGGATTCAGTATTTCCCTTGATGACAAAATATGCCATAGATAACTTTGTGGAAAAAAACACAGTAACTGGTATAGGAAAATTCGGATTAACATATTTTTCAGCAGTATGTGCACTTGCTCTTACCATCTATATATTTATAGTTTTAGCTGGTAAGCTAGAGACTCAAATGGCCTATGATATTAGAAAAATAGGATTTGAAAAGCTTCAGCTTTTGCCCCTATCCTATTATGATGATAAAGCTGTTGGCTGGCTAATGTCTAGGATGACTTCAGATATAGGTCGATTGTCTGAAACCATATCTTGGGGCTTAGTTGACCTAGCTTGGGGTTTTTCTATGATGACTGCTGTAACTATTGCAATGATTAGGCTAAATCCCAAGTTAGCTTTAGTTACTTTGTCAGTAATACCATTTTTAGCAGTGATTAGTTTTTATTTCCAAAAAAAGATATTAAAGGCACAAAGAGATGTTAGAAAGATTAACTCTCAAATTACAGCTGCTTATAATGAAGATATTCAGGGAGCAAAAACTACTAAGACCTTAGTTCGAGAAGAGATAAACTTAAAGGAGTTTTCAGAGATTACCACATCTATGAGGGATAAATCCATAAGGGCTACTATTATTTCTTCAGTTTATCTGCCTATTGTACTTACTTTAGGAAGTGTGGGGACTGCCTTGGCTCTAACTTATGGTGGTAAGTCTGTCATGCTAAATGTGATTTCCTATGGAACTCTGGTTGCTTTTATTTCATATACAGCTCAATTTTTTGAACCTGTTCGCCAAATAGCCGTAATATTTGCGGAACTACAGGCAGCACAAGCTTCAGCTGAAAGAGTTTTCTCCCTTTTAAATGAAGTGCCTTCCATAATAGATAGTGATGAAGTTGTGGCTAAATATGGTGATTTACTAAGCCCCAAAAAAGAATTGTGGCCTGAAATTAAGGGAGCAGTTGAATTTAAAAATGTATCGTTTTCCTATAAAAATGGAGAGACTGTACTAGAAAATTTTAATCTAAAGGTAAATCCAGGAGAAACAATAGCCTTAGTAGGAGAAACAGGTTCAGGAAAGTCAACTATAGTAAACTTATTTTGTAGATTTTATGAACCGACTAGTGGTGAAATACTCATTGATGGCATAAATTATAAAGATATGCCTCAAAATTGGCTCCATGAAAATCTAGGATATGTACTACAATCTCCCCATCTATTTAGTGGTACCATAAAGGAAAATATCAGATATGGAAACTTAGATGCTACCGATGAAGAAATTATAAATGCAAGCAAATTAGTAGATGGTCATAGCTTTATTATGGAGACTGAAAATGGATATAATACTGAAGTAGGGGAAGGTGGAGGATTGCTTTCAACTGGCCAAAAACAGCTTATTTCCTTTGCACGGGCAGTAGTTAGAAATCCGAGGCTATTTGTACTAGATGAGGCAACCTCATCAATTGACACAGAAACTGAAAAAACAATCCAGGATGCCATCAACAAGGTATTAGATGGAAGAACTTCCTTTGTCATAGCCCATAGATTATCTACCATAAGAAAAGCAGATAGGATTTTAGTTATAAGAGATGGCAAGATTATTGAAGCAGGTAATCATAGGGAATTAATCCGTCAAAAGGGCTATTATTATAATCTATATACTAATCAGTTTATTGAAGAAAAGAGTATGGACGCATTAAGATAAAACTTATGTTATTTTATAGTTA
>Ga0265293_10012052_pt1 | contig 11583 bp, 8 predicted proteins | sample Munlanlewell138R_FD_192505 | JGI IMG/M metagenome (GOLD analysis project Ga0265293, IMG submission 192505) | Leachate microbial communities from a municipal landfill in Southern Ontario, Canada - Leachate well 138R | ecosystem: Engineered > Solid waste > Landfill > Unclassified | place: Canada... | reverse complement strand
ATCGCTATGAATACCGGGTTCGCCATCCAGCGTATCGCCCAGCGTGGGCTGGCGCCGCCAGCCCAGCTCGGCGCCCTCGATCACCAATACCGGAGCGGCGATGTCGTCGGCCGAGCGGTCCAGCGGCGTGGTCGAAACGAGGATGGGCCGCAGTTCGGGCACCGGCGCCGCCGTCGGCTGGGCCGCCAAGGGTGACGATGCTCCCAACACGATCACCGGACCCCAGACAAGAAAGCGGATTGCGCCTCCGGCGGTGCCGCACGTTACGTTGGGTGGCGCCGTCCTGTCGCCATGGCGCGCGCGCCGCACCGGAGAGAATCCCCGATGTCGCGTAGGCGTCATCTCCGGTGCGTCCTCCCGATGAACCGGATGGCACGGCGCCTTGCATCGATGTTCGATCTTCATTTGCAATGTTATATCGTTACTTTAAATAGATATGATATATCATTGCATTAATGTCGCACAATGCTTCCTTGGGTTTGGCGACAGAATTCCTTGAAGAACTCTGGCCCAAGGGCCTGAGCTTCTCCGCCACCAGACAGGGGCGCCTTTGGCGCCGTCCGGATACTCCCTCGCTTGACCTCGTCCCGAGGAATCAGCCGGGACACGGCCAGTCCCTGCGGACTGGCCGGCGCCTGGCGCATCCGAGCGGCCTGCAGGCCGCGGGGTGGACGAGGCTTGCGCTGTGGCGCGTGGTCAATGCCCTCCCAGATAGGCTTTCGACAATGCCGGGTCGGCCGCGATATCGGCGGCACTGCCTCTCGCCACCACGTGGCCGCCCGCCATCACGTAAGCCCGATCGGCCAGTGCCAGAGCCAGGCCAGCCATCTGGTCGACCACGACCAGCGTCATACCCTCCTGCCGTAGCTGGTTCAAAGAGCCAAACAGCTCAGCGATGATTTTGGGGGCCAGGCCCAGCGATGGCTCATCGAGCAACAAGATGCGCGGGCTCGACATCAAGGCTCGGGCTACCGCCAACATCTGTTGTTCGCCCCCGGAGAGCAGGCCGGCACGCTGGTGCAGACGTTCGCGCAGGCGCGGGTAACGCTGCAGCATGGCCTCTACCCGAGCGTCGCGATCTTCGGTGTGCAAGAAAGCGCCCAGGCGAATGTTGTCCAGCACGCTCAGCTCTGGAAACACCTGGCGGCCCTCGGGTACCAGGATCATCCCTCTGTGCACGACGGTTTCGGCGTCTGCCTGTGTCAGTTCTTCGCCTTCCAAGTGGATACCTCCGGAGACCACGGGCCGATGCAAGCCGGCGAGGGCACGCATCAAGGTAGATTTGCCGGCGCCGTTGGCACCGAGCAGCGCTACCACTTCGCCCTCGCGCACTTGCAGATTGATGCCGTGCAAGACCGGATCGGCGCCATAGCCGGCAACCAACTCGCCAACGCCCAGCACTTCACGGGCGGCCGGCTCTTCCCGGCGGCGCTGTCGTGGCGGCAGAATGTTGGCATCCAGCGATTCACCCAAATAGGCTCGCTGCACGGCGGGGTTGGCCTGGACTTCGGCGGCCGTGCCTTCTGCCAAGTGCCTACCGGACTCCAGCACCACGACGTGATCCGAGATACCCATCACCAGGGTCATGTCATGCTCCACAACCAGCACACCGATGCCGGCGTCGGCGATGCGCCGCAATAGAACGGCCAGGTTCTCTTTGTCTTCGCGCGATAGGCCGGCGGCTGGCTCGTCGAGCAGCACGGCGTCCGGATCCATCGCCAGGGCGCGGGCAATCTCGACCAAGCGGCGGTCGACGTGAGGCAGGTCGGCGGCGGCCACATCAGGGGCGCCTCGATAGCCGCACCAATCCAGCAAGGCGCGCGCCTGTGCCCGGCGCTCACTGGAGCGTAAGCGCGTGGCACCCAATAGCGGCCCCAGGCGACCGCGGCCCATGGCAAGAATCACGTTGTCTTCCACGCTCAAGCTACCGAATAGCTGCGAGGTTTGATACGTGCGCGCAACGCCTTGACGGGCAATGTGCAGGGCTGACCGGCCAGCCAGCGGCGCATCGCCCAGGTTGAAACGGCCGGAAGTCAGTCGATAGAAGCCGCTGAGCATGTTCAGCACAGTGGACTTGCCGGCGCCATTCGGCCCGATCAGGCTGGTCACGGCGCCCACTCGGGTCACGAAGCTCAATTGGTCGACAGCGCGCACGCCGCCAAACTGCATGGTCAGGCGTTCAGCGGCCATGGGCTTGCGTGCTCGGGTGCCGAGCGGAGCGGGGATAGCGGCTCGAACCGCCACGGTGCCGGGCTCGATGCCAGCCTCGGAGGCCATAGCCGGAGCGAAGCGATGGCGCAATGCGCTCCATAGTGCTTGGGCCAGACCAACCAAGCCGCCGGGGGCAACCCACAGCACCACCAGCAGCAAGGCGCCGAAAAACAACAGACGCATATCTTCCAGGCCCGACAGCAGCTCGGGCAGGAGCCCTACCGCCAACGCACCCACGACAGGCCCCGCCACCGTACCGACGCCGCCCAGCAGCACCACCAGCACGAACAGGATGGATTGAATGAAGCTGAAGGTGCTGGGGGTGACAAAGGTGGAAAGCGGGGCATACAAACCACCGGCGGCGCCGGCCAGCGCGGCCGACACGGCAAACGCCATCACTTTCGTGGTCAGCGGGTTGATGCCCAACGACTCCGCGGCAATTTCGCTGTCGCGCACGGCGCGCATGGCGGCGCCCCAGGTCCCGCGCGACAACCAGGTGAATACGGCCAGGCCCACGCCTACGGTCAACAGGGCCAGCAAGGCAACGGCTTGTTCCCCATGCCACCAAGGTCCCAGGCTGGGGGCGGGAATCATCATGATGCCGTTGTGACCGCCAGTGAGACCCGGCGCCTCGATGATGGCGTGTTCCACCACGAACGCAAAGGCAATGGTGATCATGGCCAAGTACGGGCCCTTGACGCGCAATGCCGGCAAGGTCAACAAGCCGCCCAGGATGGCGTTGCCCAGAATGGCCAACGGCCAGGCCAGCCAGAAGTTCAGCAGGCCGCTGCCCGTCAGAATGGCTACGGTATAGGCGCCAATGGCATAGAAAGCGACATGACCCAACGACATCTGGCCGCTCAGGCCGATCAGCACGTTGAGGCCGATACCGACCACCGCCAGCAGGGCCACGCTGGCCAACACGAACACGTAGTAAGTATTCAGGTTGAGGGCAAAGACGGCCGCGATGAGCAAGAACGCGATGAAGCCGCCGACCTGCACAGGGGAACCGAGCCCAAGCCGACGCCGGGAGGTAGAGGACGAGTTCATACTTTGCGAACCTCCGCACGGCCGAACAGCCCGTTGGGCCGCATGGCCAGCGCCACGATGACCAATCCAAAAGTCAGAATGTAGGTATAGCCCGAGCCCAGCGTCGCCGTGACCAGGGCTTCGGCCACGCCAAACAGCAGGCCAGCGATCATGACGCCCCAGGCGCTGGTGATGCCGCCCAGGATGGCGACAGCAAAAGCCTTCAAGCCAAATACGGTGCCCATGTCGGACTGCACGTTGAACAGGGGCGCGATCAGAACGCCCGCAATGCCGGCGAACAAGGCCGACACGGCAAAGGCTGCGGCGACGGCGCGCTTGATGGGAATACCCATGAGTTGCGCGGCTTGACGGTTCTGCACGACGGCCAGCAGCGCCGTGCCCCAGCGCGTGCGGCGCGACAGCCAATGCAGCGCCGCGGCCAAGCTGAGGCCCACCACCGGAATCAGGATATCGAGCGCGCTTACGCTCACGCCGCCCAGATCGGTGCCGGTTTGCGTCAGTGGCGAGGGCAGGCTGCGCGGCTCCTTGCCGAACGTGAGCATGACGAGGTTGTCCACCACGATGCCCAGGGCCACGGTGCCCATCAGCCAGGCATCGGAGCCACGGCTGGCAAAGGGCCGCACGGCCAGGCGCTCCACCACCAGCCCATATAGCGCGCACAGAATCAGTGCAAAAAAAATGGCGGGAATGAGCGGCCAGCCCCAGGTCTGCGCAAAGGTATAAGTCAGCACGGCCCCCAGCATCATGGCGCTGCCCTGAGCGAAGTTCATGGTGCCCGACACCGTGAACGTGACATAAAAGCCGAGCGCCATCAGGCCATACATGCTGCCCAGGCCCAAACCACTGATCAAGGCGGAGGTCAGCACCATGAGGTTCCCCGCACGAGAAGTACGACCAATGTCCCGAGGATGGGGCGTAAAACCGTGAGGTCTGGAGGGTAAGTCATGGCAAGGCTCCGACGGTGGTGCATCGAGTTGCCCGCGGTTGCCGCCTGTGGCTCTGCTCGCGGACAGGTTCTGGCTGCACCTGAACGCAAGAGGCGTGCCAAGACCGGGCTGTTGCAAGCCCTTGAGTTCACAACAACGCCATCGGATTGGCCACCAACTCGGCCAAAGAAATGGCATGTCATTTGCAGGGAACCGCAAGAGCCCACTTCCCGAGAACATCATGACCCTGCTCTACGACCAGTCTCTGCCCAGCCATGGCCGCTTCGATTACCGTCCCATTACGCAACGCCCCGACTATCGCTGGCCAAACGGAGCACGGCTGGCGGTGTACCTGGGCTTCAACTTGGAGCATTTTGCATTTGGCGAGGGCATGGGCGCCGCCATCGGCCCGGTGATGCCCGAACCCGACGTCCTGAACTACGCTTGGCGGGAATACGGTAATCGGGTAGGCGCATGGCGCTGCCTGGCGCTGTTCGATCACCTGGCCATGCCTACGGCGGCCATTGTGAACACCGCGCTATACGATCACTGCCCCGAATTGGTGCAGGCCTTCGTGGCCCGAGGCGACGAGTTGGTGGGGCATGGCCACACCAATGCCGAGCGCCAGAGCGAGCTGGGCGAAGACCAGGAGCGTCGTTTGCTTCAATGGTGCCGCGACCGTATGGCGACGCGCAGCGGCCAGAACGTGCAGGGCTGGTTATCGCCCTGGATTGCCGAGAGCCGCCTGACTCCCGACCTCTTGGTGGACACGGGTTATCGGTACACGCTGAACTGGTGCCACGATGATCAGCCGGTAGCGATGCGCACGCGTTCGGGCCAAACCTTGTGGAGCGTGCCGTACCCGCAAGAGCTCAACGACATTCCCATGATTGTGGGCCGCAAGCTCGATGGCAGCGCCTTCGCCCAGATGATTGTCGACAATTTTGATGAAATGTTGATGCAATGCCAGCAGCAACCCTTGGTCATGGGTGTGGCGTTGCATCCTTACCTGATGGGACAGCCTTATCGTTTGCGGCATCTCCGGCGCGCGCTGGAGCATGTGGCGCGGGCGCGAGATCGCGGGCAGGTCTGGATTGCGGCCCCGGGCCAGATCTGCAGCCACCACATTCTGGAGGCTGGTTGAAGCGATTGGGCGGCCCCTCTCGTTTCATCATCGTTTGCTCCTGCCCGGCGTGGTCCATATATCGGCACCTTTGTAAAAATGGCATGCATTTTGCATGGCAGATGAGGTGGCCCGATGCTCCCCTGCCACTCAACAAGGATGCTGATCATGAACAAATCTGCGACGCCTGGGTATCTCGCCCGTCGATTTTTTCTCACGACATTGGCCTCGACGGCCATGCTCTTTGCTTTGCCCACCCTTCATGCCGCCGAGCCGGTCAAAATTGGCCTGGTGACAGCGCTTTCCGGCCCCTCCGCCCTGGCCGGAGAGGCCATCACGCGAGGCATGACCATTGCCATCGACGAGATCAACGCCGCTGGCGGCGTGCTGGGCGGCCGGCCGCTGCAGTTGGTGCGCCGCGATGATGAAGGCAATCCGGCCAAAGGCGTCGTTGCCGCCCGCGAACTCCTGCATCGCGAGCGGGTGGCTGTGATGTTTGGCGGCCTGGATACGCCGGTAGCGGTGGCCATCGTGCCGCTGGTCAATCAGGCCAAGGTGCCATTGATGGTGCCCTGGGCCGCCGGGACGGCCATTACCCGCAATGGCGCCGAGGACAACTACGTGTTCCGGGTATCCGCCGTGGACGAGCTGGTCGACATCAGCATGCTCGATTACGCCATCGATTCCTTTGGCACCAAGAAGCCCGGCCTGATTCTCGTGAACAATGCCTGGGGCGAATCCAATGAGCGCGGATTGAAAGCGGCACTCGAAGCCAAGAACATGACGGCAGCGGGCATCGAAAAATTCGAGGCCAGCGCACTCGATGTCGTGCCGCAACTCACCCGGCTGCGCGAAGCGGGCGCCGACGGTCTGTTGATGGTGGCCAACGTGGCGCCCTCGGCCCAGGTGGTGAAGTCGCTCGATCGCATGGGTTGGCAGGTGCCGATCGTGTCGCATTGGGGGCCACCGGGCGGACGTTTCCATGAATTGGCCGGCCCTAACGCGGGCTCGGTACATTTCGTGCAAACGTATAGCTTCTTTGACGACGAGCCTTCGCCGGTGCGCGATCGCGTGATCGAGGCCATGAAAGCCAAGTACGGCAATGTGAACGGCCCCGAAGACATCACGCCCGCCATCGGAGTGGCCAATGCCTACGACGCCATGCACCTCACGGCGATGGCCATCGACGCCGCAGGCTCCACGGATGGCCGGGCGATTCGGGATGGCTTCTATCAAGTCGGCAGCTTCGACGGTTTGATCAAGGCCTATGACCGACCATTTTCGCCCGAAGAGCACGATGCCCTGAGCCCCGAAGATTATGTGTGGGCACGGTTCGTCGGCGAGCGGATTTTGCCGGTTGGCATGGCGCGCTGATCCCGGGCGTCGCTTTTTCAGGGATTGGCATCATGAAACTTCTTAATGTACCCATCATCGACATCAGCCCGTTTCGGCTGGGTTCCGAGCAAGATAAGACCGACGTGGCGCGACAGGTCGATCAGGCCTGCCGTGACATCGGCTTCCTGGTGATCAGCGGCCATGGTGTCGACCCCGCGCTGATCGAAGCCACCCAAGCGGTGTCGCGTGAGTTCTTCGATCTGCCTTTGAGCAGCAAACTCGAGATTGCGCGGCCTTCGGTCGACAGCACTCGCGGCTATACCGCGATCCATGAGGAGTCCTTGGCGCGTTCGCGAGACGCCCGCGCGACGGGCAGCGACCTGAACGAGAGTCTCATGATCGGCCCGGTGGACATGCCGGACCCCGCTTATGCCACCGCGCCGGCGGCGGGCAAGCACTTCGCGCCCAATCTGTGGCCTGCAGACTTGCCCCGAATGCAGCCGATCTACACCGCTTATTACCGCGAGATGGGTAGCCTGGCTGCCAATTTGATGCGCATCTTTGCCCTGGGGCTGGGGCTGCCCGAGGAATACTTCGACGATAAAGTCGATAAACACATCAGCCGTCTGCGGGTGCGCAACTACCCCGCGCCGGAACAGGCGCCCGAGCCTGGGCAGATTCGAGCCGGCGCGCATTCCGACTATGGCAGCATGACGATCCTGTATGCCGAAGACAAGCCCGGCGGGCTCCAGGTGTGCAATGCCAATGGCGACTGGGTGGACGTGCCGATCCAGCCGGGATGCTACATCATCAACATCGGCGACCTGATGGCACGCTGGAGCAACGACAACTGGGTGTCCACCCTGCATTGCGTAGTCAATCCGCCACCGGACGCCGGTGCCGCCAGCCGCCGCTTGTCGCTGGTGTTCTTTCATAACCCCAACTACGACGCCGAGATCAGCAACCTGAGGCCCTCGCAGGAGGCCAAGTATCCTCCCACCACCTCGGGCCGGCATCTGCGCGAGCTGTATGTGCGCACCCAGAATGCCTAGACCTCGCCGGCAAGGGCTACGATCGCGGCATCGCCATCAACACAGCAGTTTTCCTGGGAATGCAATACGGCATTCCGGCGATGCAGGCTGGCGGCTGGCGGCTGCCACCGCCCTCGCCATGCCACGTCCCGCCCAGGCACGGACAGAGGGAATGCGAGGCGTCTGCTAGAACGACGCCACGCTGCCATCGGAGCGCGGATCAAACCCGCCCTCCAGCGTGCCGTCAGGATGCCGCAGCAGGCACCCGGCGTGGCCGAATGCCTCATCGAAGTCGCCAAGAACCTCGACCCGATGGCCGCGCCGTCGCAGTTCCTGGACGGTTGCCTCAGGGAAGCGCGACTCCAGCTTCAGCGAATCGCTGGGCTGACCCCAGGTGCGCCCAAGGAGCCATCTTGGCGCCGACACGGCCTCTTGCGGGTTCAAGCCCATGACCGCACACCGATTGAAGACCGCCGACTGGCTTTGCGGCTGCCCGTCACCCCCCATGTTTCCATAGACGAGGGTACGCCCGTCGGACAGTTGAGCCATCGCCGGATTCAAGGTGTGAAAGGGCTTCTTGCCGGGTTCGAGCACATTGATGTGCGCACGGTCCAGCGAGAAGGACGCACCTCGGTTCTGCCATGTCACGCCGCTTTCGCGGAGCACGACGCCGGAGCCGAACTCATGGTAAATGCTTTGGATCATCGAGACCGAACGCCCTTCCTGGTCGATCACCCCCATCCAGACCGTATCCGCCGGACCTTTGCCGCCTCCCCACGGTGCGGCGCGCGCCATGTCGATGCGCGAGCGCATTTGTGCCAACGCCTCGGCCTCCAGCAGCGTGGTGGGATCGATAGTCATGTGCGCCGGGTCCGTGATGCACACGTCGCGCACCGCGAAGGCCTGCTTGACCGATTCGGCCGCCGCATGCACGAAGTCCGCTCCCAGGTGATTCAGGGTTCCGGCACCGAGTCTGTCCATCAAACCAAGAATCAGCAGTGAGACCACGCCCTGGGTCGGCGGCGGCATATTGAAGACCTGGCCCAGACTGTGCTCCAGGACGAGCGGTGAGCGCATCGCCACACGATGCTGGCGCAAGTCTTCCTGGCGCACGGGGCTGCCCGCGGCCTCCAGATCCCGGGCGATGCTCCGGGCCAGCTCGCCATGGTAAAAGTCCGACAGCCCGTTGCGCGCGAGGTGTTCCAGCGTGGCGGCCAAACGAGGTTGGCGAAACACCGAACCGGTCGCCGGAACCTCGCCGTCGACGAGGTAGGTATCGGCAAAACCGCTCACCGCCTGCAGCTCCCCCTGCTTGAGCAACGTGTTCTCGTACTGGCTGCGGGTCACGGGCGTGCCATGACGTGCGTACTCCACGGCATCGGCCAAGAGCCGCGTGAGCGGCATCCTGCCCCCCAGCCGCTGCCCGCTGAACTCATGGGCCGCCTGCCAGCCGGACAAAGTCCCGGCTACCGTCAAGGCGGCGGCGCCGCCACGAAAGGGAATGGCCTGCAAGCCGGCATAGTTCTCCCGTCTGGCTTGTACGGCGGCGGCGCCGCTGGCATCGATGCCGATGACGTCCAGCTTGCCGCCGGCCATCGGCCGGCCGAGCAGCCAGAAGCTGTCCCCACCCAGACCATTCATATGGGGATACACCACGGCGATGGTGGCCGCCGCCGCGATCATGGCCTCCACCGCGTTGCCGCCTTCGCGCAGTACCGCGAGTGCCGACTGCGATGCCAATGCGTGCGGCGCGACCGCCATCCCTCGTGTTCCTCTGACCGGCTGTGCCATGCATTTTCTCCTGCGTTACATCCAGCTCACATGCGCCGCGACGATGCGCCAGCCCTGCGGCATCCGGGCCCAGCATTGCGTCTGGCGACCGATGCGTGATTGTCCGGCGCGGCTGAAGGTGATCGCCGTGACGGCGGCATCCCGCCCGAGGACAGTGACGTGCCGGCTGAGGATCTGTCGTTCGAGACCCTTGCCCGAACGACTTGCGCGAAACTCCCGGATCGCCTGGTAGCCGACGAGATTCTCGGTCGCCCCATAGCGCAAGGTGCGCTCATCGTCCCAGAAAAGCTGGTCCAACTCGGCAACGTCGTTCGACACCAGCGCCCGCTCATAGCGGTCGAACAGGGCGCCGACTTCAATCAGGATCTGTGGATCGTCAATCTGCATGAGGCCTCCGCCGGCCAAGGGGGAAATGCATCCCTTATGCAAATGGCGTGCCAACGATCCAGACGAAGGATTGGCCGCCTTCAAACGGCCGAAGGCACTCCCTTGATGCGGGCTGCCGCACCTTGGTGCGGCACCGGGCACGTTTCTTTATTGGCGCCGGTCCAGGCTGCGGGCAAACGCCGCGCCCAACAGCGGTATGCCCACCAGGCTGATCAGGAACACCGTTTGGGCGCCCCAGCGGTCGACGATCAGGGCTACGCCGCTGATACCCAGCGACTGGCCCAGGAAAAGCAGACAGGCGAACAACGCAACGCCGGTGCCGCGGGCCTGCGGCGCCATTTGCGTGGCATGGGTTTGCAGCGTGTTGTGCAACATATAAAAGCCCAGCCCGAACAAAAAGCAGGCCGGCAGCGCCCACTGCCAGTGCGGCCCGAACGCCAGCATCAACAAACCCAGGCCCTGCAGGGCTCCACCGTAGATCGACAACCCTCGCTCGCCAAATCGGGACACAAAGCGCCGCGCGCTGGTGGCATAGGTGAGGCCACCGACGCCGAACAAGGTGACCAGCGCCCCCGCGAGATTGAGCGACACGCCGAAGCGGGCATGAAGGTAGCTGGGTACGAAGACCAGCGAGGAAAACACCAGCGCGCCTTCGATCAAGGCATATAGCCCCACTTTGCGAGCCCAGGAAATGGCCAGCACGCTTTTTACCTGCTGCACGAAGGAGGCCTCGCTGGCCTCCACCCCGGCCACCGTGGGCAGCTTGCGCCACATGGCCAGCGCCACCCCGCTGAAGAGCACGGCCAGGCAGGCAAAGGCCCAGCGCCAGCCGATGAAGTCGGCGAACACGCCGCCCGCCCACTGGCCCACGATCATGCCGCCGATCAGGCCCGTCAGGAATTGCGCCAGCACCGCCTGGCGCTCGGCATACGGCACGGCGTCGCCGATGAACGCCAGGCAGAGCGGCACGATGCCCGCCGCCGCGGCGCCCGCCAGCAGCCGCAAGCCTGTCATGGCCGACAGCGTGGGCGAAAACATCAACGCCAGGTTGATCACCGCCGCGGCGGCCACCGCAGCCCGCACCACACGCGTTTTGCCATAGCGGTCGCCCAATGGGCCATACACCAATTGGCAAAGCCCGTAGGCGATGACGAAGACGGAAACCACGCTGGCGGCGGCACCAGTCGTGGTGCCGAATTGATTGGCCAAAGCAGGCAGCATGGCATCGGTCACGCGCATGCTGCACATACTGGCGAAGCCCGCGCAGGCGAGCAGGAAAAAACGGGGCGAAACGGAGGCGGACATGCGAGAAGCCGGCGCAGCGACGGAGAGGGGGTGACAAACAGCGCCACATACTACTCCAGCCGCCATACCGGTGCCGGTGGCTGCACACATCAACAGGATGCCAGCGACCAAGTTCAGACCCATCTTGGAAACGACCGCGCCGCTGCCAGTGCTGGCATGGCCTGGAAGCCGCCAAGCCCCGGGGAGCCTCTGGTGCAGGCTCCGGGCCCCACCACGCTATGATGCAAGAACCACACGGCTTCGCACGGTTCCAGCCGACGCGTGGGCTTTGCCGTGGCCTGCCCCTATAATCAGCTGTTTACCTTTTGCAAAGCATGCGCTGGCACTCCCGATGAAATCCGCCGAGATCCGTCAGAAATTCCTGCAGTTCTTCGAGTCCAAGGGTCATACCATCGTTCCCTCGGCCTCGCTCGTTCCCGCCAAC
>Ga0265293_10012051_pt1 | contig 11583 bp, 3 predicted proteins | sample Munlanlewell138R_FD_192505 | JGI IMG/M metagenome (GOLD analysis project Ga0265293, IMG submission 192505) | Leachate microbial communities from a municipal landfill in Southern Ontario, Canada - Leachate well 138R | ecosystem: Engineered > Solid waste > Landfill > Unclassified | place: Canada... | reverse complement strand
CTTGAGGATAAAATGGCTGAAACAGCAACTGTCGGTGGTTCCTTTCGCGATCCGAGCGGTTTTGTCTTCCGACGCGATGACGTACTCTACCGTCAGGTGAATCACAGTTACGGCGAAGAGTATGAGGCCCTGGTAGCCGCAGGACTTTTTGAGCGGCTCTGGAAAAAAGGTCTGCTGATCCGCCACACTGAGGCCGATCTGTCGCTGGCCGCCGACCCGTCACTGGCCTGCAAGGTGCTCAAGCCGGAGCTCGTGCCGTTTATATCATATCCTTACGAATGGTCGTTCGGGATGTACAAAGCGGCGGCTCTGGCAACGCTGCAAATTCAGGAAGAAGCCCTCAAACTCGGATTTACTCTCAAAGATGCTACGGCGTACAACATCCAGTTTGTTAATGGGCGCCCGGTCTTCATCGATACATTGAGCTTCGAACGCTACCGGGAAGGTGAGCCCTGGGTGGCCTACCGTCAATTCTGCCAGCACTTCCTGGCACCGCTGGCGCTGATGGCGCGGATCGACGTCCGGCTGGGCAGTCTGATGCGCGACTATATGGATGGTGTTCCGCTCGACCTGGCTTCACGCATGCTGGGCTCACGCGGACGTTGGAATCCTGGTCTGATGATTCACATTCACCTGCACGGCAAGAGTCAGGTACGTCATGCCGGCGATGGCGGCAAGGGGCAGTTACGGCAGTCCAGACTGAGCCTGTTACAGCTTCGGGGCATCATCGACAGCCTCAAAAACACCGTAAGCAAACTGCAGTGGAAACCGGCTGGCACCGAGTGGGCCGACTATTACAGCTTCACCAACTACAGTGATGCGGCATTCGAAGCCAAGCGTGAAACGGTTGAGAGTTTCATTGAGCAGGTGCAGCCTGCGAGCCTCTGGGATCTCGGCGCCAACAACGGCGAGTTCACCCGGCTCGCCTCGCGGCGTGGCATTCCATCAGTTGCCTTCGATATCGATGCAGCGGCGGTAGAGAAAAACTATCGCATGATTCAGCACGACAAGGAGACCAGTCTGTTACCGCTGGTTCTGGACCTCACCAGTCCCAGTCCGGCCCTGGGCTGGGCCAACCGTGAGCGCGACTCATTTGCCGGGCGCGGTCCGGTGGACATGGTGCTGGCCCTGGCCCTGATTCACCACATCGCCATCAGCAACAACGTACCGCTACCCCTGATCGCCGAGTTTCTGGCAGGCATCTGCCACAACCTGGTCATAGAGTTTGTCCCCAAAGAAGACTCACAGGTGCAGATCTTGCTGGCCTCACGCAAAGACATTTTTCCTGACTACCACCTGAATGGATTCGAGAAAGCGTTTGAAAAGTGGTTTGAGGTGATGGAGATGGTCTCTGTGACCGGATCAAGCAGGACATTGTTTTTACTGAAACGTATTTGAGAGTCCGGCCACCATGGCTCCCGGACGGGAGCAATAGGGATAAGTATGGCTAAAATTAAACTTGCTGTGATTTTGCTGGTGAGCATGCTAATTGCTACGTCTGTTTTATTTATCCGTTATGGGGCGGGTAGATTACTGGCAAGAGAGATCAAGGTTACAATCAAGAGTGCGGTGCCGAGGAGTGAAGGCAGACGAACTTTTTATATCCTTGGCATTGTTGATGGCGCAGGTAAAAGTTTAGTCTCGGCAGAGCGGTTGACGGCTGAAGCCACACATTTGGAGGGAGGCAAACTGGTAAATGACGGGCACGGCATTTGGGCAAACCTGCCAAAACAGCAGGACACTTTCAGCCTTGAGTGGCAGGGATGGTTAGCGGTAGAGCGTGGAGCACCGATTTTCTTGAAAACGGGAAAGTCTCCGCATGGATCTGTTCTCGATATCAATTTGGGGCATCGCAAAATGTCTATCGAGCCAGCCTCTTTTGGAGAAGGTGAACCGTTGTTGTTGCCACTTGGTAAAGTTTATGATTATCCAGTGGTGTTATTAATTGGCCGATGGTTTGTGTTGAGCACCTTGCTAGCTGCGCTCATCATGTTGTTGAATTATTTATATTGTAAGGCAAAAAACAATACCTCCGTGCGCAAGCTGCGTATTCACGGTGTCTTGACATTTTATAAAGGGAAACTGGTCGGAACTTTTTTGGATGCGACGGTTCTGGGTGTTGCAATTATTATTTTCCTGCCGTTCCTAGTTCTGGCTCTGAATATCAGGTCGGTCGATTTTACGGCTGTGGATCTGCTGCTGGGGTCCGCCTTACCTTTTTTAGGATTTGTGATGGTTGCGACATTAGTTGCTATTGTGCCTGTCTTTAACCGTGGGATGAGATTTTGTTATCGCGCCGCGCTGATGATCATTATCTTTCTGGCACTATTCCCTAATCGAACAGGTGAGATGACAGGCATAACCGACTTCTATTCCAGTTTGCATAACCTTTGTCCTTTTCTAAAATTGAGCTTTGCAGCAGTTATGTGCGGTATTTTGGCACGCTATAGACCATCAGATTTTCGCTGGTTGTATAGAATCAGTGCTGTGGCTGTGATTGCTGCCTCTGGCTTTCTGGTAATGTATTCATATTCCCGCAGTTATGCGGAAAAAGGGGACAACTCTATTACTGACAAAAGCTATTTTACTGAACTTGGGCGCGAAAAGAATGTCATAATCTTAGTGTTGGACGCTTTCACTGGTAAATTTGCGGAAAAGATTTTTGCAGAAAATCCTGAACTTCGTCATTCATTCAGGGGCTTCACACTCTATCCTAATGCAATTGCTCCAGCTCTTAATACGCCAGCAGGGCTGAGTACCATGCTAACGGGGGGGTTAGAGATTGCAATTAATGAACAAAGTGCAGCTTTACGAAATGAGAGAATGATCAACGAATCGTTTCTACGTGGAGGACTCCCTAAAGGGATCAAGTCTGCATATTTAAGTGTTGTCAGACCTTTAGACAGTGATGTGCCTGTTTTTAATGAGCAAATGTTCTTTGTTGCGGTAAATATTAGCATTGCCGATAAAATCAATAACTATCGGGGTTTTTTTGTCACGTGCCTGTCACGTATCTTGCCTCTTGGCGGGGTTCAATTTATGTATCGAACAGATCGCCATTATCGTAGAATAGATTATGGTAAAACTATATTAGACACGTATAAAGAATTACCCACCCCCATGCAACGAGCGCCATTGGCCAGTCACATGGCGCTGACTTACTTTACTGATAACTTGCACATTGGCGAGTGTGACGAGAAAATAATTTTCCTTCACAGTAAGCTTACTCATTATCCATTTTCATTTACTGAAGATGGCACATATAGTGCGAACATTAATCCTAAAGGGACGGGTGTATATGGTCTCAAGGCAGCTTTACGTATCATGGAAAAGTTGGAGCAACTCGATCTGCTGGATAAAACACTGTTCATGGTTGTATCAGATCATGGTGGCCTATCGGATAAGCCAACCTATTTCACTGAGTTTAATCCATTAGTTATGATCAGGGCACCACAAGCAGAGCCAGATGAATTGCTGTACAACAATACGACAGTCTGGCTGGGAGATGTGGCCGCGACCGTTTGTGATTTTATGGATTTAAAAAAAACGGTAACAATCGATCGAAGAGCACAATCTCTGTTAAAAACCCCGCCGGATTTAAACAGAACATTGGACATTCCTTTATTTGTACGACCAGATCAGGAGTCGCACCATGCACCGCTTAACAGATGGGCACGTTTGGATATTTCGGGTTCATTCTCAAATTATGTCGCACAAGTCAATTTCTCACCGCAATACTTGCTTAGAAAAAATGGGAAAATAACAGTAAAGTGCGGTGTTGATGTGGCCACAACCAAATCGGTTGAAGCAGGGTGGTTGGTTGGGACAGGGGTTCAATATCATGTTGAACTTTCTTTAGATGACATTTCATTAGTCAAACTTAAAGGCCCAGGTTTGGTAGCAATTTCAAAGAGAGATGGGGAGTATTTGTGTAAAACAGAGGTTGACTTTGAAGCGCAAAGTGCTTTGCTTGAGGAGTTATGTGGCCGGGATGATGTGATTATTGCAGGACTTGATATTGACTCATCATTGCTGCGGAATGTTTTTTTTGCAGATATCAGAAAAGAGGCGGAAAAAAATTTTTCAAAAATCAACCTAATATATATAAAAGGGAGTTCGGCAAAGAACGGTCCATTATTTCATTGTAGCAATAATGACTTGAGTGTTGAAATTGATTGGAAGCCGAACTGAATTGAATGTTTGGTGATAAGTATGACCTAATCACTCAGGTGTTTAATGAAGTGGCCGCGGTCGATCTAAACCAAAGCACTCGGCTTAACCCAATAGAACTCTTTCCGCTTTGTATGAGTGCAGAAGGCTGTTATTGCTAGCTCAATTCACAGACTTACCAACATTGTTGTTGAGCTACTTTACTACGATTCTATATGTTATTAAGTTCGTCAAAAACTGCTGTCCTGCAATGTAATTGCTCGACTCTGTTTTTGTCCGTATATTTGCATTTAGTCTGTTTTAACGAGTGTTGAACATGAACTTTTCAAGGCCATCTTAGCTGAATATATAGCATCGGAACGCTGACTATATAGTGTCTCTGGCAAATCATTATAGTTCTTTAACCTTACGCCGTAGAATAAAAACAACATGGTATTGCGTGGTGAACCAGAGGTTTCTTCTGGCAAGGCATAGCCGAGTGATTTTTTCCCAAGCTTTTGTATCCGCAGATTATTCAGGTAATGGAAATTATCAACATTAAAAGCACCTCCCTTTTGAAATTTGATCTCGTCCGAATTTGTTATTTTACGTAAAACTGAACCCGTGTTTACAGATGTAATCCAGGCTGCTTGTGCCACACCCATCAAAACCAGAACCGAGTTTATCAGCAAAGTAGTAGATAGCAGCAGGGCGAGCTTTGGAGATAAGAGAGGTTGTACTTGCTTCTTACCGGTGTTACGCGGAGATGAGAGGATTAGCATGAATACTGTAAATATATATACTTGTGGCACATAGCGAGAGTACCACGGTGTCGGGCCAATAAAAATGGAGAGCAAAATGGCAAGCGCTAAAATTACCCGTTTGTCGTTCACACGCAATAAGGCAATCAGGAGTAGTAGAAGAGCTGACGGAAGAACTATCTTACTGTGCAACGGTCCATACATGCCAATATATGTTACTGCATTTATTGGTCCATAATTTACAATGCTTTTGCTTTCAAATACTTCTGAGCTCGCTGGAGCAGCTACAATGTGGGAGGCAACAAACGACTTAACTCTTGGTAGTGATTTGAACGCTATAGGTCCTGAATAAGTTGTGGACTTCATATACCTGTTATGCCCTGAACGTGGTGTCAGCACTGGGTAGAAGGGGGATTTATGTCTGGCAACATTAGTCATGTATGGGTGCCATCCCATAACTACCGTTACAATGCCCAGCAGAACCAAGTGTTTGGCCAGTGCTGGCAGGCACTTTCTCTGTGCTAGAGTTGCATATGCAAGTAATCCAACCCACCATACGCCCAGATATATTAAAGCAGATAGTTTCATGCACACTAATAGAGTTTGTGCCGGCAGTGAATACCATAACATTTTTTTCTCATTGGTGTTGACATAAGCAAAAGTTGTAAAAATAGAGATTGCCATCAAGCTGGCAACTCGACCATCAACATACCCGCATTGCCACTGTGCTATAGCAACCGGGTTGAGGGCCACTGCTAAGGCAAGTATCTTGTTGATTATACTATTGTCGGGAAGAAGGGCAGTTAGAGCACTATAGACGGAAATCGCTGCTATAACGATTAACAGAAGGTTAGAGAAGTTGCCCGACTCTACATGGTCAATATAGACCCCAATAACAGATGCAATATATGTATGTGCCTTTGGTACCACATTAATGTGGTTGGTTAGGGGGAGAAGCCGTCCAAATTCTCCTAGGAGTTGATCAGAAGGCTGAGCTTCAAAAACTGGGTTCCATCCAGCCTTGAGAAACTCCAGTATTGGATAGTGATATACATTCGAATCCCAAAAATCATCCCATTGAATGGTTGACAAGCCGACAGCGAATACTGTTAGTATTGTGGCCCATATAATCCCTTTAATGAATGGCAGATCGAATCTTTTGGCAAAAATATGTGTAGTTCCTAATGTAACAACGTAAGAAATAGGCAATAGTAGGCGGTTAATTGAACAGCCTAATAGCAATGTAATCGCAACGCCCATTGCGGACCAGAACAAAAAACCCAGCATTGTGAACGCACAGCTTTCAAGTGCTGGCATAGGCGAGACTTTAATGTTTTTATTGTTATTAGGAGGTTGTTCTCGCACAATAAGAGTCAAAATAGAAAAAAGTGGGACAACTAACAGTAAGGTAAGTAGGAGATTTTCATGTTTTGTAAATGCAGGTTTGTGGATCAATGGGATGAGGAAAGTTGATTCAGTTGCACCTCCCGTAATGGCAACCACTTGCTGATGTTGGTGCCCGTTAATAGTAACTGTAGTTTTCAAAGTTGATCCAGGATGGGCGTCAGTTGTGCGAATATATAAGTTGACTTCTCGTGGTAAATCAATCTCCCCACGCCAATAACATTTCAGTTTATCTCCCATGCGTGGGAGATCAGACCATATACCATGACCATTCTTGGCAACTGCTCCCCCCTTTATATATGCGTTTCCATTAGTGAATGATGATGCTGGAATGACGATGTTGCCATAGCTATCCTCAACTTTGAGGAGGTAAAACTTTGAAGTATTTGAAATTTCATTAGGCATACTTTCAAATATTACTTCTACATTGGATTTTGTTTTATAGGTTGGTTTAGGGAAAGGAATATATGATTTTACACTGGCAACAATAAAAAATAAGCCCAATAATAAGAGGGCATAATAACTTCGTGAATTAATCTTGGACATGCATATTTTAGACATCACTATCAAAAATGGTGGGGCAAGTAGAGAAAAACCAATAGCAGCCAACGATAAATTCATTTGCCAGCCTACGATACCCAGAGGAGCAAAATATAAATGACAGATAGCTGGCAATATTATAATACTCCAGACAATTATAATAACAGATAATAGGAAATGTAGTTTATTTTTAGCGGTAAAATAGTACGAATACAATTCGTTAAACTTTATCATTCTATTCTCCTCTAAGTTGATGATTGCGGTCTCTAACTATTTATAACTGCAGCCTATTATTTTGTCACGTTGCAAAATTTCTACTTTTGGTCATTAGTATGTTTGCGCTGGCGGGACGGCCGAAATCGTTATACTCTTTGCCTATTACGGCTTTCCAGCTATTGTTGTAGGCCTTTTCCGACATGTAAAATAAATGCGGATCGGCGGCAATGTCTGCTGGCGGTGGCGGCGGGTAGAGGGGGGGAGCCAGGCTGGTTAATTCGCTAATGATTGGCGGTTGCCAGATATTGTCAGTAAAGGCAACAATATCAAAAAGGGAGAGCAGATGCCCACCTGATTTGAGGCTCCGCAGTATATTTGTCGCGCATTCTCGCAACACTTTGCCCTCAACGGAGTTTTTTCGGAGCATTGTGCCGATGGAGAGGGCGAAGTCAAAATGGCCTGATTGCAAAGCAGAGAGACTGCCAGCAACGTCGGGGTCGACCTGTTCGCAATTAAATTCCGTTGTCAGTCGCTGCATGAGCTCATGGTGGTTACCGTTGATTATCAGTATCCTACAACCGGCAGGAACATTCTGGCGAATAAAGGCGTAGGCGAGCAAGTCCTGGTAAATCTTTATGTTTTCATCGCTCCAGTCGGTGATCTCACGGTTGTAGAGTTCCGCGGCATAGTTGCTCAAAAGCGGGAGGTGGCAGTGCCGAGAATAGGTGAAATCAGAGAAACCTTCAGGGGTCAGGGAGAGTGTGGGCGGGAGGGGATCAATCGCTCTGGGGGAAGAGGCAACAGCGAGCGCTCCTACTGTGGCCGTGGTTCTTGTTTCTGCTGCGGCCGTTGCTGGACCCGCCACTACAGCGGAGTGTACGGCCGTAAGCAGATAGTGTCCCAGCGGATTTTCGCCGCTCCGCCGCAATTCGGGATGGTTCTCCAGATAGCGTCCTGTATTGAATTGTTCGCTGGGATTGCGTCCCTCTTTGGCACCATGTAGCCAATAGTGGAGTAGTGGATTTATTTCTGCCTCTCTGACATCCTGATTGTTGCGCAGGTAATAACTCGTGCTGAAAACAGGATTCGGGTTGCGCCCTTCTTGCGCACCATGCCGAATATAGTGCATCAAAGGATCAATCCCCAAGCGCCCCACATCTGGGTTCAGCCCGAGGTAGTAGTCGTCCCAGAACAATCCCGACCGGCGCAATGTTTTGTAAATGTTCCACTTGCCTCGCCAGCCCCGGATTCGTCCGGATAGCCGTGATAGTTGTGACTTTCTTGCTCGCCGTTCAGACCCCGCATGGTATTGAGCAAGTGGTTTTGGCTCTGACGGGGGTTCGGAAGCAGGCGTTTCGACAACGTAATCACTTGCGCGGGGGGCAGACTCAGCGTACGGTGCCACTATCTGGAGCTGCGTTTTGCCCTTCTGCGCGGCGAGCAGCGAGAGCTCATGTTCTTTCCAAAACGGAATGTATCCTTGAAGAGGTAGCTTGGTCATTTTGTAAGCGTCGATTGACCAATCATAGAAGAGGCAGTTGAAATCGAAGCTGGCGGGGTTGTCAATCAGAACATTGCTGATGGTTTCCCAGTCGCGATCTTTTTGCTCTTTGGATACCAGCGCATCTACCTCGTGCGCATAGCTGTCGGCATCTTCTGATAATTGTCCAGGGCGACGGTGAAAACTGGCGAGTGGCCCCGGAAAATGCCACAGCTCCGTGAATTGCGCAAAACGCATCCAAAGATCGAAGTCGCCCGCCAGCTTCAACTTGGCGTTCAATCCCTTAGCTCGATCCCAGAGCCATTTACGCCAAAAGGTGCCTTCCTGTTGAATATTCGTCCAGTAGCGAATTTCACACAGTCCACGTTGAATGAACCATTGTGGAAAGGCGCAGCGGACAACAATTGACAGCGCGCTGTTTTGCCGCGTCGCATAGACCTGCCCAGTAACCCAACTCACATCAGGATGCTTGGTTTGAATACTCGAAATCGTAGCGAGTGCCCCCTGAAAGAGGATGTCATCCGCATTAATCCAGGTCATAAAAGCATAATAGGGAATCACCAGATTTTTAACGGCCTTGTTAACGCCGTCGTAGATGCCGGCATCCTTCTCTACGGCAACCGACATGACGACATGCCTGCAAAATGGTTTGAAACTCCCATCTTGGACTTTTTTACGCCATGTGTTGACGATTTCCATTGTGTTATCTGACGATTCCGCGTCTTGGATATGGTAGCACAGATTAAAGTCGCCGCTTTGTGTGAGTACGCTCTCAATCGTTTTGGAAATCGTCGCTGCCGCATTAAAACATGTGGTAATCACGTAAATGGTCGGCATCGTGTGAGTTCGCATGGAGAGCGAGCTATCAAGACCGATAGACTCTGCAGCCAGTTTGCCCTGCTCGCTAAATTCAAGCATATCTGCGGCCAGCTCAGCTGCTGTTGATTTCTCTTTGAATCCCTTCAGCTTCTTATCCAAAAAGAGTTGCAGTTTTGGCGTGAGCCCTGCTTCCGCAACATCGATAACTTTTCCGGAAAAATAGAGGAGTATTGAAATCTTATCCCAAAAAGCGTTAACACAGAACCATTTATAGGAGATACGGTCTGCATCCATGTGGTGTTTCACCACTAATTCAGGACTATATACAAGCGCATATCCGAGCGCTGCTAATGACTGGTGTGCGGATAGCTCCTCATGAGCCATCAGGGAACCTTTCTTGCGCCCCAGATGCTCAGGAAAACCACCAATAGCGAGCATGGCCTTCGTGTTGTAAGCAATAGCTGCGCTCACCAGCCAATTTGAGATGTGGTCTATACGAAGCTCTTCATTTCCCCAGTCGAGACAGGCCAGGTGGTGATAGACGTCGTGCGTCAACCACTTCGGCGGCTGAACATCCCAGATAGGGTTAATCTTTCCGCTAACCGCTCCTAGATAGCCGTCATGTTTTTTAAAGATTTTCAGGATGCTCTCCAGCCAGTTGTCAGCCACGTAAACATCGTCATCAATATAAGCAATGATGTCGGTATTGCACATCTTCAAAGCGACGTTTCTGGCATACGCGGCACCGCATTTATCGGTAATAACGTAATCAAGCTGATATGGGTACTTCAGCTTTTTTTTAATAGCGGCTGATTTTTCCGGTTCCAGTGAATTGTCCACAACAATGACGCGGAATTGTTCCGCAGGCAACTTCTGCTTTGCAAGCGCATCTAAGCAGGTCAAAATTTTCTCATAGCGCCGAAAAGTTGGAATACCTATGGTAATAAGATGCTTCATTATCTCTCCTGGCGAGGCAGCATTACACGGAGGCTCCAGCGGATGCTGCTCCATTCCATTGCGTTGCCAATCGGGACAGCAACTGTTTGGTTTTGCCCAATTCTACAGTTGTAATGCTGACGTTGTTAAACTTGAAAGTGTGCATAGTTTTGCCTGTCAGATTGGCATTTTTGGGTAGTGGCCTATTGAACATGGCGGCAAAACAGCGATTAGGGGTAGCGGTAGCCATTACAATTCGTACCCGCAACCGGCTAGCGTATTTGGCAATTAGTTGGCTGGCAGCAGTTATCTCGTTTGTGGCAAGGTGGTATATAGGTATCTCGGGTGGGAATGGTTGCCGTAACTCCTGCCAAAGATCATTGTCAATATTGTCGTCGCTGACGGTAAAGATTACGATGTCACCATCGGTCAGCCAGCGTTCGGGTTGCTCTGCCAGTGGCGGCAGATGAATAAGGTCTCTGTGGGTAGCCAGTTCCTGAGTAGATTTGTTGTTAACCAGTTGATTAATTGTCCAGGCGCGACGTTGCTGATAACCTATGGCACGGGCTGCTTCATAGCGCTGGCGTTCATCTTGTGGCAGTTGTCTGACAAAAGCATTTATAAAGGGAAAGCTGGAAGGTTGCCAGTAACTGGCCGATTGTTGTTTTATGCCTGTTTTACATTTGACCGCATAGTTGAAGACACCTAGAGTTTCGGTAATTTTTACAATCTCATGACGTGCGGCAACCTGCAGCAAAAACTCAAGGTCCATTTTGTCATCGTTGGCTAGGTTAAAGGGTATTTCCTGTTGGATTGATTTGCGGTAGAAGTAGCCAACCGGATTGACACAAAAAGCATCTTTTTCCCAATGTCGTAGAATACTGTTAAAGTCGGTACGAGGATCGTTAATCCAGTCGGTATTGTCGTTCTCCTGTATTACACGGACTCGTCCCATAACCATTTGCGCACCATTTTCAAAAGCAGGGATTACCGCTTCAAAGGCTCCTGGCAGGAAGTAGTCGTCAGCGTTAAGATAGACGACGATATCTCCTGTGGCGCGATCGAAGCCCTTGTTCATGGCGTCGGACTGTCCCTTGTCGGGTTCGGAGATCCATTTTAGATGCGGGTAGCGTTTGAGGACTTCCAGTGTGTTGTCGGTAGAGCCGCCGTCGATTATAAGGTGTTCAAAATTGGGGTAATCCTGCTCCTTGACGCTCAAAATAGCCTGTTCGATGGCATCGCCCGTATTGAAAGAGG
>Ga0265293_10012049_pt1 | contig 11583 bp, 11 predicted proteins | sample Munlanlewell138R_FD_192505 | JGI IMG/M metagenome (GOLD analysis project Ga0265293, IMG submission 192505) | Leachate microbial communities from a municipal landfill in Southern Ontario, Canada - Leachate well 138R | ecosystem: Engineered > Solid waste > Landfill > Unclassified | place: Canada... | reverse complement strand
ATTCACCTTGCCGGTCGGATGACTGCCGGCGCTGTAGGCACGGAAGCGGCCTTTGCCCATGGTGTTGATGAGGGCTTCGGCCATGATGCTGCGTGCCGAGTTGCCGGTGCACAGAACGAGGATGTTGTACGTTTTTTCGGTCATGTCGGTGGCTGCCAGTTGGTGGATGGAGCGATAGCAATTGAGGACAGGTCGGTGGCCGGATCAATGACCAGGCCCGCGGCCTTGCGTTCTGAATAGCGGTCGGTCAGCGTGGCGATATGGGGCCGCATCAGCACGGTGAAGCGCACCAGTTCTTCCATTACATCCACGATGCGTTCGTAGTAGGACGACGGCTTCATACGGCCGGCCTCGTCGAACTCCTGGTACGCCTTGGCAACGCTCGATTGGTTGGGAATGGTGAACATCCGCATCCAGCGGCCGAGCAAGCGCAGGGTGTTGACGGCGTTGAAGCTCTGCGAGCCGCCCGACACTTGCATGACGGCGAGTGTTCGCCCTTGCGTGGGCCGCATCCCGGCCATCTCCAAGGGCAGATGGTCGATTTGCGCTTTCATCAGGCCGGTAATCTGGCCGTGGCGTTCGGGGCTGCACCACACCTGCCCTTCCGACCACTGCGACAACGCACGCAGCTCCCTGATTGCCGGGTGGTCGTCGTTTGGCACTTGGTCGGGGAAAGGTAGGTCGGACGGGTCGAAGATACGTGTTTCGGCGCCGAAGAACTGCAGCAGCCGCGCCGCTTCTTCGATGGCCAGTCGCGAGAACGATCGGGGACGCAGCGAACCGTACAGTAGCAGGATGCGAGCAGGTGGCGTGTCCGGTGCCAGCTTGCCCTCCGGTTGCTGTCTGGCGAACGCCTCATCCAGAGCCGGCAGGAAATCGGGTTCTGTAAGGGTGCGGATTCTCATGCCGTCTCCTCCCCACTGCCAACCGGGACGCACGACAGCTCGCACGACTGGCCGCCACAGCAGTTTTCCAAGAGGAAAGCGACCAGGGCGTTGATGGTCGAGAAATTGGCCTGGTAGATCACAAAGCGCCCTTCCTGGCGTGAACTGACCATGTTTGCATGCGTCAGCTCTTTCAGGTGGAAAGAGAGTGACGAAGGCGGAATGCCGGCTGCCTCGCTGATCTTTCCTGCCGCCAAACCGGCAGGACCGGCCTGCACCAACAGGCGATAGACCGCGAGGCGTGAATCTTGGGCAAGGGCCGCGAGCGCAGCTACAGCATTTGATGTTTCCATATTTCTATTATTGTTGAAATATGGAATCAATGTCAACCCGCACGCACAACCTTGCACTGGAAGCCGGGGCATGGTGAACGCGGGAATAGGCCGGGCGCCCCTGGCTTATTGATAATACGGCTGCGTGCAGTTCTGGCGGAATCCAGCGAGATGCAATGCCGGCGTCATGCCGCAATAAAAAAGAGGGCCTTGCGGCCCTCTTAAGCATCAGAGATAAAGGGTGTGACTTGAACCAACATCACGGTGACGATAGTGCTCGCCTGCGCCGCTCGCCGTATTGATGCATGTCAACGATTGTCGAGGTTGGCAAGGCTCTTCGACACCACCTCGAAAACATCCGCCGACAATCCCGGCTCGGCCAGGATACGGCGCAGCTCGGCAGTCATTTGCAGCGCCAGGTCGTGCGGGTATCTGCGCCAGCGGGTCAAAGGCGTCAACTGGCGCGACGCGACCTGGGGGTTGAGGCGATTGAGCTCGATGATCTTGTCCGCCAGGAACCGGTAACCGGCGCCGTCCCCGCGGTGGAAGTTGACGGCATTGGCGTTGGCGAATGCCCCGATCAGGCTGCGCACCTTGTTGGGGTTGCGAATGTCGAACGCCTCGTGCTCGAGCAGCCCCCGCACCCGTTCGAGCCCGCCGGGCAGCATCGCCCCGGCCTGGGCCTGGAACCACAGATTGACCGCCAGTGGTTCGCCCCGCCACTGCTCATAGAAACGCGCCAGGGCGTCCCGGGCGAGGGGCGCGGCGGCCGGCACCGGGCTGTTGACCAGGGACACCAGCGCCGCGTGGGAATCGGTCATGTTGGCGAAGGCCACCGCCTGGCCGTGGATTCTGTCGAGCAGCGCCGGCTCATCGAGCAGCGAGAGGTAGGCCAGCGCGGTGTTTCTGAGGCTGCGGCAGGCGATCTGTTCCGGTTCGGGGCTATAGGGTTCGTCGAGCTGAAGCGCGTCGTAGCAGGCCAGCAATTCCCCTCTCAGCGCCCTGGCGATGGCCACCCGCACCTCGCGGCGCACGTCGTGGATCGCCTGCACATGGATCACCTCCATCTCTTCACCGAGCAGCGCCTCGCTGGGCAGGGTCAGCATCAGCGCCACCATCGCCTTGTCGAGGGACTGGTCGGCAAGCAGGCCCCGGAAAGCCCGCACCAGGCGGGGATCGAGCACCAGGTGATGGCCGTCCACGCGGGCGGCGATGATGTGCTTGAGAATATCCAGGGACAGCTGGTTGCAGGCCTCCCAGCGGTTGAAGCCGTCGCTGTCGTTGGCCATCAGGAACAACAGTTCGTCCCGGCTGTAGGGGTAGTGGAGTTTCACCGGCGCGGAAAAATTCCGCAGCAACGACGGCACCGGTTTGACCGGCACGTCGCGGAAGACGATGGTCTGCTCCGCCTCGGCCACTTCCAGCACCGCATGGGTGGCGCCATCGAGGCCCTCGGCGCGGAGCGGCAGGTCGCCCTCCGGCCCCACCAGGCCCATCGCCACCGGGATCAGGCAGGGCTTCTTGTCGCTGCCGCCCGGGGTCGGCGGGCAGTGCTGCTTGAAGGTCAGGGCAAAGGTGCTGGCCGCCGCGTCGTAATGACCGGCGACGTCGAGCCGCGGCGTGCCGGCCTGGCGATACCAGTGCATGAAGCGGCTGAAATCCCGGCCGCTGACCTCGCCCATGGCGGCGACGAAGTCATCGATGGTCACCGCCTGGCCATCGTGGCGGGCGAAGTAGAGGTCCGCCCCCTGGCGAAACAGCTCGGGCCCCAGCAGGGTGCGGATCATGCCCACCACTTCGGCGCCCTTTTCGTACACCGTGAGGGTGTAGAAGTTGGAGATTTCCATGTAGGACGCCGGCTGCACCGGGTGGGCCATCGGGCCGGCATCCTCGGCGAACTGCAAGGTGCGCAGCAGGTTGACGTCCTGCACCCGCTTGACTACCGGCGAGCCCATGGCGGCGGAGAACTGCGAGTCGCGGAATACCGTGAAGCCTTCCTTGAGGCTGAGCTGGAACCAGTCGCGGCAGGTCACCCGGTTGCCGGACCAGTTGTGGAAGTATTCGTGGGCGACGATCGCCTGGATGTTCTGGAAACTGGCGTCGGTGGTGATCTCCTGTTTGGCCAGCACCGCCGAGGTGTTGAAGATATTGAGCCCCTTGTTTTCCATCGCGCCCATGTTGAAATCGTCGACCGCGACGATCATGAAAATGTCGAGGTCGTACTCCCGGCCGTAGACCTCTTCGTCCCAGGCCATGGACTTTTGCAGAGAGGTCATGGCGAAGGCGCATTTGTCGAGGTCTTTTTCCTCGACATAGATGCGCAGGTCGACCACCCGGCCGCTGGCCGTGGTGAAGGTGTCGGCGATATGGGCGAGATCGCCCGCCACCATGGCGAACAGGTAGGCGGGTTTTTTGAAGGGGTCGTGCCAGGTGACCCAGTGGCGCCCACCCTCCTCGCCGCTGGCCACCGGGTTGCCGTTGGACAGCAGCACCGGGTAGCGGCTCTTGTCGGCGACGATGGTGGTGGTGAACTCCGCCATCACGTCGGGGCGATCCAGGTAGTAGGTGATCTTGCGGAAGCCCTCGGCCTCGCACTGGGTGCAGAACATGTTGCGGGATTTGTACAGGCCTTCCAGTGAAGTATTTTCCTGTGGTTTTACAATAACTTCTGCGCTAAATATAAAGCTTTCATTCAAGCTTCGGTGGATGCTGAGCAACTCACCACCGAGATAGTATTCATCGTCTTCCAGGGGGTCGCCATCGATGGCTATGGACTGTAGCTGGAGGTTGACGCCGTGCAGCTCCAGGGGAACGCTCCAGTCCTCGCTCTCCGGGTTGCGGCGCATGGCGAGAGTGGATTTGACCCGGGTCTCGGTCTCGCCCAGTTCGACCACGAGGTCGGTTTTGTCGATCAGAAAATCCGGCACCCGGTAGTTCTTCAGGTGGATGGTCTTCGGTTGGCTGTCGCGCAGGGCCATGGCTTTACGACCTCTTGAATCGATCAGGAAATGGATACCGCCACATGGTAGGCGGTGTATTTGCGAATATTGATCACGCCGGTATCAAAAATCAGGTACTGGCCCTTGATGCCCAGCAAGGTGCCCTCGATGACCGGCTCCTTGTCGAGATTGAGGGAGGCGACTTTCTTCGGATATTCCAGTACCGGGTAATGGATGTCCACGGGCGCGGCATCCTCGATGACTTGCAGGGCCTGCACGCCGAAGCGCTCCCCGAGCGGGCCGAGCTGGTCGGCGCAGCGCTCCAGCAGGGTGTCGCGCACCGCGCCCAGGTCCACCGGCTCGTTGCCGCCGCGGAGCATGGCGCGCCAGTCGGTGCGATCCTTGACGTGGGCCTTGAACAGGGTCTCCACCAGGCCCGATTGCTGGCGGGTGCGGACCCGCATGATCGGCATGGCCTGTACCGCGCCCTGGTCGATCCAGCGGGTCGGCAGCTGGGTCTCGCGGGTAATGCCCACCTTGACCCCGGAAGAGTTGGCGAGATAGACGATGTGGTCGACCATGCAGTGCTGCTCGCCCCACTCCGGCTCGCGGCAGGTGCCCAGGTGGTAGTGGCATTTTTCCGGGCTGACGATACAGCTGTCGCATTGGGCCAGCTTGGCGAAACAGGGGTAGCAGTAGCCCTGGCTGAAGCTCTTGTTGGTTTTGCGGCCGCAGTGGTGGCAGTGGATAAGGCCCTGGTAGCGCAGCGTCAAACGCTTGCCCAGGTGATCGTTCAGGGGCAGGCGCGCGGTATCGAGGGGGAGCTGGTAGGACACCGCGGCGCCCCCTGCCGGCGGCAGTTCCACCCGCATTTTCTGCAGATGGCCACTGGCCTCGATGGCGATTGCAGTGAGCGCCGTCACGTTCAGGACCACTTGAGAGGACGCGGCTCGTCCAGCCCGGTAACTTCGCCCTCATCACCGCAGTGATCGTGTTTTTCGCTGTGGATGTAACCCACCCGCTCCTGTTCCGGCTTGTGCAGGGCGTCCCAGGCGATCACCGCCTGCAGGCAGGTCTCCCGCTGCTGGGGAGTCAGGGACTCGCCATTGGGCCATTTGCCCAGTTCCACGGCGCGCTTGAGGTTTTCGTAGACCTCTGGGGTGAGGGACTTGAGTAACTGCTGATAATCCATGGTTGCTCCTGTTGAAAATTCACTGGCGGCGGGCGGCAAAGCCAAATATGGCTCCCAGCGCCATCCCCACCAGCAGTCCCGAGACGTGGGCGGCATTGGCGATGCTGCCGCGCATGAACATGTCGACGACGCCCGCCAGGCACAGCAGCAGCCACACCAGCATAAAGCCGATCACCCCCCGGGGCAGCGTCAGCGCCGGATCAGGAGCCACCCGGTTGCGGATCCACAGGTAGCCGAGCAGAGCGTAGAGCACGCCCGACATGCCGCCGAACAGGGAGGGGCCGCCGAACAGGTACTGGCTCCAGTTGGATGCGGCTCCGCAGACCAGCACCAGCATCAACAGGTGCAGGCTGCCCGCCTTCGCCTCGATGCGCCGGCCGAACTCCCATAGCCAGAGGCCGTTGAAGGCGATGTGGAAGACCCCGAAATGCAGGAACATCGGCGTGAACAGCCGCCAGTACTGGCCGGCGGACCAGGCGTCGGCAAAGCTGCCGAAACGGATTTCCCGAGTGCTGACCAGCACGAAATCCTGGAAAGTGAACCAGTGCACCCAGTGGAACTGCCAGTGGACGATAAGCGCGCCGGCGATGCTCAGCAGCAGGCTCAACGCCAATACCGGGGAGCGCCGCAACTGGGTCAGCGGGTCGGGCTGCAGGGAGGTTCTGGCCGGCAGGCGCAGGGCCAGCTGGCGCACCAGGTCGGCGACATCATCGCCGGGGCCATCCTCCCGTATCCACAGCACCTGGGCCTCCCCTTCCACGCTGATGCGGTGATCGATGCTGCGCTCCGTCAGCTTGGCCACCAGCAACTCCAGGTCGAGGGCGCGGTGGAATTGGGCGACTTTGACCCATTCAGTCATAGCGAATCCATCCAGTCATCTTTCGATATGTTCGCCGGAATCCAGGCGGCTGCCCCAGCCCAGCTTGGAACGGCAGATACTGTAGAAGTTGTGGTCCACCGGGTGAATCAGGCGCAGCGGTTTGTCTTTCTTGCGGATGCGGATATTGTCATCGGGCTCGATCATGATATCCCGCTGGCCATCGCAGGTCACCAGCGGATGGAGTTCGTTGCGCTCGCCGACGCGGATATCCACCGTACTGCTGCCAGGCACGGCAATGGGCCGGCTGGTGAGGGTGTGGGGATTCATCGGCACCAGCACCAGGGCGTCGAGCCGCGGATGCATGATCGGCCCGCCGGCGGAGAGGGCGTAGGCGGTGGAGCCGGTGGGTGTCGACACGATCAGCCCGTCGGAACGCTGGCTGTAGACGAACTGGCGGTCGACATGCAGCTCGAACTCCATCATCCGCACCGATTTACCGGGGTGCAGCACCACATCGTTGAGCGCCAGCCCCTCGCCGATCAGCTGATTGCCGCGGGTGATGCTGACGTCGAGCAGAAAGCGGTCGGACACCACGTATTCACCGGCCAGCACCCGGGTCACCCGCTCCTCCACCGCGTCGGGCAGGATATCGGTGAGAAATCCCAGGCGGCCGCGGTTGACCCCGAGCAGCGGCACATCGAAATCGACCATGTCGCGAGCGGCGCTGAGCATGCTGCCGTCGCCGCCCACGACGATAACCAGATCCACGGAGCGGGCCATGACATCGCGCTCCTCGAGGGTGTAGTCGCCGGGCTCCAGCCACTCGGCAGCGCTGGCTTCCACTACCGGCTGCCAGCCGGCGCCGTTGAGAAAGCGCACCAGGTGGTTGAGGGTCTCGGTCACCTGGTCCAGGTGCAGGCGGGTCAACAGACCGATGCGCCGGAAATTTGTCATAGCCCTGAAAACCCGTTATCAAGTAGGCTTCGGATTATACACAGCGGGGGGGCGGGGTGCAGGGCACCGCTCCGGCCAGCGCGACGCCGGGCCACGGGCCTCACGGCGGGCGCGTCTGGCTGAAACCCGCCCCGCGCCCCACCCGACGAGGAGTGAATCGTGGCATTCGACTGGCGAGCCGCCACCAGCCCCCTGGTCAGAGAACTGGGCTGGTGCCTGTTCAGCGCCCCCATCATCGACACCTTGCCCCCGGCCACCACAACCCCGTGGCCGTGCCGCGAGGACCGCGGTGCCGGAGAGATTCTCGGCGCCCTCGACAGAGACCCGAGGCCCTTGCAACGCCACCTGGCGTCGCTCAGCGACAAGCGCCTCGGCGCTCGCTTTGAAGCCATGTGGATCTTCTATCTCGCCAGCCACCCACAATTCGAGCTGCTCGCCCACCAGTTGCCCGTACCGAGAAACGGCCAGACGCTCGGCGCGCTGGACCTGCTCTTTCGCGACCACCACCTGGGGGCGGTGGTTCACGGCGAGATCGCGGTGAAGTTCTATCTCTATCACCCGGAGCAGCCGGGGACCGCGCTGGAGAAATGGATAGGCCCCAACCCCGACGATAGTCTCGCCGCCAAGATTGGCCACCTGGCCAATCACCAGTTGCCGCTCTCGACCCGGGACGAGACCCAGCGCCGGCTGCAAACTGCCGGGCTGCCTTCCGCGCAGCTTCGGGCCACTGTCATCAAGGGATTTCTGTTTCATCCCTGGCGGCAGTCCATTGCGCTGCCAGCCCCCTGCAACCCCGGGCATCTGCGGGGCGAATGGCTGTATCGCCGCGAGCTCCCCGCCCTGTTTGCCGACAACCCGCGCCACAGCTGGGCGGTGCTCCCCAAACAACAGTGGCTGACACAGGTTGAAAATGGCGATAGCCACAGCGGTCGCGCCAGGCGCGAGATGGCGGCGAAAATCTCGTCGCTGCTCGATGAGCAGAGGCAGCCGGTGATGTTCTACGGTCACCCCGTCGCGCGGGCGGAATCGATCCGGCGTTTTTTCGTCGCGCCGGATGGCTGGCCCGGCATCCGCCGCGCCACCACCGAAAACCTGGCGGTCGATGCGGGCCATCCATGACAGGGATGCGAACGACCTGCCGGCATGAAACCGCGCGAAAGCACCTGAGACTGCGCTGTGGGCGGTTACAGATACTCCGGCACGCGATTCGTACCGGCAAATCCTGAATCCTTTCCGCGGCGCAGATCCGCGGCTGGTGCTGGCGGCGCGGCAGCTCCCGCCACCACCAGCGGAATCATTGCTGCTGTCTCAGCCGTTAGATACCCAGCATCCGCCGCAGGGCGTTTTCCATATCGCGGGCGTGAGCCACAGCCACCTTTGACCCCGCGACCATGCTGAAGCCGTGGATGCCGCCGGCATACAGGTGCAGTTCGGTGGATACGCCGGCGGCGATCAGGCGCCTGGCGTATTCGATGTCTTCCTCCACGAAAAGGTCGAGGGCGCCGGTGCTGATAAAGGTGGCGGGCAGCCCCGCCAGCTCCTCGGCGCGCGCCGCCGACGCGTAGGGGGAGACCCCTTCCGAGCCCGGCTCCTGGCCCAGCAAGGAGGTCCAGCCGAAGCGGTTGTTGGCGTGGGTCCAGATAAACTCACCGGCATAGGGGTGGGGATTGCGCTCGGTGCGCATCACGGTGCGATCGTCGAGCATCGGCATCACCAGCACCTGCCCGGCGAGGATCACTTCGCCCCGGTCCCGGGCGAGCAGGGCCAGCGCCGCCGCCAGCCCTCCCCCGGCACTGCTGCCGGTGATGGCGATCCGCCGGCTGTCGACATTCAGCACGGCGGCATTGTCGTGAAACCATTTGAGGGCGGAGTAGCAGTCTTCCACCGGCCCTGGATGCGGGGTTTCCGGCGCCAGCCGGTAATCCACCGCCACCACCACACAGCCCAGGGCGGCGCAGTGGTGGCGATTCTGGGCATCGCTCATTTCCGGCAGGCCCACCACGTAGCCACCGCCGTGAATTTCCAGCAGTCCCGGGGCTGCGGCGCTTTGCTGGTCGGGCCTGTACACCAGGGCGCGGATCCGGTGATCGCCGGTGTGCGAGGGCAGCCACACCTCCTCCACCGTCACTGCGGCTTCACCCTCGGCGGCGGGTACGATCATGGCCTTCATCATTTCCCGCATTTCCGGTAGGGCCGCCTTGTCCAGGGGCACAGCGGGAAACATATCCAGTACCGGCAACAGTTCAGGATCGACGAGGTGTCTCGAGTTCATGCTGCGGATCTCCTCTTGTAGAATGTCCTGCCAACGATGACAACCGGTTTCATCGATGGACAGATCCGGAGCGTAACGGATCGGCTCCGGCAATAGCGATACCTATCCGCTCAGCCAAAATTGATCACCGCACGCCCCCGGAGCCTGCCCTGCCGCAGCGCGCTGAAGGCCTGGTCTATCTGGTCAAAGCGAAACGGCTCGACATCAACCCTGATGCGCTGCTGCGCCGCCAGCTCGACCACTTCCTCGAGATCGTTGAGGGTAAAGCCCAGGGACAGATTGAGACGCGCCCCTGGGGCGGTCAGGCCCCAGCCAAACGCCACGGTGCCAAAGGCGATACCCGGCACCACCAGTTGGCCTCGGGGTCTGAGAACAGCATTGGCAAGCGCCAGGCTGTCCGCCGTGCCACAGAAATCGAGCACTCCGTGGGCGCCCGGGCATTCACCCAGAATGGCCTCTTCGGCGCCATCGCCCGCGAGCACCGTGCCATGCGCACCCAGTTCCCGGGCGTAATCCAGGCGCTGCCTGGACAGATCCACGGCGATCACCTTCGCGGGCGAGAGCAGGCGCAGATACTGGACGGCATAGGACCCCAGGCCCCCCGCGCCGATCACCACCGCCGTGCTGCCCGGCCTGAGCACCGGCAGTGCGGTCTGCACGGCGTGATAGGAAGTGGCTCCCGCATCCGCCAGAGGCGCGGCAATGGCCGGATCGAGGTTGCGCAATGCCACCAGCTCGCGCTCGGGAGCCACCACATACTCCGCCAGGCCACCGTCGAAGCCGATGCCCCGCACCCGCATGGTCATCATCCGCGACGACATATTGACGCTGTCCAGACAGTAGTTGTCCCAGCCACCCAGGCACGGCTCACAATAGCCACAGGAACTGGTGCTGGAGGCCAGTGCCGCGTCCCCTTCCGCAAACCGGGTCGCGCCCGGACCGAGCGCAACAACCCAGCCGGCATTCTCGTGGCCGAGGGTGAAGGGCGGGTCAAACGGGAAAAACCCCGGCGGCGCATCGAGCAGGTGCAGGTCGCTGCCACACAGGCCCGCCGCGGCCATCTTCAGCAAGACCTGGCCAGGGCCGGGTGTCGGCACATCGACGGATACGAATTCCGCGGGCCGTCCCCATTCCAGCAGGCGATAGGCGGTCATTTTTGTCACGGGCCGTGCTCCTCGGCGCTGTCACCGCGCCTGCAAGTGTATTGTCCTCGGTCTGGGGGTACGCCCCGATGGCGGTTCCTGCGGTGCGCTTCGTTCCTCAGCACACCCTGTGGCCTTCCCCAACGCCCGCGGTGCGCTTCGTTCCTCAACACACCCTATGGCCTTCCGCGACGTGGGCCGTTGCTCAGGATGGCGTTCCTTTGTGGTTTTATCGCCCGGTCCCGATCGATTCGTTTCTGCAACCTCTTATCCTGTTCGATATATTGTCCGGCGAGCGCCGCAAGAGCGAGTCGCCGGGCTCCGGCCCTCTCCTCGCGGCGCGCCGATGACTCAGCCGGCGGCTTTCTTGCGGTTTCTGGCCAGCCCCTTGAAATACAGCCCCGGCAGGCGGAAGATCACCTTCCACGGCATCAGTGCCACCGCCTCGGCCATGTCCTCGGGCTTGATGTACACCTGAGTGTTCATCGAGCCCATCATCTTGCCTTTCATCACCAGGCTTTCGCCATCGAGATGGAAGGATTTGACATCCATCATCTCGATGCCTTCTTTGCTGAACATTTTCATTGGGGAATCCCGCATTACTCGTTGACGATCATGGCCCCGCGAACGGGGCCTGCTTGCAAGCTGTTATCAGCCGATGACCTTGTCGAAATCGAGGCCGAGGTCCTCGAACAGCACCTGGGCCACGTTGCGGCCGGAGCCGCCGGTGACGCCGCCGCCGGGGTGGGTACTGCCACCGGCCATGTACAGCTTGCCCACCGGGGATCTGTACTGGCCGTAACCGGGCGCCGGGCGATTGCCGCCAAGCTGCCAGGCGTAGGGACCCATGTGGCCGATGTCCCCGCCTACCATCGCCGGGTTGTCGCGCTCGATATCGAGCGGAGTGCGCCAGGAGATACCTATGATGTTGTCGTCGGTCATATTGGTGGTCAGTTCGCGCAGGTCGTCGACGAAGCCGCGGGCGACCTGCTCGCCGACCTCGTCCCAGCGCCTGGCTCCGCCGTTCTCCAGTTCGTAGGGCATGAAC
>Ga0265293_10012048_pt1 | contig 11584 bp, 11 predicted proteins | sample Munlanlewell138R_FD_192505 | JGI IMG/M metagenome (GOLD analysis project Ga0265293, IMG submission 192505) | Leachate microbial communities from a municipal landfill in Southern Ontario, Canada - Leachate well 138R | ecosystem: Engineered > Solid waste > Landfill > Unclassified | place: Canada... | reverse complement strand
ATCCTTTTTCTTATTTCATCTATCAGTTCATTACCATAATAACTTTTTTCAATAAGCAAATGCAAAATATATAATTTGACAAATTGGGTTGTACTAATTTTTGACGGGAATTGACGATTGCGTTTAGCCTTGAATTTAGATGTAGATATTTTAATCACCCCCAATGAATATCGCATATAACCATAGAGGCGGATGGCTCCGGCCACCCGAAAGAATCAATATTATTTACAAAAAAGTTTTATTTTAGCAGCTCCATTATGTTTTCCAACGGAACCTTAACACTTCCTAAATCACCATTCTCTTTGCCGTCCTTCGGAGGATAATGAAAATCGGATCCTCCGGTAATAAAAAGATTATGCTTTTGAGCCAGTTTTAAAAACTTTTCGGATTGTCTTACCGTATGCTTGGAATGATATACCTCTACACCGTCGATCCCTATATGGATTAAATAATTCAATATGGTCTTAGATTTCAATAAACCGGGATGTGCAATAACCGAAAAACCCCCTGCTTTTCTTATGATATTGATTGCACACAGGGGTGTTAATTTTTGTTTTGGAACATATGCCGGGGCTCCTTTAGCTAAATATTTTGTAAAGGCATTTTCAATGGTCCGTACATAACCATTTTGGATCAAGGAACGTGCAATATGAGGTCTTCCAATCACCCCGTCACCCGAAATTTTCATTACATCCCTATAGTTGATTTTAATTCCTATTTTTTTCAATTTGTCGATAATCTTGATAGCTCTATTGTTCCTGGTGTCTTGTAAATATTTTAATATCCTAAGCAAATATTCCATTCTATAATCGATCATATACCCCAGTATATGAACCTCTTCATTATTATATTCCGTGCTCAATTCAACACCCGGTACTATAACAAAGCCCTTATGGATACTCGCTCGCTCTATTGCTTCTTCAATCCCGTCAACAGTATCATGATCGGTTATCGCTATTCCGGATAATCCTTTTTTTACAGCATAATCAACTAATTCACCGGGCGAAAATATACCGTCGGAAAAAGTGGAATGAGTATGCATGTCAATAAACTTCATAGTTTGTTTCTCCTTTTATTGTTTAAAAATCTGTCTTAGAAACTTATACTGATTATATTCCGAATTTTAGAAAAAATATGCTCTTATATTACGCTTTATATGAAAAGGCCTGCTAAATAAGATACCGAATCCAGCAGACTTTTCATATTATTGTTTTATCTCGACTCTATAATCAGTTTTATTGCAGTTCTTTTTTCACCATCAATCTCTATGTCAACAAAGGCAGGGATACAGATTAAATCTTTTCCACTGGGTGCTACAAACCCCCTTGCTATTGCTACTGCTTTAACTGCTTGATTTAAAGCGCCCGCCCCAACAGCCTGAATCTCAGCTGTCCCCTGTTTTCTAAAAACTCCGGCCAAGGCTCCGGCTACAGAATTTGGATTTGATTTTGCTGAAACTTTTAATATTTCCATCCCATTACATCCCCCTTATAATATACTTATAGCATTATTTACAGTATTATTTTATGAAAATATGACTTTATACTTTATTTTCAAAATTCCGGCATATACGGTAAGTTTATCGGTATTGGATATTGAGTTAAATATAGGTAAATAATTTAAGTTTTTAATAAAAAGACTGCAATTCTGCAGTCTTCTTATTTTGCGTATTCAATAGCCCTTGTTTCTCTGAGAACGTTTACTTTGATTTGTCCGGGATATTCTAATTCTGATTCAATTTTTTTCGTTATATCCCGAGCTAATATAAAAATCTCATCGTCATCATATATTTCAGGTCTAACAATTATTCTGATTTCCCTACCGGCTTGAATGGCGAAGGATTTTTCAACACCTTCGTATTCATTTGCAATTTCTTCTAATTTTTCCAGTCGTTTGATATAAGATTCTAATGTCTCTCTTCTAGCCCCGGGCCTTGCTGCGGAAATAACATCAGCCGCCGTGACCAAGACCGCTTCTATGGTTTCAGGTTCATAATCACCATGATGGGTGGACATGCTATGAATAACATCCTTGGACTCTTTGTATTTCTTGAGGAGCTCCATACCTATTTCAACATGGGTTCCCTCTATTTCATGATCAACGGCTTTTCCGATATCATGCAATAACCCTGCCCTTTTGGCAAGCCTGACATCCGCGCCTAATTCGGCCGCCATAATTCCGGCCAAATAGGAAACTTCTATTGAATGGTTTAATACATTCTGTCCGTAACTGGTCCTATACTTTAGCCTACCTAATAATCTTATAAGTTCCGGGTGTAGGCCATGAACACCGGTATCAAAAGTAGCTTGTTCTCCTTCTTCCTTAATAATACTGTCAACTTCTTTTTTAGCTTTTTCTACCATTTCCTCAATTCTTGCCGGGTGAATTCTACCATCGATGATAAGTTTTTCTAATGCAATTCGTGCTATCTCTCTTCTAATTGGATCAAAGCCGGATAAAATTACTGCTTCTGGTGTATCATCAATAATTAAATCAATACCTGTCAATGTTTCTATTGTGCGAATATTCCTACCTTCTCTTCCAATTATTCTACCTTTCATTTCGTCGCTGGGCAACGGTACAACCGACACGGTAGTCTCAGCGACATGATCTGCCGCACATTTTTGAATTGAGTAGACAATTATTTCTCTTGATCTCTTTTCTGCCTCTTCTTTTGCTTTAGATTCAATATCTCTAATCATAATTGCAGCTTCATATTTTGTTTGCCTTTCGATGTTGTTCAATAAGAGCTGACGAGCTTGTTCAGAAGTTAAACCGGATAATTCCTCGAGCTTATCTACTTCTTTCTGATAAAGGTCGCTAATCTCCTGTTCCTTGTTATCTAGATCCTTCAGCATTTTCGTTAATTTTTCATCTTTACTTTCTAAGGATTCTGATTTTTTATCTAGAATTTCTTCTTTTTGAATCAATCTTCTTTCTGTTCTCTGTAGCTCATACGTCTCTCCCTGCTCTCCCTTTCCAGTTCATTACGAAGTTTATGAACTTCCTCTTTTGCCTCTAATAATAGCTCTTTTTTAGCTGTTTCAGCACTTTTTTCAGCATCTTCTACAATTTTTTTAGCTAATTCTTCGGCACTGTTTATTTTCCCCTCCGCAATTTTCTTTCGAAAAAAATAGCCAATAAGGCATCCCAACAAAATACCAACTGCAGATAAAAGTCCGTTTAAAACGATTGATTTTGGAATATGTGGACACCTCCTTTATTAAGTTTTCAAAATTTTATTTTTAACTTTTTATCGATATTTTTCATTAATAGATACACCCATATTTAGCTTTATTTTATATCTTTTCCTTATAAGTGTCAAGCTGGAATATACTATAACTATTTTATTAATATTTACTTAGATTAACAATATAAAAGATATCATAAAGAATGTAGGGTAGGGACTGTCCGAATTAACTCCTGCGAAGATAGCAGGTCGCGGGGTCTGAAAAGCCCAAAAATGATACGGTGATATAGAAGCCCGTCACTTTAGTGATGAAAGGTTTACGTTAAAATGTCAAATAAAAAAGAAACTATTAAAATATTAATAATTTCTTTTTAAGGGTGTTATCGGTTATATTTCTTTACTGCTTTGCATCGGCTTGCTTTGCATCAGTATCTTCCGTATCTTTAATATCGTCTTTTTTATTGTCCTTATCTTCGGTTTGTTTATGTAACACTTCCGCATAAAACGGCAGATTATAATGTTTTCTGATTTTGTTTTCGACCTCTAAACAAATTTCCGGATTTTCTTTTAAAAATTGCTTCGCATTTTCCCGGCCTTGCCCAAGTTTATGTTCCCCGTAATTATACCAAACACCGGATCTTTTGATAATATCCAAATCGGTTGCTACATCTAATGTATCACCGGTTTTAGAAATACCCTCCCCATACATAATATCAAATTCCGCTTGTTTAAAAGGAGGTGCAACCTTATTTTTTACTACTCTTGCTCTGGTTCTATTACCGATAATATCATTGCCCTGTTTGATGGAGTCAATCCTGCGAATATCTAAACGGACAGAAGCATAAAACTTTAATGCACGGCCTCCGGAGGTAGTCTCAGGATTTCCAAACATCACTCCTATTTTTTCCCTGAGTTGATTTATAAAAACTACAATTGTTCTTGATTTGCTGATTGATCCTGCCAGCTTTCTCAGGGCTTGCGACATCAAGCGAGCTTGTAACCCTACATGAGTATCTCCCATCTCTCCTTCGATTTCGGCTTTCGGGACCAATGCCGCAACGGAGTCTATAACGATTATATCGACGGCACCACTTCTCACAAGAGCTTCCGTAATTTCAAGGGCCTGCTCACCGGTATCAGGTTGAGAAACAATCAAATTTTCAATATCAACACCCAAATTCCCTGCATAAACAGGATCCAGCGCATGTTCCGCATCGATAAAAGCGGCTATGCCTCCATTTTTCTGTGTTTCGGCGATCATATGAAGTGAAACCGTAGTCTTACCTGAGGATTCCGGTCCAAAAATTTCGGTAATCCTTCCCCTCGGAATTCCTCCGGTCCCCAACGCCACATCGAGAGCGATAGAACCCGTCGATATGCTCTCTACATTTAATTTAACATCTCCGCCCAATTTCATGACGGAACCTTTACCAAATTGTTTTTCTATTTGTGCAATAGCCATATCCAGGGCTTTCTTTTTTTCCATATTATTGCCAGTTCAAACCTGGCCCACCTACCTTTCTAATTATATCGAACATATGTTCTAATAGTATTATATATTATAAAATGGAAAAGGTCAAACTATATCTGCAAAAATTTTTACGCTATTTTTCGTACAATTATTTTATATTATCCTGCAAATATTATTTTAGTACATCTATATTTATAACGACATAATCCACGCCCGACACTATGGTAAATATTAAGGCCACCCACACCATTATTCTATCGAAAGGAAAGTTAATATAACTGAAGGGAAAATTATTTATCAAAAGTGATATGATAGCGATGATCTGGAATATTGTCTTAGCTTTTCCCCACAGGCTGGCGGCTATAACTTTTCCCTCGGCCGCAGCAACAGCCCTCAATATGCTTATGGTGAGCTCTCTTCCAATTATTATAATCACTATCCAGGCAGGCAATTTCCCCATTTGGACAAAAGAAATCAAAGCAGCGGAAACCAATAGCTTATCGGCTAAAGGATCCATAAATTTACCTAAATTTGTGATCTCATTTCTTTTTCTCGCAATATGCCCGTCCAATATGTCGGTGATAGCTGCAATTATAAATATTCCGGCAGCAATCGGTTCGCCGCAGGGTATTTTATTTAAGAGAAAGATCATAAAAATAGGAATTAAAAAAATTCTCAATATAGTCAATTTATTAGCTAGATTCATTTGTACTTTCCCCCATTATACTCTACTGTAAGATATATCCGCCGCCGAAGCCATATATTGAATCGGCTTATATCTTCAATTTGATCCGTGTTCCAAGCTATAATAAAGTTCTGCTATTTTATCCACGGCTTCCTCTATATCTACATAATTGATTTCCATTATATAATTATAATTATCAATAGAATGTTTATATAAAGGATCGTAGTAATTTACGATTAATTCTTCCGCAACCTTCGAATATTCCTGTTTTTCAATCCATGAAATAAGCTGATTTACCCTTTTTTCACCTATCTTCTTTTTTAAATGGGTAACGGCATCTTCTAATAAAATGTTACAATTAGAGATTTTAACCACATAATCATTTACTAATCTTTTAATTCTGGTTTTCAAATCCGTATCAATTAAAACATGTTTTCCTTCAACTATTGCATTCCATAAGCCCCTGGGTAATGACAGACCTCCCACACGGTGCCCTTCACTTTCTACAACAGTATATCTGTTATTGTTCAGTCTTAGGGTCCTGAAGAGCAATGCTTCAAATGTTTTTTGAGTTATGGGTTTTTCATTTTGATAAGATATTTTTCCAAAAACAGAACCGCTATTTTTAGCCAAATATTCTAAATCGAGTATGGGAATATTTAATGTTTCCAATCGTGTAAGGATCTCGGTCTTACCGACCCCTGTATAACCATGAAGTACAATAAATTTCTGTTTAAATCTATCCTCGTTAAAATATTCGATAACATATCTGCGATATTTTTTATATCCTCCTTCCAATTGATAAATATTTACACCCAATGCACCTAAAAAACCCGATATGATGTCACTTCTCAACCCACCGCGCCAACAAAATAATATAATATTTTTATGCTCTTTTGCCAACAAGGAAATTTGATTATAAATAAAAGAAAGTTTGATTGAAGCATATTCAATTCCTTTGATCTTAGCTTCTTCCGGATCTTTATTCATATATATAGAGCCTACATCAACCCTCTCATTATCATCTAAAATAGGAATATTTACCGCTTCCGGTATGGAACCCTTTGCAAATTCCGATGGAGAACGAACATCGATAAAAATCTTATCTTCCATATTAATCGCTTCTTCAACGGTTATTTTTGTAAACAAATTTTTCACCTTCTAATTATAAACCCATTGATACAAAAAACTTACATAGATTTTTTTATATTTTGTTCTAAAAATTGATTATCTATCAATACTTGCCTCGGTTTACTGCCCTCATAAGGGCCTACAAAGCCTTGTGATTCCATAATATCAATCAATCTTGCCGCTCTACTATATCCTATTCTCAGCCTTCTTTGAAGCATAGAGATAGATGCCTGTTGGGCCTCTACCACCAATTTTAAAGCATCCTCAAATAATTCGTCTTCATCTACGGGTATGCTGCTGCTCCGGCTGAGTTGCTCGATTATCGTATCCTCATAATCAGGTGTTCCCGATTGTTCTTTTATAAAAGTCACTACCCTCTCTACTTCTTTTTCGGATACAAAGGCTCCCTGTATTCTGATCGGTTTATTAGTACCGACCGGGTAAAATAACATATCCCCCCTACCCAGAAGTTTTTCGGCTCCTCCCATATCTAAAATTGTTCTTGAATCTGTCTGCGATGCCACGGAAAAAGCAATCCTTGAAGGTATATTCGCCTTAATAACTCCCGTAATTACGTCTACCGAAGGCCTTTGAGTTGCTATTATTAAATGCAGCCCCGCGGCCCGTGCCACTTGGGCCAACCGGCATATTGCATCTTCCACATCATTCGGAGCCACCATCATTAAATCAGATAACTCATCAATAATAATAACCACATACGGTATTTTATTATCTTCAAACTTTTTATTATATCCGTCAATATCACGAACGCTATTTTTTGCAAACATTTTATATCTCTTGGACATCTCATCTACGGCCCAATTGAGCGCATTTGTCGCCTTCCTGGGATCAGTTACAACCGGTATGAGCAAGTGAGGAATTCCGTTGTATTGGCTGAGTTCCACAACCTTGGGATCTATTAAAAGCAATCTCACTTTATCCGGCCCCGAACTGTATAAGATACTCAATATAAGGGCATTTATACAGACACTCTTTCCGGACCCCGTGGCTCCGGCAATCAATAGATGCGGCATTTTAGATATATCTGTAACTATGGATGTACCGGAAACATCCTTACCTAAGGCAAATGGCAGATTTAAAAGAGAATTTTTATAATTGGAGCTGTCTAATACTTCTTTAAGGACAACAGTGGAAATATTTTCATTGGGTATTTCTATGCCTAAGGCAGCTTTCCCCGGTATGGGTGCTTCAATTCTGATAGCATGTGCAGCCAAATTTAAAGCAATATCATCGCTTAAATTAACTATTTTGCTCACTTTAACTCCCGCGCTGGGCTGTAGTTCATATCTTGTAATTGTAGGCCCCCTGTGTACCTGTATAACCTTGGCCTCTACACCGAAATTATATAATGTATCTTCTAATATTTTGGCTTTTGATATGATCTTCCTTTTATCTTCCCTGCCGGGTTGTGAGACTACCTCGTTAAGAAGTTCAATACCGGGCAATTGATAATTTAAAATCAGATTATCCCGGTTATAATCAACTATGTTATGGGTATCAACGGGCTCATTACCTATCTTATCCAAAGGCTCCTGTCTTATATCATTGTCACCATAGATTTTTTTATTATTTAGGGAATCATTCGGATCGATTGTAGTAAAATCCAATATTTTAATTTTTTCTTCCATATCCCCTTCTAAATTATCATTGTTTTCCATACCCAAGGATATATTCTTATTTTTCCTTTTAGATTTTTTATTTTTTTTGATATCGTCTTTAACCGGAATTAAGGCAATTTTTTTTATTGAATCTGAAATTGTTGCGGCTCTTTCCCTCAACATCACTAATGTTTCAAGCAATGATATTTTTGTGTATAAAATCAATACTATAAGCATAAGAGCGGAAACTATTATATAAGTAGCGGCAACCCCAAACAGATTAACCAATAGTTTAGTTATGGCGACACCGACAACACCACCGCCAATGCCCTCCGTGCCCAATTGAAAAATCTGTTTTAACCAATCACCGGTACCGGAAAATGTAATACTGTCTATAATTTTGACAGAAGCAAGTGATTTAAATATTGTAATAGAAATAAATATCAATATATAAAACAATACGGTTTTAGTTTCTCTTGCTACCGATCTGTTAATAAAGATAAACACACCGCATAAAATTGTTAAATAGGGCAATATAAATGCCGCATTGGAAAATAATCCGTTAAAAATAAGTTTTATTAAGTTCCCAACTCTCCCTGCGCTGTTCCCCTGTATGCTCACAAGTAGGACTAACCCAAGTGCAATAATAAAAATACCATATGCCTCGTTAGTAAACCCTTCCCTTAACGATTTTAAATTTCTGTTCTGTTTTCTATTGCGGTTTTTATCCATTATTATCAACTCCACAAAATTTTAGTAAATTTAGTTTACAAAACATGAGAGCCCGCTATACATATTTTATAAGTGTTTGGCCTGATAATATATTCTACATCAAAACCTTAAAACCTACAAATATTATATAAAAAGTATAAAAAGTTTATAAGACGGTATAATTTAAGCAAAAACGAATAAGAGCCATCAAGTTTTATATTAAAAATAACCACTTAACGGCTTTTATAATTTATTTAATTGAATTTTTAAATTTAGATCCGGTATGTTTAAGGGACCTGCTTGTTCATTTCTATCAATTCTTTTAACTTGCTCATTGCCTTATCTAAACCCCCGACTTCATCAATCAGTCCATATTCCACCGCCTCTTTTCCTATTAAAATTGTACCTACATCGTTTGCAAGTTTATCCGTAGCCCTCATCAATTGTACAAAAACATTTCTGTTTATTTTCGAAGTGCGTAAAACAAAATTTACTATTCGCTCCTGCATTTTTAAAAAATATTCGAAAGTTTGCGGAATTCCTATTATCAGCCCATTCATCCTTATAGGGTGTATAGTCATAGTTGCGGTAGGAGCAATAAACGAATAATCTCCTGCGGTGGCTAAGGGAACACCTATACTGTGGCCGCCCCCTATGACTAAGGTAACCTTGGGTTTGGACAGGCTGCATATCAATTCGGAAATGGCTAACCCGGCTTCTACATCCCCGCCGACAGTATTTAAAATTATCAATAACCCTTCAATATTTTGGCTCTCTTCTACAGCCACCAATTGAGGGATTATATGTTCGTATTTGCTTGATTTATTCTGTGGAGGTGCAATCATATGCCCTTCTATATGACCTATAATAGTTAATGTATGAATATTTCCGCCGGATTCAGGCAATGCATTTATCCCCAATTCCTGTATGGTTTCCAATTGCTGTTTATTATCTGTTTCACTTTCGTTAGGAATATTGGGAGAAGGCACCGTGAACTGGGGATATTGTTCTCTTGTAAAATAGTTTTCCATTTTTCCACTCCTATGTTTACACACTTTTAGTATTATAAAATTTATTATAAAGTTTTGTTCTGTATTATTTTTTACCTAATCCGGGCCATCTATTCCCCGATACCTAATATTTTCATCTATAACTCTCTTCCAAATCGATTATGATCATATCGTGCCCTATCTTTTTTATAGATTCCCAAGGAATTTCCATCAGAGAATTATTAGAAAAGAGACTGAAAAGGCCTTTATTTTCCGGAATTAAAAGAGAGTGTATTCTCCCCGTTCTTTTGTTGATCAACAAATCCGATTCCGATATTAAACCCAAGCTGCTTCCATCATGTAAATTAACAATTTCTTTACCGCCAATTGCACTTAAACGCATAATTTATCCCCCCTATTGTCATATTGTTTTGTGTATTTTCATAATGTAAGTTCGTTTCCTTTACTTATATATAATTATATTGGATATGCTGTGTTTTATACATATATTGTTTATCATTTATGATAACATTCGATATGATATATATAATTAAAAAAATACATTATCACAAGCTTCAAACAACCGGTGTATCAAAACCTATACCGAAAAATTTTTACCCATTTATGTAGAATTGCGGCAAATACATCCATTCAGCCTATTTAATTATATTTTAACATGGAATTTTACTGTTTTTAGTGTTTTAAACATTTTTATTTTAAAACATCGCCGACAGTGCCTACCTCCAAACCCCTCTCACGCATCATCTCAATCAATACCGGCAAGGCCTTCGCAGTTTCGGGCATCGGGTGCATTAGAACTATCGCACCGTTAAAATCATCTTTTTTCAATATCCTGTCTATAATAACATCTTTGGTGCTCCCGGCTCTCCAATCTATGGTATCTATAGTCCACAATATTGTTTTGTATCCCAATTTATCGGATGCAACAAGTGTATTATTGTTATAGGAACCGGATGGCGGGGCAAATAAGACAATTTTATTTTCGGTATATTTTGATAGTATCTCATCCGCTTTTTTTATCTGCTCCTCATTTTGTTCCAAAGTCAACTTTTCATAATCTAAATGTTGATATCCATGACTTCCGATTTCATGCCCGTTATCTACAATTTGCTTCATCAGATCAGGGAATCTTTCTGCCCACCTTCCGGTCACAAAAAAGGTGATATTTATGTTTTCTTTATTCAATGTCTCCAACATATCCGGCAATACCTCGTTACCCCAATCGACATTACATGCAAACGCAATATACTTGCCGTTTTCGTTTCCTCTATCAATCGGTTTTAACGGAACAATATTATAGTTGCTCACTACCTTCGCCTTGGTCCCTCTCAAGAAAATAAAACCTGCAATCAGAGCTAAAATAATTGTGATTATTACAAATATTGCAATTTTCTTGTTTATAATAACTATCATAAATATACCCCCCGTTTAATTGTAATATTTGTAATATACTATTCAAATTAAAATTACTTATGCAATCAATATCCATAAAACTAAAAAACATAAACCTTAACGGTTTATGCTTTTCCTATTTGTTTTATTTTTTATTATTTTTTTTAGGCAGAAGCGCCTTTCTTGACAAGCCTATTTTTCCCTGCTGGTCTATTTCTATTACTTTTACTTCAACTTCATCCCCCGCTGCCAACACATCCTCTACTTTATTTATTCTCTCATGTGCTATATTGGATATATGGACCAACCCTTCTTTGCCCGGGAGAATTTCTACAAAAGCTCCAAAGTTCATTATTTTTATAACCTTTCCTTTAT
>Ga0265293_10012047_pt1 | contig 11584 bp, 15 predicted proteins | sample Munlanlewell138R_FD_192505 | JGI IMG/M metagenome (GOLD analysis project Ga0265293, IMG submission 192505) | Leachate microbial communities from a municipal landfill in Southern Ontario, Canada - Leachate well 138R | ecosystem: Engineered > Solid waste > Landfill > Unclassified | place: Canada... | reverse complement strand
GTTTATCCAACCCGAATATATCAATTCAGTAGAAGCAGGTTATAATTATACTTTCAAGAATAGCAATTCAGTTTCCGCTTCCCTTTTCCACCGTGCAAGAAAAGATAAAATCGAACGCTTACGGGTTCCTTATCATACAACCGTTACACTCGACTCAATGGCAAATGTCGGCAACGACTATTCCACCGGGCTGGAGTTAGCAGCCAACTTGCAGTTTAACAGGTATTGGAACATGGATGCCAACACCAGTTATTATTTCTATAGGATCAAAAACCAGTTTAAAGTTGATGATGATGAAGAGAGTTGGAACTGGCAGTTGGCAATTAACAACAATTTTGATGCAGCAAAGAACACCCGTATAAGGATGGAGGCCTATTATGTAGGGCCGATGGTCAGTACCCAGGGGCGGGTGGATGGTTTCTTCTATCTGAATCTCGCGGCACGGCAGCAATTTCCTAAACAGAAACTGATCGCCAGCCTTGTCGTCAGGGATATTCTCTCTTCTGCCAAGTATATCAACACCCGTTCCGGCATCGGCATGGAAACACTCAGTAAGATCTATCCCCGCTCTCCCCTGTTCACAATGACATTGACCTACACTTTCAATAATTTCAAACAACAACAGAAAACAGAAAAGCCCAACCACGACCTGTTTGAGGGGACGAATAGGTAAACCCTGGCAAAGATTTAATAGAATGCCAACACCAAAGATCGCGAAATTCTCAAAAAAGATAGCTATCTGATAGCGATTCAGCAGAATTCCACCCTCAATCACAAGTATAAATCAGATATAAATGAAGTCCCACCCCGCGGAGAGATGGGACTTTATTCGTAGTGCAAAGGCAACCTTTATCAGTTCTTGTACAATGCGTTTTCAACCCTCTCTTTCGACAGCTTTCTGGTACAGAAGAACCAGTCGTAGCAGTGCACATCCTCATCTTTGCTCTCCATTCGCTCTTTAGCCACGCCACATGATCCGGCAGTCGGCACGATCACCTCATCACCCGGGCGCCAATCCGCAGGAAGTGCCACGCCAAACTCATCAGCCGTCTGCAAGCCCGTAAGGATACGTTTCAACTCATCGAAATTACGTCCCAGAGAAAGCGGATAATAGATGATAGTACGGATAATCCCCGCCGGATCGATAAAAAATACCGCACGCACAGCCTGGGTGGTGTTTTCGTTCGGCTGGATCATGCCATATTTTTTGGCCACCTCCATCGTGATATCCTCAATCAGCGGAAAAGTCACTTCCACATCTTTCATCCCTCGGTATTCGATCTTCTCCTTGATGGTACGCAACCAGGCGATATGGCTGTACAACCCATCCACGGACAAGCCCACTAACTGACAGTTCAATGCGTCAAACTGATCCTGCATAGAGGCAAAAGTCATAAACTCGGAAGTACATACCGGTGTAAAATCGGCAGGATGACTAAAAAGAATTTTCCATTTTCCGGCATAATCCTCCGGGAAGTTGATCACTCCTTGTGTCGTTTTTGCGGTGAACGACGGTGCTTTGTCGCCAATTCTTGGCATGGCGGCAGAAATAGGTTCTTGATTTGTTTCCATTTTGTAATGATTAAAAAATTGACAATGGTTATTGACAGCAAAGGTAATATAGCCCTGCCAGAGAAGCAAATAATATAAAGAAAAATGAAACCTCTTTCGAATGGAGAGAAAGTTTCATTACCACTTTTCTGGAAAGAGACCTGTTACAATGGGCAGGTTTCACACCAACAACCATGAGACGTTTATGGCAAATGTTAGTCCATCTGAATGGACAAACGGTAAACTATACGACATTGGCTAAATCTTCAGGAATAACGTCAACTACCGTGAAGAGTTACATAAATTTATTAGCCGGGACATATATGCTGGAAATAATTTCACCAAGTATAAACAAACCATAAAAAATGAGTCATGACGAGATGCTGAATGATATATTGGCACATACGCCCAAAGAGAAGTTAGACAAGTTTATCAAGGAATATGCCGAAAGCGACACCGTCTTTAAAACCGCTTTTTTAGCGCAGTTCTCCCCGAAACCGAAATTCGTTGGAGTCCGCCAGTTGGAAGAGTGACAGAATCGTCACCGAGCGATTGACAAAAGAAGAGAAACGTTTGGAGATTAAAAATAGAAAATAGTTAGGTTCATAAAATATTTGGGGTCATCTTTTTGCGAGATGGTCCCTTTTTGATAGATCAGTTTTCAAATCTAAATAGAGAAGTTCCCCCTATTTAAAAACGAGAGGTGAAAATGGTGGAACATACGGAGTTAATTTAAGTAATTCTACTTATCTTTACATTTGCATTTTGCAGGGACGTTTAATAATTAATAAATCTAAAACAGTATGGCAACATTAGACTTTAAAGACACGATCGTCCAGATTTCTGAACGAATATCTAAATTGAAAGACAGTATCGAGACAGAAGAAGCAACGAAAAACGCTTTTATCCTGCCAATGCTCCAGGCATTGGGATATGACGTGTTCAACCCTCTTGAGGTTGTACCCGAGTTTACGTGCGATATCGGCACCAAGAAAGGGGAAAAAATCGACTTCGCTATCCAGAAGAATGGAAAACCGATAATACTGATAGAGGCAAAATACTGGAAACAAGAATTAAGCCTGCTGGATAATCAGCTACTAAGGTACTTTCATGTATCCGATGCAAGATTTGGAATATTGACGAATGGGATAATATACAAGTTCTACACGGATATTGACAAGAATAACGTGATGGATGAAAAGCCGTTCCTTGAAGTGAACATGGAAAATCTGACAGACGCCAAGATAGAACAGATGAAAAAGTTCCATAAATCATACTTCAATGAGAATGAAATTCTAAGCACTGCAAATGAATTAAAACTCACGATAGCTATAAAAGGTATCGTAAAGCATGAATTTTTAAATCCGGGGGAAGATTTCACGAAGTTCTTTGTAAAGGAGATAAACGACGGTAAATATTCTGCAAAACTTATTGAAGCATATACCCCAATCTTGAAAAAGTGTATACAGAGCTATATAAACGATGTGATTTCGGAGAGATTGAACACGGCTATCGAAAGCGGCAAGGAAAATATAGAAAATAAAGAAAATAAGAAGGAACAATCGGAGATTCCGGAGGGAGCAGTGGAAGTATCAGAAGACGGAAAGATAGTTACGACACAAGAAGAGCTTGATGCGTTCATGATCGTAAAGAATATCCTACGACAAAAAATCGATGTATCCAGGATATCATATAAAGATTTTCAAAGCTACTTCACAATAAGAATAGACGAGAGCCAGTGGAAATGGATAGTCAGGTTAAGCATATCCAAAACAGGTATAATAAAAATAGGATTCCCTACCGAAGACTATAAAAACAATAAATGGTTTACAATTGAAAAGATAGACGACATTTATAATTATTCCGATAGGATAATCCAAACATTGGAGATTGCATTAAAAATGCAACTATGAAAAAGATAATTCTTGTTCAAAAATATGACGATCCATTATCTACGGAGGAAGAAAAAACGCCAATAAAGGATTATGAATCTATTATGCAAACTCACTTATTTTCAATGATTTACTTTAAAATCTCCGTTTATGGAGTATGGTTAAGAGTGTAGTTAAATTTTCTACATTTGTCCGCATTTGATCACATTTGTCGCCATAAAACTCAGACCGAAATAGTTGAGCTTACTGACTGTTTACATATCCATTGTTTATAAATATCGATAAACTTATATTTTAAATATGAATGAAAGTTCTAAAATAAACCAATCGAAGATAAATAGACTAATGCAAGAATATCTCAAAGGACTTGTGTTACTCTCTTCTTGGCTTGTTTCAGAAGGATATCCATATGAACTTCAGCAACAGTACAGAAAAAGTGGTTGGCTGAAATCCATAGGAAACGGTGCTATGCTTAAATCAAATCCTGTAGGCTTGGTCGATTATCAAGATGTCGGAATAAGTATAAAAATATCCAGTCCAGCACGGGCAATGATGGAATGTTTATCATTATGCCCCAATGATTTTTCTTTAACCGAAGCTTACGAGTTGATGGAGGGATTATCAACATTGCGTCCAAAACAAGTGCAGAAGTTATTAGATACCTGTAAATCCATAAAAGTTAAAAGGCTCTTTCTCTATTTTTCAGAGCGAGCCGGACATTCTTGGTTCAAGTACATAGATAAAACAAAAATAGACCTCGGTTCCGGCAACCGCAGTCTTGCTAATCCTGGAGTTTTAGTGCCTGAATATAATTTAGTACTACCAAAAGAGTTATTGCAATGAAAGATACATATAAAAAGCAAGTATCACTCCTGCTGGACTTATTACCTGAGATAGCAAAAGAAGATGTATTTGCACTTCACGGGGGAACAGCAATTAATTTGTTTTGCCTAAATATGCCTTGCTTGTCGATCGATATAATATCTGCGAGTGATAATCAAAATGTGGAGAGGCAAGATAAATGCAGCATTAGACCGCCAACATCCTCGTAATTTATTTGATATCCGAAATCTCATCAATGAAGTTGGATATTCTCCTGATATCAAAGAAGGCTTCATTTTTTTTCTTTTAAGCAGCAAACGTCCAATGCATGAATTGTTAAATCCTCATAGCATTGACCAGTCCACAGTATTTGAAAGTCAGTTTCACGGAATGACAGATATTTTTTTTCGGAGAGAAAAAATATCAAGAACAGATAGAGATGCTGAAACATTCTCTATTTTCATGAAAGAAAATAAACAATTTTTGGCTTTACACCAGAACAAAACAGAAAGAAAAAACCCCACAAGTCATTGAACTTGTAGGGTTTTTCTGTTTTCTGTCGCCTTTTGTCTTAGGCTGCTGGCGGAGAGAGGGAACGTTTATTCCTTTCTAACCGCCTGATATATAAGCTTTATCAATCTCTGAAATTAGACTGTCCCCGATTTAGGTTTTAGGGAAATTCTGCGATCCTCACCGCATTTCATAATAAGAGCAAAGTTAGTTATTTGGGATGAAATAAGCAAATATTATTTTGGTTGAATTAATTCACTACAGCTTCCTTCTTGAAGCCATTTTTTGAGGAAAATACAGGCTAAGTTTATTTTTGCATCTACACCATACACCATACTATGAATATAGCTGTAGAGGCATAAATAAACAACTTCATTCCAATTTCTCATTTTCACTTTCATTATCATCCCACATTCTTCTATACGCATCAACATAATATGCTGTAATTTCCGGATTGATTGGATAATAGTAGCGACATAATTTCTTAAACAGAATTAGAATACGATCATCACAAGCAAAGCTAAGCAAATCATCTAATAGTTTATCTATGGTGCGAAAATTCGTGCAATGAGTTTGTATTATCGAATCCACCATTGGGATAAATGCCTGTTCCGCCATTTGATATATCCAATTAGAAGCTTCTGCAATCTTCTTAAAGTCTTCGTAAAAATTTTCCGTGTATTCTTTTTCGCTCATATTTGAAAACTAATGTTCAAAAAAATACTCTCTCAGTTTTTCTACTCCCGCATTATATTTTGTCAGATTCGTTTCTTTCAACTTAAGAATATTCTGCAATTTCCATTTAACAGATGGATATGCCCTAAGATCTCCGGCACAGCACTTCTCCCATTCAGGAATGCCTTGTTCAAAAGAAATAAGAAATTCTCTATCTTCCTCAGTTAGCAGAGAATTAACTTTCTCTATCAGTTCTTTTCGTGTTGCTTCATAATCTTCGTACGAAAACGGTATATCCGTCATTCCTTCAAACTGTCCTTGCAACGCATCCCGCTGGTCGATGGGATTGGGTTGCAGGGATTCGAGTATCGGTTTGTCGCTTCCCAATAAGCAAAGCATCAGGCCATCTTTCGCCTGATCGAGGGAATCGAGCGGCATATATTTACAATCGAAAAGGTCACGCGGATGCTGACGGCTTAGTGCTGCCGAAATCTTACCACCATACAACTGCGTAAATGAAACAACTCGCGCTGTGCATCCCATATTAAATTCCGCCTGAGCTTTCGTACAAAGCGTTTTGTCTTCTGTGGTTCCGATAATACCTCTCTTAGTTCCGTTCACCTCGATTTTTACAGTTGCTCCATCCTTAACACACAACAATTTCCACACATCGGGTTTGTGAGTAATCCGGATGCCCGGAATCGTTTTCTCAATTATTTGTTTCAATTCAACCAGATGAGCATTGATAGCTTTCAGGCTTTCGTCACGATCCTGAACGGGGATATAGGTGATATCTATATCAACGGAATAGCGGGGCATATTCTTATGAAACAGGTTGATAGCCGTTCCACCATGCACTGCAAAGTCCTGAATTCGATAGACGGAAGGCATTATTCTGATCAGCAGCGCCACTTGCTTTTTATATAATTCATTCATATTCGTACAACTCTTTTGGAACCGTTATTTTATATTTCGGTACATACGCGCCGTTTTCCACCAACTTATGTTTGGCCGTCCCTAATTCTATTCTATCAGTCTTAAGTAAACTGAACCAGTGGTGCCCGGCTTTTTCAGCCATATAGAGAAACATCCGTTTGACTTTCAGGTTATCCGTGCTTTCCAGTAATTCCTGTACGACATCCGAACGAAGAATAGTCAATTGTTCCATGATATAATACAGATCCATATACGAATACTGCTTCGGAGCCAGTAAGAGGCATTCCAGAAAAGCCTGTTCGGGAACGGAAGCCTGTACATGGGGATAATCGGTATTAAATAGCTTCAATTGTGGATTGGGAAATACCTCTGTCGTGAAGAATTTGAAAGAGTAATCAAAATCGCCGGTTTTCATCCAGTTGGGAACCGGCTCCTGTTTCGAATGTCCTACCATTAATACCGGCTTTCCCATCGGAACATAATGATTGAATCCCGCGAGTTCCAAAGCTGAACAAGCGGCTATATGGTAATGCTTTCCCAATTGACCGTTCCAACTTTCCAATATGGCAAAAGTGCGTAGTTTATCACCGGTACGATACATTACACCCCGTGACAAAGTTTTCAACCATCCCGAATCCCGGTAGCTCTTCAACAATTGATCAGAGTAACCATTTTCTTTCAACCATGAAGAAAAATACAGTCCTCCGGGCTTATTTTTCTGCAATAGTAGGTTGAGTTTATTTCCTTCATCTATACCCATACTATATCTCAGGATAATATTTTCAACTGCAAAGATAATTGTTTTCCATAATACCCCAACCTTATGGTTGAAAATATTTCGCTGAAATACAATAATAGTTTATTTGGGGGATGCTATCTTCAACTATGTGTAAAAAAGTACTTAGTTGCTTTTTATCAATTCCGCTATCTCAGAAGCTATTTCTTCAACTGTATACGTAGCAGTATTACGTGCCAGCTTATCTGCAAGAGAAGGTGAGAAGTCAATAACCTCTTTTTTGGAAATATTGTGCCAAATTGGTAAAACCACTTGTTCGCCCGTATTGACTTTCGTGATAATCCCATCAAGTTCGTAATTTGTCCAGCCTTTTTTGATGAAACTATTGGATAATACAACGATGCCAAATTTGCTACGTGCTAAACCTATATCTATTTTCCGTCTTAAGCTATCACCGATTCTCAACTCAAATTCATCATACCATACCTTTAGTCCTTCTGATTTTAGAGCATAAGCTAATGGCCTGACCACATCGTCTTTATCTTCGGATGCATGAGAAATAAATACGTCATACTCAATTGCAATATGTCCATTTTCCATACTAGGTAAATCATCAGGACGACGCACCAATGAAGGAACTGTTGATAGCGCTGGTTCTCTGTACTCCGGCAAAGCATTCGGTAATACCCGTACGGATGAACGAACAGTTCCTCTCAGTCCTTGTAAATCGACGGTAACATACCAATGCCCGGAATTTGGAACACCTAAAACAATGGGGGATTTTGTTGCAAGTCCGCCGGCATAGCGATGATTTCTCCCATTCTTATAACTTTGATAGTTTGAGCTATCCATTAAGCGGACATTAGCCGCATTACCTGATAAAGTGACTTGGACCCTATCTCCTCTTTTTAATTGCCCTAAATCGTAAATGTTGTACTTCATATTTATTCGATGGTTGAGTTTGAAATCTCGTAACAATACACATATACACAATCGGTTCCGCCACCGCCAGTACCACCTTTCATACCTTCATTCAAAAAATGTTTTTCTGCGGCTCTCGCATGAACTTCATTATTGGCGACTCTGTGTATTTGCCAATGTCCATTTCGGGGAACATTATGTTCGTCGAACAACCGTTATGCAGCCTATCATTGAAGCCCAAACCTCCGAAGCAATGATGAACCGCTTCGAAACCTTTACCCGGAAAGTGGAAATCCTGTGCGAAAGCAAGGACAAAAGCCTGCAACGCTGGCTCGACAATCAGGATGTGTGCCAGATACTCAACATCTCGAAACGAACGCTCCAAACCTATCGGGATAACGGAACGTTAGCCTATGCCCAAATCAATCACAAGATGTATTATAAGCCGGAAGATGTAGAAAAAGTCATAAACCATTTAAAATTCAGATAATTATGAGTAATGAGATTATCACCAGGGACAACGAAAGGATCAGAGGATTCTTTCAGTCCATTGAACGGATGCTGGACAGCATCGAAAACGTCACCCGGAATTATCGTCCCGCCTTAGGCGGCGAACGTTTTCTGACAGACAAAGAGGTTTCACAGCGGCATAAAATCAGCCGGAGAACCCTCCAGGACTATCGTAATGGCGGTCAAATCCCTTATATCCAGTTGGGTGGAAAAATACTGTACCGGGAAAGCGATATTCAAAAGATGTTGGAGGAAGGATACAAAGGCAAGTTCAGGTAGGTATTTGCACGGACAGACACCAACACCCCCTCTAATATTTTTTCCTTTTTCAACTGGTAAACACCCCCGAAGAGCAGGAGAATAAATCAGACAGGACTATTTTGGTAAATACGCTTTCGAGCCCCGGCGCGAAAGGAAGATTTGGCAAAATACCCGCAAGGGCTCCGGTCTTGGCGTTTTATTCCCCTGCTTTTATATTTGTGGCCGGATGAAAGAGGAAACATTAAACGGGCAGGCTTTCCAATAATAAAGAAAGCCTGCCCATAATAAATCCATATTTACCCAATTGAGAATTTGCCGTTTACCTGTTCCATATCGCGCATTATGCTTTTATCAAGTACTTTGGCATAGTGTCGTGTCATTTTTGTATCGGAATGCCCTAGCATTTTAGCCACATTTTCAATACTGACTCCATTGGCAAGGCACACAGAAGTTGCGTATGAGTGGCGTCCGGTATGCGACGAAATTTGCTTCTCAATCCCGCATATATCAGCCAATTCCTTCAAATAAGCATTAAGCTTCTGATTGCACGGAACAGGGAATAACGTCCCTCTACGAATGCACTCGGGATGGTCTTCATACCGCTTCATAATCTGTTGAGCCACATCCAGCAACGGAATATTACACATATTATTGGTTTTCTGCCGTTTTTTGCGAATCCACTGTTTACCGTTATTGTCGGTAGCGATATGCTCCCGTCTCAGACCTTTGACATCGGAGTAACTAAGACCAGTCATGCACTGGAATACAAAAATGTCACGAACAACTGCCAGTCGCTCAATCGGAATGCGCTTGTCAATTATACGCTGTATTTCAGAATCTTCCAAAAAATCACGCTCTACTTCATCCAAGGTAAAACGAATATTCGCAAACGGATCTTTCGTGATATACTCGTTAGCGAGCGCGATACGGATAATCTTTTTGAAATTCTTCAGGTATTTCGTTGCCGAATTGTGCGAACAGTTCCGCTCCGTTTTCAGGTAAAATTCGTAATCCTTAATGAATTTGTGGTTTACGTCAGTAATAGGAATATCCTCCTTGCCGTAACTGAACTGCATAAAATTCGCCGTGTGTTTTAGAGATGTTTCGTAGCGCTCAACTGTCGCTGGAGCCATACCCTTTCCGGCAAGCTTATGGCAACGCTCATTGTGTTCCCGGAAAACATCCAATAACATAATCGTTGGTTTCTCGTTTCTGCCTAAATACTGATCGATGATTTTCTTAGCGTTGATTTCAACATTGTCAAATTCCATCTCGCGGTAAATCTGCATGATCCGCATACGGATGGTATCCAAACGGAAGTTTAACTCTTGGTCTTCCCGACTGTCCCCGATTACCTTTTCAGCGACAGTATTCCATTTCTTGAGGTCAACTCTTAGACTAACGGATGTTTCACATCTCTGCCCATTAACTGTAACACGCAAATAAACAGTACTTTTCCCGTCTTTTGCGACCCGTGATGCCTTTACGACAAACAGGATTTTGAAGGTCATTCTTTTCATACATTTCAACTTTTAAAATGGTTCGAAATATACGAAATGCGGGTGGGAACAGAACTATGCAAGAACAGGCAAACTACTGAAAAAGAATCTAATAACTCTAAATCGGGGGCAATTTTCATTTTTTGGGAGTTGTCCCCGAATTTGTACGTGAAAATTGCTCAAAGTCCCCTTTTTTGCACCCTCGACCCAAAACAAAAATCCCTGTAAACGTCTAATTTACAGGGATTTTCTTGTTTTTGTTTTGCCTCTTGGCGGAGAGAGAGGTCGGTGAACCTTTCCTCTTATATGCTTAAAAGTCAATGCTTTTATTTTTCCAAACTTGTTATCGGTAACGATTTAGGCACAAAATTTAACACCTAATTGTCCACCTTTGACCTATGCTTGTCTGCATATATCTTGGGTTCAAAGATACAACATATTTCTTAATAAACAATCATTCTGAATAAGAATAACTTAGCTCAGGTGCAAGGTGCAAGTCTATCTATATATAGATACTTGCACCTTGCACTTGTTTCTGACTTGTTTTGAAAAAATGCAGTATTTTATGTCATTAATGTAATCTCTTGCTATTAATAAGTTTAAAACTCATACTCCTTGCTTACTCGTATTCTGAACGAAATCACTATCTTTGCATCAGGTAAATAGATTTTTTACGGATTCGTCCGTTTTATATAACATAACGTTCGCTGAACGTCTCACCACGAAAACTGGCACTTTTCATACAGACGAGACAACAGTCGCAATGTTCATACTATACGAAAGTATGGCGTGGGCTTGCCTGTTTCGTCTGTGGGTATGCCAGTACCTCGTGGTGGAATAGTGTGAGTTCCACGCTTTTTCTTTTGAGGTACAGCGAGCAACAGTATAAACACTAAAATCAAGAAACATGGGAAAGATTAAAGTTTACATTGCCGCTTCACTCGATGGATACATCGCTCGACCTGACGGAGATTTAGATTGGCTAACCGAATTTCCAAACCCCACAAAAGAAGACTATGGGTATAATGAAATGCTAACTTCTGTAGATACTGTTATCATGGGAGGAAGAACTTATCATGAATTATCATGCATGGATATTTTATGGCCATACAAGGATAAGAAAACTTTTGTGGTATCTCATAAAGCGATAGATACAAAAGAAAACATAGAGTTTATAACAGATAATATTATCGAACGAATATCTGATCTCAAAAATAGAAGCAGTCAGGATATTTGGCTAGCTGGTGGTGGAGAATTAATCACCATGTGCA
>Ga0265293_10012046_pt1 | contig 11585 bp, 10 predicted proteins | sample Munlanlewell138R_FD_192505 | JGI IMG/M metagenome (GOLD analysis project Ga0265293, IMG submission 192505) | Leachate microbial communities from a municipal landfill in Southern Ontario, Canada - Leachate well 138R | ecosystem: Engineered > Solid waste > Landfill > Unclassified | place: Canada... | reverse complement strand
ACTCCAGCCACTTTCAGTATTCTGCACTGTACCGATTTCGCTGACCGCTGGGAGAACAGTATCTACCCTCTGCTCAAGGCAGGCGTGATTGTGTTGGCAGACCGTTACGCGTTCACTGCCTTTGCCCGCGACGTTGCCCGCGGGAACGACCCCCAATGGGTGCGTGATATGTATTCCTTCGCTTTCATGCCAGACGCCGCGCTGTATTTTCGCGTCCCACTTGATATCGCTGTGGATCGGATCACCGGGTCGCGGGCGAAGTTGAAATATTACGAGGCCGGCATGGACTTGGGGCTCTCTGATAGTTACGAGGAAAGTTTTAAAATTTTTCAGGGTAGGATTCTGAACGAATATGACAAAATGGTCGACGAATTCGGATTGACTCAGATCGATGGCACTTTGTCAGTAAAGAACCAGCAAAAGAAAGTTCGCACGCTGATTAAACAAATTCTAAAAGATTTTGAAGGGCTGCCTAATCCCGATAAAAAGCCCATCATTGTCGAAAACCCCCAGGCTTTCAAGAAAAGAAAAAAAGGAGGGAAGTAATGGCAAGCTCTGACTTTTATGGTGCCGGTTTTCCCTATCGTGATTTCGGCAAATTGACTGGTAAGCTGATTGTGCTCGAAGGGACCGATGGCGTTGGTAGGAGCACCCAGGTGGATATGCTGCGCTATTGGCTGGAGGAAGAAGGTTACGCCGTTGCTGATACCGGTTTGACCCGGTCTGAACTGACCAAGTCAGGACTGGATGCTGCCAAAAGTGGTCACACACTGGGGCCGGTCACGATGAGTCTGTTTTACGCCTCCGATTTTGCTGACCGGCTTGAAAATAAAATCATTCCAGCCTTGCAGGCGGGTTTCATTGTTCTGTCCGACCGTTACTTCTACTCGATGATCGCACGTGACAGCATTCGCGGAATCGACAAGAATTGGTCCAGGGATCTGTATGGCATGGCACTGCGACCGCACTTGATTTTGTATCTGCAGGCATCAGTGCCTTCGTTAGTGCAGCGCCTGATTCATGGTCGCGGTCTAAACTATTGGGAATCCGGCATGGATCTGCACATGGCAGAAAACTTTTATGACAGTTTTGTGGCTTATCAGACCGAAGTGATCAAAGAACTCGAAGAGTTGGCCCGAGAGTACAATTTTGTGACAATCGATGCCGACAAACCCCCGCTGGAGATATTCGAAGACCTGAAACGACCGATCCGGCTGTTGCTGCATAGTCGGCTGACAAGATCAGAACGACCATTTTGATTTTTACTTACCCCAGGCACGCCTGGGGTTATTTTTTCGTTTTGTTTTGACTATAGATGAGGTCAAGCCTCATCTTTGCGAAGGAGAATTGTGAAAGTCAGCGCGGAAGCGATCAACGTCTATGGAGCAAAAATCACATACGAACACCTCTCAGCTATGCAGGCTGAAGTGGAAGGCGTTAAGATCGGCGCTGATATCGAATATATCCATCGCATGCGTGTGGCCACCCGCCGGCTGCGCAGTGCTCTACGAATCTTTCGAGCCAGCTTCCCCAAGCAGGAGTATAAGCGGTATACAAAAGATATTCGGGCGGTGACGAGAGCGCTGGGAGCGGCACGCGATCTGGATGTCCACCTGGAACTGCTTGAAAAACTCCCTCCCCAGTTCAATGATCCCATGCTTGCCCCCGGTATCAATCGCTTGCAATTGCGCCTGAAGCAACAAAGGCAGGAAGCCCAGAGTTCAGTTATTGAGGCGATGACGACGCTGGAAGAGGATGAAACCCTGCGAAAGATCGCTCGCTGGGCTGCGCCGTGGTTGGAGAAGAGTGAGAGTGTCTACCTTTATTCTCCGGCATTGTACGAACTGGCCTTCTCAAGCATTAGGACGCGTTTACAGGAGATGATGGTTTTCGATCAGGCGGTCCGAAATGAGACCAACATAACCGAGTTGCATGCCATGCGCATCAGCGCGAAACGGCTGCGCTATACCATGGAGGTGTTTGAAAACCTCTATGGTGATGAAATCAAGCCCTTCATCAACCAGATTAAAAAACTGCAGGACCTGTTGGGCTCAATTCATGACGCCGATGTTTGGATGGAGCTGATACCGACCTTTATCAAAGAGGAGGAGGAGCGAATCCGCACCTATTTCGGTCACACCCGCCCGTTACGCAGACTCTTGCCTGGCTTGAAAGCCTTTAGCGCCAACCGCAAAATCAACCGGGATGAAGACTATCACAGCTTTATCCAGGAATGGGATAAAACGCTCGAATCCGGTCTGTGGGAAAAACTGGGATCCCTCATAAACGCACCCCTGGACGTTGGGGAAGCAATCAAACTGCTCCAGAAGATGGAGAGACCTGAGGAAACTGATCAAAACCAGACGAAGTGACTGAGGCGATAATCGGATTGTTTTTACCAGGGCGATCTGGTTTGCCATTTATTCTTCTTCGTTCAGCCCACGTTCCATGCGTTTCAGAAAGTAGTAGTTTATCAGCGCAATCAATGCCATTGCTAAGAACAATATCAGGTAACTGATCAGGATGTTTTTATTGCCTATCATCATCGTGAATTCAGACATCCCACCAATCCCCGCGATTAGGGTCAGAGGCATAAAAATCGTAGTGATGAGGGTAAGGCGACGCATGATGGCATTGGTGTGGTTAGAGGTTTGTGCCATTCGATTACTGATCATGGATAGACGGATTTCCATCAGACTGGTTACCTGGTCGCGTGCGGTTTCTGTGATCTCGTAGTGAAGGGCCAGGTGATCATAAATATCCCGAAAAAATATGATCGCTTTATCGCTAATGAAAGGACTGTCCTTGCGAATCAGTTTACTGAGCACCTCGCGTTCATAAAAAACCGATTTTCGCATAACCGATAAGGCACGCCGTGAGTCCAACAAACGTGACAGGTCAAAATCGCGTGAATCGCCAAGGATCTTGTCTTCATCTTGATCTAATTTGTTCTCGATCTGGTCAATCGCCTGGAACTTGTGATCAACTACATTGTCGATAATCAGATGTAAAAGAAAAGAAGGTCCTTTTTTGATTCTTTGACTTTCTCGTTCGACTGCCCGTTCAATGCCTGCTAAGAGCGGTTGACCGGAAAGGTCGCGCTTTGTAGCAGTAATAATGAAATTGGAACCAATAAATAAATCCAATTCGTGTGTGAAGACCTCATCGAGAGTGCTTTCGAAGATGTTGAAAATGATAAAAGAGTAGTTTGGGAACAAATCTAATTTAGGCAGCTGATCTTCATTGAGGACGTCTTCGATAGAGAGGGGGTGAAGATGCAAGTCAGTTATGAGTGGTTCCAGGTCAGCTAAATCTGGGTCACAGTAATCCAACCAAAGGTAGCCACCAGAATCGACCGCTGCAAGACCATCTTTTATGGATGAGAGCGAGGAGATCCTGCCACTTTCATCAATAAAAAAGAAGCGAGAATAAGGCGATGGTAGGTCACCCGACTTGTCTTCAGGTTGATTTTCGGTCATGTCTCTCCTGATGGGAAGGCTTTCTGTTAAACAATTTAATCATTGGTGAAAATGGATTCCAGTTCAACAGCCGGGCAAAGCGCCAAATTGATGTGGTCCGCTTTGACTGGATTATGCGGCGCTTGCGCCACATTTTTGACAGACCGGCAACAGCCGAACGTTTTGCGCGCCAGATTGCCTTTCTGGTGGGCATAAAAAAAGCAGCTATTATGTAAATCAGATTGGCGAGCAGATGGGCTGGCAACAAGAGCCAGAAAAGCAGCCCGGGCATGTTCTTGACGAAGGTCCAGATCAGATTACGCTGACCATAAAACGTTGAGAATTCGCTTCTTTTGCCTGTACTGCCAGAGCCGACGTGATACACCACCGCGTCTGGCAAATAAAGACAGCGATAGTCCACCAGTTGCAAGCGCATATCGAGATCAACGTCCTCCATATAGGCAAAAAAGTCTTCATCAAAACCAGCGACTTCCTCAAAACCCTCACGGGGATAAACACCAGCAGCGGCGCAAGCGCTCATGACCTCTACCGGGTGCCTTTCGGAGGCAGATACAGGTCGGTTGTGATTGTGACGAAATGCCAATCCACTGGCGTGAACCACATTCCATTCGCCATCAAGCAGGGCAGGGTTGTCAGCCTGGATAAGCCGGGAGGCGAAAAAATGATTGGGATGAGTCAGAATGGAATTTGAGATGGTTTCCAACCAGTTTGGCACTGGGAAGGCATCGCCATTTAGCAAAACCAGATAGTCTCCTTTAGCACACCTGACAGCATAGTTATTCCCAGCGGCAAATCCGAGGTTGGTGTCAGAACGCAGTAAATGGAGATTCAGGTTGGAATGTTGCGCCAGAACCAGAGGGTCAGGGGGTTCCTCCGACCCATTATCAAGCAAGATTACCTCGAAATCTTTCAGGGTTTGTTCTTCCAACGCCTGGAGACTGCGCGGCAGATATTGGGCGCTTTTCCAGAACAAGATGACGACGGAGAAGAACGGCTTGGTCATATTCACTTTTTCCTGACCACTATATTATAGTTTAGGTATGGTGAAATGAACGGGGTATTATTGGGCGAATGGTTTTGGAATAGCTGTATAGTACACTGATATGGTAAAGCGATATTCCCAGGCCCGCCTTCCCAAATCATATGCGCGCGTTTGATCATACGTTTGATGATTGCAGTCTATAAAAGAGTAAACTTAAGACTCCCACCGGTCATCTGGGTGAGAGTATTAAGTCATAGAGTATCGAAAGGAACGTAGATCATGGACCGATATAAGAAGATTAAAGAGATGGAGATTATTCTAGATACTTATCGAGAGAAAGTAGATAGAATGAATGAAATGTTGGATTCTTTTGAAGAATATCACCATGACTATCAAAAACTTATGGAGTATTACGGCAGTCAGGAATACATGGATGATATAAATGATGCGAATAAAGGATTGATTCCTTCCGATATAAAATGTGGTGTTTTATCAGAAGACGCTGTATGGGATCTCATTGGTGACAATTATGAAGTCGCTATTAAGATGTTAGAGGTTGCGACCAATATGATTAGAAGGCGCTAAAACTATCTCTAGTGGATTGGACGCGTTTTCCTGAAGTAACATTCCCACCACTGGGCTGGTTTTTCTAAAATTCTTTATTTTGCGCCTTTTTCCTAGCATACTACGTCACAATTGCCTCTGTCCTAGGCTATCTTTGATCGGGTCTGAGGGACCTTCAAATCAGGAATCTCAAAAATAATGATCACTTAAGGCATCTGAATGCTTTGGTTGATGCGGGCTGAGCTTCCTTCCAATTCCACAAACGAAATGCTTTTGGTAAACCCTGCATTCTTCGCTTGATTTCAGCATTGTAATTATTCAGACAGCTTGATCTGTTCTTTGAGAGTCTCTCGTTTTTGTTTTGTGTCAAACGAAATTAGGTCAGAAATGCACTTCTTTTGTCCCTTCCTTGATATCTCCTTTGAAACGTATACTTTGGTCTGGTGCCGGAAAAATGGATAAGCGCCAAGAGGCAAAAGCTATACCTAGGATAACGAGAGTCCAAAATGGCAAGGATGACAAAAAGGCAATATACAGAACCATTCATATGCGAAACAGTCGAATTGATCAGAAGCAGTGGAAAGAGTCAGGCTTAGATTGGTCGCGAAATAGGTATCAGTGATCGAAACATCTCTCGCTGGTGGAAGGAGTGGTCAAGAAGACAATCAAGACGAAGCACAAACCGTGAGCAAAGAAATCTACAAGGCTATGCAGGAGGAACTTCGTCAGGTGGCGGAGGAAGCGCTGTAATTTCATCTAGGAATAAGAAGATGATTATACGGTTAAAGTATTGTTTGAAGTCGTACAGATATGCTGCAGTGGTTCTTATGCCTGGAAACAGAGCAAGCCAGGAAAACGCGTCATGGAAGATGATCTGATGAAGCGCATGATGTAACCCGTATTCATCGAGACTAAACAAACCTCCGGCGGTCGCCGGCTCAAGGCCGGCTTGAAAAGAGTTGGGATCAGCACCTCAAGACGACGTCTGCATCGAGGACCAGAAACGTTTATATAATCGGGCAAAATTCTATTCATTTGAGGATTTCAAGAAACAACTTAGAAAACACAACCAGCGTACTAACAATATACCGATGCGCCCATTCAAGATCTTATCTCCTGTTCAATTCTTATCACGGAATGTCAAATATGTTTGACAATCCTATAACCCAAATTTTATTTAAGATAATTGCTTAGTAAAATTCACATATTGCACAGTCGGGGCAGATGTACACGGTCAAATCGAAGAAATTTAAAGAAAAGATGGCCGCAAGGATAGAGATAAGCTGAAATATAAACATGCGGCCAGCGGGTCCCCAAAAATAAGTCTGGTTATGGGAACCATCTTATTCTGACTTGGGTCTGGATCTTGATTGTGGCAGTCGTCGTAATTACGGGATATTGGGTGATACAGCTGACCAATCAACGACGAGTGAATGTGAACACCCAGCCAACAGAAATGACCGTCTCAGAGGCAGCAAAGCTTGACCCAGCGTAATGGTTCCCCTTGAACATGCGCCAACAAACAGAATGGAATGAAAACCATATTGGATGAGCGACGTTGATTCCTCTTGGAGACCTCCCAATACGGCTGGATGAATTGCCGAAAGACAGGAAAATTATCGTTGTTTCCAGATCTGGAAAACGTAGCGATCAGGGCAGAGATACTTTGCTGAATGTGGGATTTGGCACTGTGAGTAATTTGGCAGGAGGTATGAACGATGGGGTCAGCCAAGGTCTACCAGTTGTGACTGAGCCTTGACCTGTCATCATTTTCGCGATTTCCGCCATCCGTTGGCAATTGCGTCCTCCTCGGTACAGAACCATCTTTCGCCAAACATTGGCGTAATAACAGTAGGGGCATAGTATTCTTGCTCAGGTGCGTGAAAAATTCTTTCTTTTGAGGAATACGAGATATTACCTTTGATATCGCAACCATTAAGGTGGGCTTTGCATCCCGTTGGGCAAGAATATTCAGCAACTTCAGTTAACTTTTTATGTAATATCGAGAAGGCTCTTAATTTATATTCGGAAGAACCCCAGTCGGTCACCTCAGGTTCATTATGAACCATCGTTTTAAAAGCTTCAGTTTCTGTCGCACTTAATTCCTGAGTTGTGTCTGGCGCAGAAGTCATGGACAGTTGGTCTGTTATAGAAGTGATTGGGAGATGGTCTTCCATCTTTCTATTGGCGGAAGAGCATGAAGTACAAATATAAAGCAAAGTAAGTATGATCTGACCCGTTTTTTGAGATAGACGTATCACTTTCTTGTAGTCCCTTTTCCCCCTATTATATTGATCGTTATCATCATTTACCTTAAGAGAAAGCTGAAATAGTATTCACGCGAAAAATAAGTTCCGCTAACCATTGACAAGAGGTGAAAAAAGCTGTCACAAAAAACGGAGTTGTCTTCAATATGTATTAAGGCATCTTTCCTCATTTTCCTTTGAATTCCGTATGTTTCAATTGAACGAAATTTATGTCTAACCCTATCTACCCTTCCTATGATAAAATTGGAAATTGTTTATTACGTAAATTCAAAGGAGAATTGATTGGCTAACATTGCAAAACCTGTCTACGATTCTGCCAACAGAGCTTCGCCGGCATTGGCTGAGTTAAGAGAAATTAAAAATTACCGATACTTGCTTGGGCAGCTCATCCGTCGGGATATCCTGACCAGGTACAAACGATCGTTTCTTGGTGTTGCTTGGACAATGCTCAATCCACTTGGCACGATGCTAATCCTTTCCATCGTGTTTTCCAACTTATTCAATGCTGTTCAACCTTACCCTGTTTACATCCTAAGTGGCTTGATTGTGTGGAATTTCTTTTCCCAATCTACCAACGCAGCGATCAGCGGTTTGGTTTGGGGAGGAGGTATGCTTACCCGGATATACATTCCCCCAACCATATTTGGGGTGTCGGCAATTGGAACTGCTTTGGTAAACTTATTGCTATCGATTGTACCTTTAATTCTAGTTATGCTGGTCACCGGAGCGGTCATCCCATGGACGATAGTATTCCTGCCTGTCTCCATATTAATAGTGACCGGTTTCGCGCTTGGGTTTGGGCTGATCATCTCTTCACTAGCAGTGTTCTTCCCGGATGTTTCAGAAATGTACCAGATTGTACTGACCGCCTGGATGTATCTCACTCCTATTATTTACCCTGAGACTATCATTCCAGAAAATTGGCTGGCCTTCTATCGGCTCAATCCCATGTACTGGATGGTTAAAATGTTCCGATTACCAATATTTGATGGCAGGATCCCTACCTGGGCTGAATTGTGGCCTGCTCTGGTTTGGTCAGTGCTGACCCTAGTAATCGGCTGGCTGTTTTTTACTTCAAAAACTGATGAGTATGCCTACCGTGTCTGAGTTAAACGCCCCCCGTGCTGAGATTGTTGCAGAACCGATCATCCTGTTGGACGATGTTTCTGTGCACTATCGGATACCCTCTGAGCGGATTGGTTCGATTAAAGAATATGCCATTCGCGTATTGCAGCGGAAAGTAAAGTACCGCAAATTTTCCGCATTGAACAAGGTCAGCCTGACAGTCAACCGCGGTGAAGTATTCGGAATCATAGGAAACAATGGTGCTGGAAAAAGCACCATGCTTAAGGTGATTTCAAAAGTTCTACGACCCAACCAAGGTTGCGTCAGAGTTTGGGGAAAAATTGCACCATTGCTGGAATTGGGTGCAGGTTTCCATCCTGAACTCAGTGGGAGAGAGAATATTTTTTTGAATGGCGCTTTATTGGGTTATGGGAAGCACGAAATGGAATCCGTGTTCGATGAAATCGTCGAGTTCTCTGAATTAGGAAATTTTATCGAGGCGCCAATTCGCACCTATTCTTCTGGTATGTCTGCCCGGTTAGGTTTTGCGGTAGCCACTGCACATATCCCTGAAATCCTGATTCTTGACGAAATTCTGAGTGTCGGTGATGAAGCTTTCCAGAAAAAAAGCCGTGATCGCCTTCAAAATTTCCAGAAACAAGGAGCAACAGTGATAATGGTTTCCCATGGTCTGGACAGCATGATCGCTATGTGCGATCGATTGGTATGGCTGGACCACGGGAGCGTGCGTATGATTGGTGAGCCAGTTGAAGTTGTTGCCGCTTATCGGGGAGAAAACTTGTAATGGAATATATTCCCACTGCTATTCTAGACGTGGCCCTAATTAAGCCCAAGGTTTTAGGTGACCGTCGGGGCTATTTTATGGAAACTTTCCGCCAAAATGAGTTTGATCGGCATATAGGCCCGACCAATTTTGTACAGGATAATCATTCCGGCTCAAAGCAAGGGATTTTGCGTGGACTGCATTATCAGCTAAAATGTACACAGGGAAAACTTGTGCGCGTAGTCGTTGGTGAAGTTTTTGATGTCGCGGTGGACCTGCGCCTGGGTTCCCCGACCTTTGGAAAATGGGTCGGCAGCGTGCTTTCAGCGGAAAACAAGCTTCAGCTTTGGGTGCCTGAGGGTTTCGCACACGGCTATTATGTCATGAGCGAATGGGCAGAATTTGTTTATAAAACCACTGACTATTACGCTCCGGAATGGGAGCGCAGTTTATTGTGGAATGATCCCGCAATCGGAATCGACTGGCCTTTAATCGATGGCCAGCCACCCAAACTTTCCGGCAAAGATTCCGCAGCCCCCTTGCTGAAAGAGGCAGAAGCCTTTCCAATAGGATGGATGACAGATAACAAGGAGAGCAAATGAAACAAATTTTGGTCACCGGTGGGGCGGGCTTTATCGGCTCCAACTTTATCCATTACCTGCTGCAGCAAGACAAGGAAGCATCTGTGGTTAATCTCGACGCGCTGACCTATGCCGGTAGTCTGGAAAACCTTAAAACCCTGCCCGATCCTGACCGGCATGTATTTGTACATGGCAATATCACTGATCGCGCTCTGCTTGACCGGCTGTTCAGTGAGCATAAAATTGACACCGTGATCAATTTTGCGGCTGAATCGCATGTGGATCGGTCTATTCTCAACCCCGGAGTTTTCGTGGATACCAATGTGGTTGGAACCTACACCCTTCTGGAAGCTGCCCGCCGTGCCTGGCTGGTGGATAAAATTGTACCCATCGAAGAAGCGCGTTTCCATCACGTTTCTACTGATGAGGTCTTTGGCACGCTCACTCGAGACGAACCGCCCTTTGAAGAAGAAACCCCCTATCAACCGCGCTCGCCTTATGCGGCCGCCAAAGCCTCAAGCGATCATTTTGTGCGTGCCTATAACATCACTTTTGGTTTGCCAATCAGCATCAGCAATTGTTCTAACAATTACGGTCCACGCCAGTTTCCTGAGAAACTGATTCCGTTAATGATATTGAACGCGCTCAACGGCAGACCTCTGCCAATTTATGGGGACGGAATGCAGATCCGTGATTGGCTCTACGTGGATGATCACTGTGAAGCCATCCTGCGGATTATCAAAAATGGGCGGGTTGGCGAAACCTATTGCGTGGGAGGCGACAATCAACCGCCGAATATCGAGATTGTCAACACCATCTGCGAGATTCTGGACGAATTGCAGCCAGACTCCGCGCATGTTCCTCACAAACAACTGATCACGTATGTCGCTGACAGGCCTGGGCATGATCGACGTTATGATATCGACATTACGAAAATCGAGCAGGAATTAGGCTGGAGGCCCAGTTATGACCTGCGTCAGGGTTTGGTTGACACAGTCCAATGGTACATTGATAACCCTGAATGGGTGCAATCGATCGTTCGGCAATCGGATTATGATGCCTGGTTGGCAAAAAACTACGGAGACAGGAAGGCGTGACATGAAAGGGATTATTCTGGCAGGCGGGAAAGGCACCCGATTATATCCATTGACCCTGGGGATCAGTAAACAACTGTTGCCGGTCTATGACAAACCAATGATCTATTACCCGCTTTCCATGCTCATGCTGGCAGGGATCCGTGAGATCCTTGTGATCACCACTCCTGAAGACAGTCAGCAGTATCAACGGTTACTGGGAGATGGCAGCCAGCTGGGGATGCGCTTTGAATATGCCGTTCAGGCAGAGCCGCGTGGTTTGGCAGATGCTTTTCTGATTGGCAAGGAGTTTATCGGTGATGATAAAGTTTGCCTGATTTTGGGAGACAACATTTTCTACGGTCAGGGCATGCCTGCTATCCTGCGAAGCGCAGCCGAACAAGAGCATGGTGCGGTTGTGTTTGCTTACCCTGTACGCGACCCCGAACGCTATGGTGTGGTTGAATTTGATCAGGATGGCAAAGCAATCAGCCTGGAAGAAAAACCTCTCCGTCCGCGTTCAAAATACGCCGTGCCGGGGATTTATTTTTATGACAACCGCGTTGTGCGCTATGCTGAAGAATTAGAACCTTCCCCTCGGGGTGAAATCGAAATCACAGATATCAACAAGCGATATCTTGATGATGGTGAGCTTTCTGTGAAGGTCCTTGGGCGTGGGATTGCCTGGCTGGATGCCGGCACGCACGAAAGTCTGCTGCAGGCCTCCATGTTTGTACAGGCTGTGGAAGAGCGGCAGGGCATGATGATCTCCTGTATTGAAGAAATCGCC
>Ga0265293_10012045_pt1 | contig 11585 bp, 4 predicted proteins | sample Munlanlewell138R_FD_192505 | JGI IMG/M metagenome (GOLD analysis project Ga0265293, IMG submission 192505) | Leachate microbial communities from a municipal landfill in Southern Ontario, Canada - Leachate well 138R | ecosystem: Engineered > Solid waste > Landfill > Unclassified | place: Canada... | reverse complement strand
GTTACCGATGATGCAGGTTGTACTGCAACAGAGGTAATTACGCTGAATCCACCAAGTGGAGCTGATGATGCTTCGTTCGACTTTGCTGATTTCTGTGAAGGGGCTCCCAACGGTCCGACAAATATTGCTACTCCAGGCGGAACATTTAGCTTTAATCCATTACCTACTGATAATGCAACTATAGATCCTTTGACTGGTGAGATTTTCAGTGGAGTCCCTGGAACAACATATTTTGTAGAATACACAACTTTTGGGAACTGCCCAAGCACTTCGACAGAAAGTGTTACGGTGTTTTTTGTTCCCATAGCAGACTTTCACGTAGAACCAAATGAAGGTGTTCCACCATTAGAAGTGGAAATTGATAATAATTCATCATCGAATATAGTAAGCTCTTTATGGAACTTTGGAGATGGAAACATTGAAGTAAACAATAATGAGTTTTTATCATACACTTACACAGATGCTGGACAATATACACTTGTTCTTACTGTAGAAAGTGAAGATGGTTGCACAAATTTCATCAGTAAAGAGATTAATGTCTTTCATTCTGATATAGAATGGAAGTTTCCTAATGTGTTTACACCAAATGGAGATGGACAAAATGATTTCTTTAAATTAGTTGGTCATCTGAATGTACATGAATTTGAAATAATTGTTTTAAACCGATGGGGAAATACCGTTTTTGAGAGTAACTCAGTAGAATTTAATTGGAATGGGAAAGTAAATAATAGTGGTGCTGATTGTATTGACGGAACATACTTTTATAAAGCACGTTTAATGAATTATAATGGGGATGAGGAAGAAGTCCATGGATTTGTGCATTTAGCTCGTAATAAGTAACGTTTTATATCTAAAAACCTATTGTACATTGGAAAAATTATTTAAGATACTATTGTACGTTTACACATTAAAAATGTTAATATCTTCTTCTTCTATTATTTTTTTTATAATTTAGTGGTCTAAAACAATAATATTATACTTATGAAACAAATTTTCTTTATATTATTTTCATTACTTTTTATTGGCAACACCTTGTCACAAACTTGGGAAGTAGCAACAGCGACTGATAATTACGTGATTTATAAAAGCGAAATTAATTATCTTAATAAAGTGGATGATATAAACCATCAACGGATAATTTTTAAGTATGAAAACTTAACTAATAATGAAATTACGCTTCATTTTAATCGAGATTTAACATATAAAAATGCGAATGGTATAAATGAAATTCGCCAAGACGAGGATTTTAAGGTTACTATTTCTGCCAATTCAAGTATTGAATATGACTCAAAGAAGATAAAAGATAAAACTTTTTATGTATTTAAAAAGGATAATAATGGATATATAAAAAGTCAACTGCTAAACTTTGACTTTATAAACATTAATGCATCAAAACAATGAAACTTAAAGATATAATATTAATGAAATTATCTGCTGTAGTTGTATTACTAACACTGAATACAACTGTAATTGGGCAGTGTGAAATATATGCATCGGCTACTCCCTCTACAATTTATTGTGGACAAGAGGCTATACTTTCTGTAAGTGCCTATGGAAGTGGAACAGTAATGTTAAATGAAAGTTTTGATTCGGGGTCATTTGGTCCAGGTTGGAGTTCTACTCCGAACGCAGTAATGTGGAATAACCCTTGTTCTCCAAGCGGTGTGGATGGAACTACTCATGCATGGATGGGTAACAGTACGAGTGTTCCTCGTGACATAGTTACAACAGCGTATGACATCACCGCAGCAACTGCAGGCGTGACCGTCTGTTTTGATTTGTTATTTGCTACTCAAGCTCAAGCTGCTCCTTGTGAAGGGCCAGACGAACCAGACGAAGGTGTTTACTTTCAATATTCTATTGATGGAGGAAATACTTGGGTAACGATTAATTATTTTGACCCACAAGGTGGATACAATACTCCTTATACTTCATGGGATAAGTGGTGTTTTGAGATTCCTGCAGCTGCAATAACAGCAAATACGATGTTTCGTTGGCATCAATCAGCCGACTCAGGTGCAGACTATGACCATTGGGGAATAGATAATGTTGAGATTGTCCAAAATGATGTAGATGCTTATATTGAATGGGGGACACCAGGCGATAGCTATTATCATAATTACGGAGTTGGTAACTCTGGAGGTGAAAACCCAAATCATGTTTCACCAACAACTACTACAACGTACGATGTTAAAATTACGACTGGAGACGGCTCGGTATGTACCGATCAAGTTACGGTTACTGTAATTGACCCAGTTTATGAGGTAGATATAGATGTAAATCCAAACCCAGTATGTCCTGGCGATTGTGCAGATATATCAGGTACTGCCGTACAAGTACTCGATCCGGGAGGAACTGTTACTTTTGACCAAAATGAATTAAACCCTGTAGGTGGTTTTGGTTTTGGAAGTATTGGCGCTGAAGTGAATATCAATGTACAAGGAATTAATACGAATAACATTTATACAGGATTAATACAAGAAGTTTGTATTCACAATTTCACTTATTTTGCCGGTGGTTTTCCGAATTCCGTTGGTATTCATAACTTTGAATTCACATTAATTTGTCCTGATGGTACAGAAATGACGTTGATTCCTCAGGGAACTCTTCAAGCTTCATCAAATGGAGATAACTTAGATGGGGTTTGTTTTATTCCTGTTGGTGGAGCAACGAATATAGGTAGTCAATCTCCTCCGTATTCAGGTACTTATGACCCAGCAGATCCTTTTTCTGTTTTGAACGGATGCGATCCCAATGGAGTTTGGACAATTGAAGCTACGGCGTCTACCCTTATTGGGGTTGGGGTGGGTAATTTTTCAGGATGGTCTATTACGTTCGATAACCCTCCAATCCACAATGATATTAATTACTCTTGGTCACCAACCACAGATTTATCTGGACCCACAAGCGGTACAAATACACAAGCAATTAACAATCAAGCTTGTCCACCTTCAACTACATCCTATGAATTGACAGTAGATAATGGAGTGGCTGGTTGTTTAACGCATACAGAAACAGTTGATATAGTGGTTAATCCAAACTGTTCGTGTACACCTCCAAATATCGTAACAATTCCTTTGGTTGGCTGCAATGTAGATTTATCTGATGCTATCGATCCATCTTCTGATGCCGCAAATCTATCTTATCATGGTTCTCAAGGCGATGCTTTAGCAGATATAAATCCAATTACAGGAAATGTTAATACTACAGGTTCGTATTGGGTTCGAGCAGTTGACCCGAGTGATCCAACTTGCTATTGGGCTTATGAAATTACGGTTACTGTGCCTATCATAACATATCAAACAACCAACACGAACCCTGCTTGTGGACAGTCAGATGGTGAAATTAATTTAACAGCAAGTGATGGAACTTCTCCATATACTTACTCCATTGATGGAGGAGCTACTTCTCAAGGAAGTGGAAACTTTACAAATCTTGGAGCTGGTACATATAATATATTCATTGTAGATGCTTTAGGTTGTGAAGTTACAGGAACTGAAAACTTAAGTAATGTAGGTGGAGTTACAATAGATGACGTTCAAACACAAGATCCTTCTTGTTCTAATGATGACGGAACAATTTCAATAACAGTGAGTGGTGGAACTTCTTATGATTTTCAATGGGAAGATGCTCTAGGCAATACCCTGGGAAGTATTACAAATACAATTGGTAATCTACCAGCAGGTACTTATACAGTTGTTGTTACCGATGATGCAGGTTGTACTGCAACAGAGGTAATTACGCTGAATCCACCAAGTGGAGCTGATGATGCTTCGTTCGACTTTGCTGATTTCTGTGAAGGGGCTCCCAACGGTCCGACAAATATTGTTACTCCAGGTGGAACATTTAGTTTTAATCCATTACCTACTGATAATGCAACCATAGATCCTTCGACTGGAGAGATTTCAGATGCTACAACAGGAGCAACTTATACAGTTGAATACACAACAAGTGGGGGTTGTCCTGCTACAGAAACTGTAACTGTATCTGTGGGTATGGGTGCAGATATTTCAGTTTCAACCATTGATCCTTCTTGTGGCAATGCAGATGGAGAAATTACGATTACAGCAACTGGTGGTTCTGCTCCTTATCAATTCTCTATTGATAATGGTGCAACTTTTGTTCCCAACAATGTATTTGACCAACTTAATACTGGAAGTTATACTGTTCAAGTGATGGACAATGGCGGATGTATATCTGAACAAATAGTTAGTTTGAGTAATATTGATGGTCCAGTGATTGATAATATACAAACTATACAATCTTCTTGTTCAGGAAACACAGGAGAGATAATAATCCAAGCATCTGGTGGAACAGGAACTATTCAGTATAGCATCGATGGCGGAAATACTTTCCAAGCAACGAGTGCTTATACAGGATTGGCAGCAGGGGATTACACTATTGTTATTCAAGATGGCGCTGGTTGTCAAACAACGAGTACTATATCCGTAGGAGCTGCGAATCCGCCTGTCTTGTCAATAGACGATTTTAGTGATGTATCTTGTTTTGGAGCAAATGACGGGAGTATATCGCTTTTAGTAACTGGTGGAACGCCAACTTTTGCTTTTGCTTGGCAACCCAATGTATCTTCATCTGAAACCGCATCAAATTTAAGTCCTGGGACTTATACAATTACTGTTACCGATGGGCTGAATTGTACTGACCAAATTACGGTCACAATTCAAGAGCCAGATGAAGTTGTTATCCAAGCTGAAGTTGTAGGAACTACTTGTGGACTGGATGATGGATCAATCTCTTTAGATGTATCTGGAGGAACTGGAAGTTATTCCTATACATGGGACGGAAATGTGAGCTCGACCGAAATAGCGGATAACCTTGCGGAAGGAATTTACAATGTTATAGTTACTGATGCAAATGGGTGTAGCGCAAATTATTCTGGAGAAGTATTGATTGATGAGAGTTTTACCATTGATATCAGTCCAGATGATGCTTATATTCAACAAGGTGAAAGTATAAACTTAGATTTGTATATCGATCCGAATGTTGATATTGATACGATAATTTGGACTCCAACTGAAGGTATAAGTTGCAGTAATTGTGATAATCCAACGGCTTCTCCTGAGGAGACAACAACGTATTTTGTCGGTGTTATAGATGTCAATGGCTGTGTTTCTACTGATTCTATTACAATTGTTGTAGAGCCTCCTTGTGGAGAGGTGTTTGTTCCTAACATATTCTCTCCTAATGCAGATGGAACTAACGATTTTGCTTGTGTATTTGGAAGTTGTGTTGTTACAATGGAGTTTTCTATATTTAACCGCTGGGGAGAAGAAGTGTTTTATTCAGAAGATCAAAAAGACTGTTGGAATGGAATGCATAGAGGAAAACGCGTTCAATCTGGTGTTTACACATACATATTGAGAGGAACCTTAAAAGGAGGAGAAGAAATTAAAGAATCGGGAAGCATCACTGTGGTGAATTAAAATTAGTATAAGAAAGGTATTTATCTGTTATTCATTATTTTAATAATGACATTTTTCTCGTCTGTTTCAACATCATAAACGGGTAATCTTACTCAAGATGCATTCATACTTGATTATGTGAATTGAGAATTGGGAGTATCCTATAAACTGTGTAAGTTATTAAAAAGGGGTTAAATAATATTTAGTTTCAACTCTTCATACGTCACAACTGCCCGATATTAATCAAGGAGACAAAATTATTGTTGTTTGCAATGTATATCACGCTGGAAACCAAGGTGTTAAAAATAGGTGTTAAAAATTTTTAGAAGTTGACATACGTGGATGGTACTGCTCTTAATTTTGGAACCATTAGTCATGGAAATACCAAAAAAAGTATTTTAATACAAGTGAACAAATTTGGTATTTTTTTAATCAATATTCAATATCAATTTTTAGGATTTAAAATTCAAAAAATATCAGGAGTTAAAATTTATCCAAATCTATAAAAAAGTAAAATTAATTTAGAATTTTTAGAAAAAGTTAAAAAAATCGAAATTTTTAATTTTCCTAGAAAATCATTTTTTTTCAAGGCAAAATTTCCCTAAGAAATTTATAATAAAATTTTTTTAGCGTGCTATATATTATTGTTATTCACCCAGATACACCAAATTTTAGAAAAACAACAACAACGCACTTAACCTTAAAAATAACCGCTCAAACCCTTAAAATTACCGACTATACATCAAAAAAAATTATATTTTTTTGAAAAAAACATGTTAATTTTTTCTTTATTGATTTTTTATTGCCTTATAATTGCTCTAAACAATAAAATTATTACATGAATTATGTGTCAATTTTATGTTAATATTTGTTAATTAAATTTAGTTTTTTATGGAAAATATTTACAAAAAAATAAGTGATTTTCTTATCATTACATTTATTGGCTTTTTTCTTACAAGTCAATATAATTTTACTTTCGCTCAATATAATTGTGCAGACGCCATCCCTTTAAGCGTTAGTAATTTTGTTGACTTACCATTAACATGTGGGACGGTTGATAATTTAAACACAGGAAGTGTTGGTCCTTGGTGTACAGACCAAGACGATGGAGGTACTATTTCGACATATTATGGAGATGGACTTGAAGCATTATATTTGTACGTTCCTGAATCAAATGGACAAGTAACAATTACTATTCATAACATTGATTGGGCTGCTGTTTTTGTTTATGACGGTTGTCCATCAGATAATGGAACCTGTGTTGTAGCTACAAGAAGTACAACTTCAACCCGAACTTTAACGTTTAATGCAGTTGAGCAAACTGAATATTACATCTGGGTTGATTCATGGCCTTCGCAAACGACATCTCCTTGCTCAGAAGGAGGAGGAATGATGGATTTATCAGGTCCCGACATTTTCGTACCTACTCCATGTGCAGGTATTCCTGAGGCTGGAGTAATTGATGTGGCACAACCTTTTTCTGTTTGCCCAAACTTGCCTTTGAATCTCCAACTTACAGGAAATACAATAGCGAGTGGTTTAACTCGTCAATGGCAAAAACGTGAGCCTAGTGGAACCAATACTTGGACAGACATTTCAGGGGCGACATCATCCTCTTTATACTTGCCAAATGGTATTTCTGTACCAACTGACTTTAGATTTTATATAGTTTGTGATGCATCTACTGAAAGCGACACAACCGATGCGGTCTCATTATCAATTAATCTACCTTTAGACTGTTATTGTATCCCTGAGGCAACTAATACGGCTCGTGGAATTGATAATTTTAGCACCACAGGTGGAGTTGACAATATTAGTAATTTAACATCAGGCTTCTCTACCGATGGTTATGGAGATTTTACTTCAATGATTGTTTCAGAAGCCCCTGGAGGAAGTTTTAATTTTAATGTTGATTTCCTAGGTACGAGTACTTACGGATTTAAAATATGGATCGATTGGAATAAAGATGGACATTTTGATGAAAACACAGAAGTCGCATGGAATAGTAATGCATACGGGTCAAGTCATTCTGGTGTTGTAAATATTCCATTATCTGCCTTGCCAGGACAGACAAGAATGAGAATTGGTAACTCATTTACTCCTAATTCTGGTCCTGCTGACCCATGTGTAACAGGGTATTCTAGTGGAGAATTCGAAGATTATACATTAATGGTAATTGCCGATGAATGTATGGGAACGCCAGACGCAGGAATAATTAATCAAGACCCTATCTTCGGTGCTTGTGAAAGCGTTCCACTTACATTTGTTGCTGAGGGCGCAACAATTGCATCAAATATGTCAAGACAATGGCAAAAACGTGAACCAAATGGCGCCAATATTTGGGAAAACATTTCTGGTGCAAACACTACAGAGCTATATCTTCCACTTGGAATTACAGAGCCTACAGACTTTAGATTTTATATGGTTTGTAACGTTTCTGGAGAAAGCGATACAACTGGTGTTGTATCTGCATATATTAAAGCACCAGAAGACTGCTACTGTATTCCTGTAGGAGACAATCCAAATTATTTTATTAATAGTTTTGTTACCACAGGTGGTCTGGAAAATATTGATAATCAAAATACTGGATTCTCACCAAATGGTTATGGAGAATTTTCAGATCAACGTGTAAAAGTAAACGTTGGTGAAAGTTTTGATTTTGAAATAGAATCTGTTGGCTCATCAGCTGGAGTTAGAATATGGATTGACTTTAACAAAGATGGTCAATTCTCTACTGATGAGAATGTTTTCCAAACCTCAAGTTATTCCCTCAATCATACTGGAACAATCACTATTAACGATACCATCACTCCTGTTGAAACAAGAATGCGAGTTTTATCTGACCGATTAAGCTCAAGTGGTAATACTGACCCATGTGAAACAGATTTTAGTGATGGAGAATGGGAGGACTACACAATCCGTATTGTTCCTTGTGATACAGAAGCAGGTACAGATGGATACATTGATGTCTGCCGATTAGAAGGAGAAATTGATTTATCTACAATTATTACTCCAGCAACAGATTGGGGAGATTGGAAAATTCAAAATATTCAACATCTTATTAACGGTTCGATTTTTGACTTCTCCTCGCTTCCATCACAAAATTATGAGATAAAATATATGGTAGAATCATTGTGTAATAACGTATATATTAAAGATTCAGCAATTGCCAATATCAATGTGTTTAATGTTTCGTCAGCGGGCAATGATGGAGTAATTTCTGCTTGCCAAGGAACTTCAATTCAATTATTTGAAGGATTATCAGGAAATGTTGATTTGGGAGGAGATTGGTATAACCCTAATGGTGAATTATTAGGAAATACGCAGTTTTATGTTTCAGATAATCCTGGTTCTTATGAATATCTATATGTAGTTTCTAACGGAGTATGTCCTGCAGACACAGCAATTGTGACAGTAGAAGTATTCACTCCGTGTGAAAGTTCTATTGAAGAGCAAATGTTTGCTGAACTTTCTGTTTATCCAAACCCTACCTCAGATAAAATCCATATTCTGAACCCTTCTAATTTATCTTCTCTTAATATTGACATTCTCGACCTAAGTGGACGTATGGTGTTAAGTGGAGATAAAACGCTTTATAAGGCTGAAAAATCAACATTAGATATTGGTGGACTGGCAGATGGAATTTATACATTGCGCATATACAATGAAGATGGGCAGAGAACATTTAAAGTAATAAAACAATAATATTTAACAACGAAAAAAGGAGGTGTTTTTATTCGATGCCTCGATTATTAATAATAAAATTTAAGATTATGAAAAGTATTTATAGTTATAGGAAGATAAGCAATATTCTTGCCACAATTGTGGTAGGGATGCTTTTTGTTGGTCTCAGTAATTTTACTTTTACTCAAAATATTGTTCAAATTGGTACAGGAACAGAGTCGCCAAGTAACACATTATATAGTCCAGTCTATCGTTATAGTGCTTCCTCAACTACGAGTGATGTGAGAAGTAATATTAAGTTTACTGCTGCTGAATTGACAACAGCTGGAATTGTTGCAGGAGACTTAATTACAGCAATTTCATTTAACAAAACATCAACTGGACATTTTCTCGTTCCAGCTGATTATACGGTTAGAATGGGAAATAATACCAATTCAGATCCATTAACGGGTACAATCAATGACCATTGGGCTGACATTCTTGCGAATCAAACGGTAGTTTATCAATCTACTACGTTTGACGTTCCTGATGCAGTGGGATGGATGGTTTTACAATTAGACCAGCCTTTTATTTATACAGGTGGTGCAATTGAAATTTCTACGGAATTAGCAATGACAGGTGGTAATTCTGGGGCTGACAATGAATTCAATTGGGAATACACCTCTGGATTTGATAACTATGTAATTGGAACTACAGGGTCTTCATCTGGAAATGTGTCTAGTTATAAAAAACGTCCTAATATTCAATTTCATTATATTGAAGGTGTACCTTGTACGGGTGCTACTGCAGCAGGTACGATTGATATTGCTCAACCATTTTCTACTTGTGCAAGTTTACCCCTGAACTTAACACTTCAAGGAAATACTTTGACAACCGGCTTGACAAATAAGTGGCAAATGAGAGAACCTAATGGAACTAACGTTTGGGTAGATATTGTTGGTGCAGATGGTTTCTCATTGGATCTTCCGAGTGGTATAACTGTTGAAACGGATTTTAGATATATCGTGATTTGTGATGCAAGTGCAGAAAGTGATACAACACCAGTAGTAAACTTGCAAGTACTTCCTCCAGAAGATTGTTATTGTACTCCAACTGTTGCACTCGCTGGCGACAAAATTGCAAGTTTTTCAACTACGAATGCTGTAACAAATGTGAATTTAACAACTATTCCAGACGGTGCTTATCAGGACCTAAGTGCTGGCGACCCTATTACTGTTAATGTAGCAGGCGAATCTTTCGATTTTGAAGCAACCTATCAACTTGGAAATGCTTCTTATGGAGTCTGGGTTGATTGGGATAAAAATGGACAATTTGAACCTTCTGAATTGGTGTTTTCAGCAACTGACATAGACACTGTTCAAGGAACAATACCAACGCTACTTACTGCGGCACCTGATACATATAGAATGAGGGTTAGAGCTGCATTAGGAACGTCTCCAGTAGATCCTTGTGCTCAAGAAAATTATGGGTCTGCAATAGACCTTAGTTTAATTATTCAACAAGCTGCTCCTCCTTGCTCTGGTTCGCCTACAATTGGAACGATTAATGACATACAAATATGTGCAGGAGTACCGTTTACATTAATGGGAACCGGATTAGATGTTGGTATTACTGGAATTACTTATCAATGGCAAGTTTTTGACCCGATAACTTCAACTTGGTCAGATATTGCGGGAGCTGATGCTTCTGAATATACTGTAAGTGATGGAGTTACTGAAGCTACTTCATATCAACTTGTTGCTACATGTACAAATACAACTGATCAAACGATTTCCAATATTGTTAATGTAACCTTGTCGCCTCTTACAGACTGTTATTGTATTCCATCGGCTACTAATACATCTCGTTATATAGATGATTTTACTACGACTGGTGGTATTCAAAATATTACAAATGATGCCTCTGGATTCTCAACTGATGGATATGGAGATTTTACCTCAATGGTTGTTTCTCATTACCAAGGGGAAGAAGTAAACTTTATTGCTTCATTTGGAGGAACAACTACATTTGGATTTAAAATTTGGATAGATTGGAATCAAGACGGTGTTTTTGATGCTTCAGAAGTGGTCTTTCAGACTTCAAGCTATTCTAACATACATGTAGGATCTTTTACAGTTCCATTAACGGCTTTACCAGGACAAACAAGAATGAGAATTGGAAATTCATTTACCCCTAATTCTGGTCCTGCTGATCCATGTGAGATAGAATATTCGAGTGGTGAGTTTGAAGATTATACATTTGAAGTATTCGAATTAATTGCTTGTGCTGGTATTCCTGATGCAGGAACCTTAACAGATATGGTAGTCTGCGCTGACTTTGATTTTACTTTAGCTTCAAGTGGTGTAACCAGTTTTCAAACTGGATTAACTTATCTTTGGGAATCCTCTCCTGATCAAGTTACTTGGACAGAGGTTTACAATGGTACAGATGCAGATTATACTGTTATTGGTGGAGTAAGTGATACAACCTTTTTCCGAT
>Ga0265293_10012044_pt1 | contig 11587 bp, 8 predicted proteins | sample Munlanlewell138R_FD_192505 | JGI IMG/M metagenome (GOLD analysis project Ga0265293, IMG submission 192505) | Leachate microbial communities from a municipal landfill in Southern Ontario, Canada - Leachate well 138R | ecosystem: Engineered > Solid waste > Landfill > Unclassified | place: Canada... | reverse complement strand
TGTGATACTGTTATCTTTTCATTCTCTTCATATTTTCCCGTTATCGTTCCTGCATTGTTTACAAAATCTCCTTCTATATTTCTGCTGTTCCAATTGTATTCAATGTCAGGGGTTAATTTTTGCCCGTTTACCTCAATATACGAGTTGTACATTGCTGAAATATATATGTATGAAAAAGCATCGCTTAAAAACAATTGTTTTGTAACATTGTCTCTAATTTTAAACAATGTTTTATCCTGAGCAAGATATGCAGCTTGATTGTCTAAATCAAAGTAAAGTTTGTAGACCTCTTCATCATTTTCTTTTTTGAGTATAATTTCATAGCTCAATAAGGATGATATATTTTCATCTGTTTTATTCTTCTTATTTACTGCATCTAGAATTATTTCAGCATCCTTGCTGTCTTTTGGGATAACAATCTTAACACCGTTCTGTAAATTTACTGCTTCAATTTCGGTAACATCGGAAAAGACAGTGCTGCAACCGGTAAATAAAATACACAATATAACAATAATTATTATTTTCTTCATAATACCTCCATCAAGTAGTTTTTGATTTTGACAAAGTATTATACATCTTATCTTTCTTCTCTGAAATAATTTACTCCGCAGCTTGCGGGCTGTTGGTTTTCCTTTGATTTTTTTATTGAAGTTACTACCAATACCAAGGCTGTTATAGCAAATGGAAGCATATCATAAAAGGCATTTGGAATTGTAAAAATTGTTTTTGGAAAATAATATTTTAAAATATTGAATGCTCCAAATATAAATGAGCCAAAAATTGCTCTTAAGGGTTTCCATGATGCAAATATAACGAGGGCAACAGAAATCCATCCCTGACCGTTTACCGGATTGTTCATCCATACGCCCCCGTTGATAATCATGGAACAGTATGCTCCTCCTATGCCGCATATACCGCCGCCAATGAGAACATTAATATACTTCAGCTTTGTTACCTTGATTCCTGCTGCATCGGCTGCACCGGGATTTTCTCCTATAGCTCTCACATTGAGCCCTGTCTTTGTGAGAGAGTAGTATATACCGCATATTACAGCAATAGCTACACCCAAGTATACAAAAATATTGTATTGAAATAATAAGGGTCCCAAAACAGGAATAGTGCTGATGCCGGGAATATTTATATTGCTTATTTGTGCAGTTATTTGCTCAGGAAGCTTTAAAGAATTTGAAGCAGAATTTACAAGCATAAATTCTCCCGCAAAGTTTGATATACCTACACCGAAAATTGAAAGGGTAAGACCGGTAACATTTTGATTTGCCATAAATGTGATTGTTAGAATAGCATAAATTAAAGCACCCAGCATGCCTGCCAAAAAAGCTGCCAAAAGGGCAATATAAATACTATTGCTGAAGAATCCTGCCATGAATCCGGCACATGCTCCCATAGCCATCATTCCTTCAACTCCAAGATTTAAATGTCCTGCCTTTTCATTCATAATCTCGCCTACTGTACCAAATAACAGAGGAGTTCCCGCAAACACCGCAGCAATTAAAAATTTAATGAACATATTATTTCCCTCCTTTTTTGGTAAGTACAAATTTATATCTTATGAAAAATTCACATCCTAAAATAAAAAACAGAATTATACCCTGCAGCACACTTGCAAAATATGTTGACAATCCGTAGGTAGACTGCATGACACTGCTACCCTTATCGAGTATGCTGAACAAAAATGAAACCAAAAGTATTCCAAAAGGATTTAAATATGCCAGCCAGGACACAATTATTGCAGTGAATCCAACTCCGCCTGCAACAGAAGATGCTAAGGTCATGTCTGAACCGGCAGCCTGAATCATTCCGGTAATACCGCAAATTCCGCCGCTTATAATCATGGTTCGAAGTATTATTTTTTTTACATCCATGCCTGCATATCTGGCAGTAGATTTACTTTCACCGACTACGCTTATTTCATATCCGTGTTTTGTATATTTAAGATATATGAATACTATGACAACAAGAATCAGAGCAATAATCCATCCGAAGTGCACTCCTAAGACCTTATCGATTTGGGCATTGGCAGTAAATCTTGCTATTTTCGGAAAACCTGAGGAGCCGGGGTCCTTCCAGGGACCATCCCTCAGGTAAGTAATTATATGCAATGCAATATAATTGAGCATCAATGTAAAAAGTGTTTCATTAGTATCATATTTTGATTTAAAGTAAGCAGGTATCAGTCCCCACAGACCTCCGCCTATTGCTCCCGCAGCAAACATAACAATCAATAACAAAAAATGAGGCCAATTATCGTGAAACAGTGCAAAATATGAAGCGCAGACAGCACCGACTATTATCTGCCCTTCGGCACCTATATTCCAAAATCTCATTTTAAATGCAATAGAAACGCCTAATGATGACATTAATAAGGGAATCATAAATTTAACTGTTGCCTGGAATGCCATTTTGCTCCGAAATGCTCCGGATATAATAGTCCCGTAAAGTTTAAGGGGATTATAGCCTAATAGAAGTATGAATAATCCTCCTGCAGTAAGGGCTAATACAAAGGCAGCTATTCTTATTTTTAATATATCATTGCTTGAGCGCTCGGATATTTTTACGGTCCTTATAAAAGGTGTATGACTTCTGTTATTCATCTGAGTCAACTCCTTCCATTTTTCTTCCTGCCATCATAAGTCCGATTTCTTCCTTTGTGGTATTTTTTGCATCCACAAGACCCATCAATTCTCCATGGCATAAAACCATAATCCTGTCGGACAGCTCCAAGAGAACATCCAAATCTTCTCCTATAAATAGTATTGCAACATTCTTTTTCTTTTGCTCATTTAATAAATCATAAATTATATAAGAAGAATTTATATCAAGTCCTCTGACGGGATATGCGGTAATCAGAACATTCGGCTCGGATTCAATTTCTCTCCCCAAAAGAACCTTTTGTACATTTCCTCCTGAAAGCATTCTTACGGGAGTTTCAACATTCGGAGTTGTAATACTTAGTTTTTCAACCAATTCTTCGGCTAACTGCCTGGACGGTTTTTTGTCGATTATAAAACCTTTGTTTTTCTTGTATGATTTAAGCAGCATATTATCAATCATGTCCATAGAGCCTACCAAACCCATGCCTAATCTGTCTTCAGGTACAAAACTCATACTTATGCCTAAATTTATAATTTCATCGGGGGTTTTCCCTATAATATTTTCCTTGTTATATAATACGGCCCCTGTCTTAGCAGGCATAAGTCCTGCAATAGTTTCGCACAATTCCCTTTGCCCGCTTCCTGCAACACCTGCGACACCGAGTATTTCTCCGCTTTTGAGCTTAAAATTAATATTGTTTAAGCCTATTGTGCCGTCCTCATTTACAACAGACAGGTCTACCACCTTTAAAACGGTCTTCTTACTACTTGTTTCGGGACGTTTGATTTCAAGGCTGATGGGCCTTCCAACCATTAATTCCGTAAGCTGTTTCTCATTGGTCTCCCGGGTATTGACCGTATCGACTACCTTTCCTTTTCGAAGTATTGCAACCCTGTCACTGATGGCTAAAACTTCATGGAGCTTGTGTGTAATAATAATTATTGCATTCCCCTGCTCTTTCATTCTGCGAAGTATTACAAAGAGCTTTTCTGTTTCCTGAGGTGTGAGTACCGAAGTGGGCTCGTCTAAAATTAAAATCTTCGCCCCCCTGTACAGCACTTTCATTATTTCAATGGTCTGCTTTTCGCTTACGGACATATTGTAAACTTTTTTATCAGGCTCTATTTCTAAACCGAATTTGTTGCTCATTTCAAGAATTTTTTCTTTTAAGGCACTGTTTTTGACGTATTTCCCCCTTGTGCCTAAAACAATATTATCCATTGCACTGAATACTTCAACCAATTTAAAATGCTGGTGAATCATTCCTATGCCTAACTTTATGGCTTCGTGCGGATTTGTTATAAAAACTTCATTTCCATCAATAAATATTGTACCTTCATCAGCATAATAAATGCCGGATAATATGTTCATCAATGTAGTTTTTCCTGAGCCGTTTTCTCCAAGCAAAGCAAGAATTTCACCATATTTAATTCCAAGGTTAACATCCTCGTTTGCAATTACTTTTCCAAAAGATTTAGTAATACCCTTGAGCTCAATTGCATAATTATCATTCTTTTTCAACATAATCACCTTTTTTGTCATATCCTGAGCGTAAACGAAGGATCTCAGGGTTTAAAAATGAGATTCTTCGAGCTAAAGCTCTCAGAATGACACCTAGCTTATTCATAGCAATGTATTAAGGGGTTGGCAACAACCAACCCCATTGAATTATTTTTCTACCACTGTTTTAAAATACCAATTGATTCCGCCGGTAATAGTGCCATCATCCAATGTTTTGCCTTCTTCTCCAACTGTGGAGCCGTCATTAGTTTCTATTACTCCGTCAAAAACATTGAAGGTGCCATCCATCATAGATTGTCTTGCTTCCTCGATTTTTTCAACGGTTCCTTCTGCAGCAATACTTTCATTAATAGGTGAAATATCAATCATGCCTTCCTTCATTCCACCATAATAGTTTTCACTTAACCAAGTTCCATTAATAACTTTTTCTGCAGCCCATGTATAATAAGCTCCCCAATTCCATACTGCCGATGTAATGGTAGCCTTTGGAGCATCCTTGGACATATCAGAATTATAGCCTATACCAAAAACCCCTGCCTTCTCAGCCTCCAATTGAGGGTTGGGAGTGTCGCAGTGCTGGGCAATAACATCACAGCCTTCGGCTATCAGTGCTTTTGCAGCATTTGTTTCTTCTTCCGGTGAATACCAGCTGTTGGTAACCTTCACATAAACTTTTGCATCAGGGTTAACGGAATATACTCCCATTGCAAATGCATTTAGTCCGCCTGTTACCTCTGAATTATCCTTACCCATTGCTGCCACATATCCCAACTTATTAGTTTTTGTTTTTAATCCGGCTGCAATTCCTGTTAAATATCTTGCCTGATAGATTCTTCCGAAATAATTGTTAAAGTTTCTATCATTGCTTTTATACCCTGAGCCGTGTGAAAATATTACATCGGGATATTCTTCGGCTAATGCTTCCATTGTATCCATGTATCCCCAGCTTGTGCCAAAAATGATGTGGGCTCCTTCTTCAATACATTCGCGTATAGCTGCATCAGTAGCTGTAGGGTCTGTATCATTAACATTGTTTTTACGAATTATCTGGCTGTCGCTAAGACCAAGTGCTTTCTGCATTTCTATTATTCCCTGATCATGTGCAAAGGTATAACCGGAGCCGTCAGCAGGATTTCCGATATGTATTACTCCAACCTTTATATCTTCCTTGGCAATTGCAGGAAATACTCCTTCTCCGGAAACTTCCGGTCCCTCTGATTCGGGTTCTGTTTGTTGTCCCTTAGAACCGCATGCAGTAAACAATGAAAGTATCATTGTCAGCGCTAAAATAATGCCTAAATATTTTTTCATTTTATCCTCCTATGTAATAAACTTTGCATCAAGAAATAAAAAATGCGAGAAGTTTCCCTAATCGCATCAATAGAATAATACTATCAATAGTCAAACAATTTAAGGTTGTTTGGTAGAAACTATGGAACCATATTATCCATATTATATTGATGCAGTCTATATATTCAACATAATTATATCCTAAGCTATGACAATAAGCAACAAATTATTTTGTTATCAGCCTGATGGGACAGTGTCCGCTGAAATAATTTAATATTAATAGTTGAATACTAACAAATGTTCATATATAATATAGTTTCATTAGCCAGGAGAAAGCTTTATGCGAAATATTATTGTTAATAATACAGAAATTAAAATAAGCAGACGTACCCACTTATTGATACTCTTAATTCTGCCTGTTGCTTTTTTGATTTTAGCATTCCTATTTGACACACCTGCACATATTTTATCAGGTCTTTATGAAATAGTTTTGACACCTGATACTTTGCTGACTGATTATTTAGCAATCGGTGGTTTTGGAGCGACATTATTAAATGTATCTTTAATAGCCCTTATAAATATTTTCATTATATATAAATTGAATATACAAATCAATGGCGCAGTCATTGCTGCCTTATTTACTTTAATGGGGTTTTCCTTCTTTGGAAAATCCATTTTCAATATATGGGCAATGTATTTAGGTGGTTTTATTTATGTTAAATATCATAAAATTTTATTTGAACAAATTATTGTTGTAATTATGTTTTCAACATGCCTTGCACCGATAGTGAGCCAATTTTCTTTTTTTGCAGGATTGCCCCTGCCTTACGGAATTATTTTAGGACTTTTATTTGGTGTTATATGGGGATTTATAATTACTCCACTCTCTTCTAATATGTCTAAAATCCACGGAGGCTATAACTTATACAATGCCGGATTTACTGCAGGCTGCTTTGGCACTTTGGTATATTCATTAATGAAAGGTTCCGGAATAAACATACAGCATGAGTCTATCCTTTCATATGAATATAATGAGCTTTTCAGGAATTTATTACTTGTTTATTTTATTTTGTTAATTATAATAGGATATTCAATAAACAATAAATCATTTAAAGGATATGCAAAGGCATTTAATTATACGGGCAAATTAATAACTGATTACACACAATTGATTGGACACGGCCTTACATTTATCAACATGGGTATAATGGGTTTAATATGTATGGTTTTTGTATATATTGCCAATGGCAGTTTTAACGGTCCAATAATTGGGGCTGTTTTTACTGTTGTGGGATTCTCTTCCTTTGGCAATAATCCTAAAAATTCAATTCCCCTTATGGCAGGAGTTTTTTTGGGAGGTATGCTTAGAATATGGGATCTGCAAACAACACCGGTTATAATTGCAGGAATATTCAGCACTACATTAGCGCCCATAGCCGGTAAATACGGTACCTGTGCAGGTGCCTTAGCAGGTTTTTTACACCTTTTTACCGTAATGAATATAGGAGTTATTTATGGAGGGACCAACCTGTACAACAACGGGTTTTCCGGAGGTTTGGTAGCTTCAATACTGGTTCCCCTATTTGAATCATTCAAAAAAGAAGAATAATTTTAATACTTAATTATTTTTTTATGTACATAATCGGACAAGGCGGTCATCAGCATTGCTTGATACAAAATATTGAATTCAACTATATCTCCTAATTTATATTCTGTTTTGCAATCGTGAATATCCAAAATGGTATGGTCGCTGCTGGCTCCTAAAACAATCATATTCTTATCCCTTGGAACAAGCCTTGATGAATCCCCTAAATCCTGATTGCCCAATGCAATGATTGCTCTTTTTCTAATTCCCCTGTCTTCGTAATGAGGCAAGTCCCCAAAGGCATTTACCATTAATTGCCCGATGGGGTGAGTCGGTTTTTCATTTATTTCAACAATTTGAGCCTTTAAAACAAATACATCAGGGTCTAATCCTTCAATATTTGTATCCCAGTAAAGAGGCAAATCCTGTGTATTATTTATTCCTTCTCCAATACGAAGATGATTTATTTTCTTTGGAACTCCCCCTCTCACCAAAAGAGGCAACGTGGTGGTCCCTCCTCCGGATATTATGTTTAGTTTTCTGTTTAGTTTTTCTTCCATTTCTGTTGCTGCTTCTGCTAATTGACTTAAATTTTCCGTAGTTGGAGCAACTGAGCCGTAACAGCTTAAATTTGAACCTATACCTTCAAGATAAAGATTGTTTAGGTCATATTCAACATATTGGGCTAATTGAATCAATTCTTCTTTATAAAATACTCCTTCTCTTAAATCCCCCAAATCATACATAAGCACAACACCGTATATTTTATGTTGAGCTTTTGCTTCTTTATTTAGCAAATTCAGAGTTTCCTTTTCAGAAACCAAGGATATGTCACTGTATTTAACGACATCCTCAATTTCACACATCATGGGGATTCTAACCAATAACAAAGGCATATCAAACCCCCTGTCCTTCAAAGCCTTAAGCTGCTCAATTCGAGAACTGCCTATTTGACAGCAGCCTCCTTTTGCCATTTCTTCGGCACCTTCCGCAATTCCACCGAATCCTTTAATTATGCCGGCAACCTTAATACCGTTGTCTTCACATAATTTTGTTACTATTTTGGTATTGTTATAAAGTTTTTTTAAATTGAATTCAAGCATGGGGTATCTTTCCATAAGAGCCTCCTATATTTTTTTCCTAAGCTTTATAAAAAAGTCTTGTAATATACCGGTGCATTCTTTCTCCAATACACCGAACTTAACCTCCGGCTGGTGATTTAGCTTTTTATTGTTTGTAATATCCAGAACAGAGCCGCATGCACCCGTTTTTAAATCCCTGGCTCCGATTACCAGCCTTTCGATTCTTGAATTGACTATTGCACCGGCACACATGGGGCAAGGCTCCAAGGTTACATACATGGTACATCCCGGAAGACGCCATCCGCCCAAGTTCTTGCAGGCATCCTTTATGGCTGTTATTTCAGAGTGAAGAGTGGCATCCTTTAATGTTTCTTTTTGATTGAAACCTCTGCCGACTATTTCTCCCTTTCTTACTATTACAGCACCGATGGGAACCTCATTTATTTCATATGCCTTGTATGCTTCTTTCAAGGCTTCCTTCATAAATACTTCATCCATAACTCTTCCTTACTGCATTTTATTTTAATTATAGTTTTTTCATGGATTCAAGTCAACAATATTGTCTAATAGCCTGTCTTATCATTAGCAGAAATTGCATCTTATATAATATCTTTTCAAGTAGGCTTGTCTCCTTATATTACCTGTTTACTTTCTTCACGATAAAATATAGAATTAATTATAGTTAAGGTGTTGTAATTGCTATGAATAATATTTTTGTCATTCTGAGGGCTTTAGCCCGAAAAATCTCATGAGATCCTGCTTGCACTCAGGATGACAAAGCGTACTTGTGGTGTATTAAAGATATAGTAATTCTGAGTGGACAGCGAAAAATTTCTTCAATAAGAAATATCTTCATACTTGGAACAAATGTTAATTTGATTTAGTCTAATATATGAGGAGGAGGTACTATGAAAACAATAAAAAAATTATTGGTCCTTGGTCTTTGTGGCATATTGGCAATCAGCATGAATTCAATGGCTTACGCTGATGTTCTTGATGATATTATAGGCAGCAGCACGAGTGAAGATACGGAAGATGTTGAAGACACTGAAGATGCATACACAGATGTTACTAGTGAAGATGTAACTGGAAATGATATCACAGTCACTGATGAAAATATAGCAAAATATTCGGTTTTGTTTTCCGACATTGATAATCATTGGGCAAAAGACTGGATTAAAAATGCAGTTGATTTAGGTTTTGTATCCGGATATGAAGATGGAACCTTCAAACCGGACAGGACTATTACAAGGGCTGAATTTTCAACAATGTTAAACAAGGCAATGAAAATTGAAATAACCGAAAACATTAACTTTTCCGATGTAGGTGAAAAAGAATGGTTCTATAAGGAAATTCAAAAATCTGTAGCGGCCGGATTTTTTTCAGGATATGAAAATAATACATTCAGACCCAACAATCCCATCAAAAGAGAAGAGGTAGCAAAAGTTGTTGCAGGTGCCATAACAACGGGAAACATAGACGGTGAAGGTGCAACGCTTTTAAAGGATTACAATACTATTCAGGAATGGGCAAAGGATAGTGTAAATACTGTTTACAACAAAGGATACATACTTGGCTATCCCGACAAAATGTACATGCCATCTAAAGCATTAACCCGTGCGGAAGCTGTAAAAATTATCTTTGAAATAGTTGATAATGAAAATATTGAATACGGGTTTAATATTACAAATTACAATGAAACTTACAGCAGCGCAGTTGTGGTGGGAAATTTAAATGTTTTGGATTCTGTCGGCAATGGAAATGTATATATTAAAAATGTTGTGGTCCTCGGTGACATTGTAATTTCGGCTAAAAATGTTAAATCCGTTGAACTTACGGATGTTAAAGCAAGAAGCATAATAGTTGAAGGTGAAAATAATCCTGTAAGAGTAGTCTACAATGACAATGTAATAATTGCAAAAAAATAGATATAAAAAGATTCTTCGTGATGAAGAATCTTTTTTTGTTGCCTTTTATTTCAGTTTTTCAAGCGTATTTGCAAAATCCTTATTTAAATTAATTTCATTTATATAATTTTTATCATTAGCAGAAATTTTTTCATATATTTCTAATATATATTCTTGTTCCCCCATCATAACCGCCTTATTGAAGCGAGAATCATAATTCATTGACAACTCAATAAAAGCCTTATCATTTTCAACAAATAAATTTTCTATATCTTTTGTTAATGCACCTCTTAAATCGTTTAAATAAATACTCTTTATAACATTATTAAGGTTATTTGCATTTTTAAAGTCTGCGTACAGATTTCTTCCGCTGAAATAGTTCTCATCGTAAATATAATAAAATTTTTGCTTTTTATAATCAATGGAATTCAGCAGTTTATTTGCTAACTCATTTTTAGTTTCATGCTCTTTTGTCAGTTTATCTGTTGCGGTTAAAGTATAGTCTCTTATTATTGTGCTTCCATCCTTCATCCAGTAAGCTATTACAAAATTATTTATTCCGTAATAATCAGTTTCATGATAAAATGTTTGGTCTTTTAATACTTCCTCGTGAAGTTCAGTAATAATTTCAATTATATCCTCATCTTCATAAGTAATGATATTCCTGTTTCTTTTCCATTCCGGAAAATCTGAATTTTCACTTTTATAGTCGCCCCTTAAAAACCTGTCGATTTCATTTATTGACCATCTTTGATTGCCGACATATGCCATTTGGACATCTTCCGGCTCAGGAACAAGATTTTCATATTGACTTGCAACCCCTACGGTACCTCCCGTTATGACAGCAAAGGCAACCATGCTCACTATAAACACCTTAATTGAAGATTTGGATATTCTGAATGATTTTTCGATAAATGCAATTATTATATAGTAGGATAGCACTGCCAGTAATGCTGAAACAATTAACCTGTTTCCGATACTCATGTACCTTGAAAAGCCTATTGAAAATGATGCAGGTATTATCAAACATGCAAGTACTGCCACAAAGTATTTAAATCCATTGAATACAATAAATCCGGTGTTTTCGTTTTTTCTCCTTTTTATAAATTTATTTATCAGCAGCAATATAAATATTAATATAATAGGCAACAAAAGCAAATATACCAAGTCTATCGATTTACTTTCCACGTACCTGGTGAAATACAAATAATCAAGCCTGTATATATTATTAACGAAATAATCGCTTAAAACATCCGCGCTGAATCCTATCACCATATTTTCCAATATTGAAAATATAAACATTATAACCAACAGTATAATCAGCGGTAGGCAAAAATTAAATATTGTCATTGCTCCTGCCATCAAGGTATTTCCTGACAATATTGACGACAAAGACGCTAACAGTATTATTGCCGAAAGCCAAGGAATAAGCATTTTAAACACTTTAAGTACTTCATAGTCCAACCCCTGAAAAACTACCGATAAAACGATAAGAGCCAATAAATAAACGGTAAAAACTGCATTTGTCACTATGTTTATAATTATTTGTCTGCCTAAAGTCACAGGCTTTGAACTGTAATATGTTAACT
>Ga0265293_10012042_pt1 | contig 11588 bp, 8 predicted proteins | sample Munlanlewell138R_FD_192505 | JGI IMG/M metagenome (GOLD analysis project Ga0265293, IMG submission 192505) | Leachate microbial communities from a municipal landfill in Southern Ontario, Canada - Leachate well 138R | ecosystem: Engineered > Solid waste > Landfill > Unclassified | place: Canada... | reverse complement strand
CGTTGGGAGGTACGTTTGTCTGGCTCCTCAAGTCGAAGTCGCTGCGAAGGATTGCCCTCGAGACCAACATCGAGGACCGGGTGGACAACAGCCACTTGGCTAAAATTTCCGTGGGAGATACCGGCGTGGCCCTCTCCCGCCTGAACCCCATCGGGCAGGTGTTGGTGAACGACGTCGAGGTGGAGGGCAAATCGTACGACGGCGAATTCATCGACGAGGAAACCGAGGTGGAGGTCGTCAAGGTAAAAACATACAACGTCTTGGTAAAAAAGAAAACAGAGCGAGATAACTAATTAAACTACATAAACCCTAAAACAGAACCATTATGGATTTTTCATTTCCCCTGATTATCACGATTGCCGTGATCGTCATCTTCCTGTTGATATTCTTTCATTACGTGCCGTTCTTCCTCTGGATCAACGCGCTCTCGGCAGGAGTACGTATCTCGCTGGTGCAGCTTTTCCTGATGCGCTTGCGTCGCGTGCCGCCCCATACCATCGTGTACGCGATGATTGAAGCGCACAAGGCCGGGTTAAAAAACGTGACTCGGGATAACCTCGAGGCCCACTACCTCGCGGGCGGGCATGTGGAGAACGTGGTCCACGCGCTGGTATCGGCATCCAAAGCGAACATTGAGCTCACCTTCCAGATGGCTACCGCCATCGACCTCGCGGGGCGTGACGTGCTGGAGGCAGTACGCATGTCGGTGAACCCGAAAGTGATTGACACACCCCCCGTCTCCGCGGTTGCCATCGACGGGATCCAGCTGATCGCCAAAGCCCGTGTAACGGTACGCGCCAATATCAAGCGCCTCGTGGGAGGTGCCGGCGAAGAGACCATCCTTGCCCGCGTGGGCGAGGGCATCGTCTCATCGATCGGTTCCGCCGCGTCACACAAGTCGGTATTAGAGAACCCCGACTCGATTTCGAAAGTCGTACTGAGGAAAGGTCTCGACGCGGGCACCGCGTTCGAAATCCTCTCCATCGACATCGCCGACATCGATATAGGCAAGAACATCGGCGCCGTGTTGCAGATGGACCAGGCGCAGGCCGACAAGAACATCGCGCAAGCTCGTGCCGAAGAGCGCCGTGCCATGGCTATCGCCTTGGAGCAAGAGATGAAAGCCAAAGCGCAGGAGGCTCGTGCCAAGGTAATCGAGGCAGAGGCAGAGGTACCGATCGCGATGGCCGAAGCATTCCGTAACGGCAACTTGGGCATCATGGATTATTACCGGATGGAGAATATCAAGGCCGACACCGACATGCGGGATTCCATTGCCCGGCCACAAGGCGGCAAGGAAAACAAGAAGTAACGAAATAGTTCAACTTTCGTGTGTGCTACAATTACAGCTAAATTTTTCGACTGACAATGGTTCGTGACCCGTCACGATTCACAGGCTATCTGATTAATAACTCGCTTCGCTCAAACAGCTTATCAGATCACGCCTGTTTCATCTCACGGGTACCCCACAAAACATTATAGGTCTCAATATTTAGCTGTACATACACGCAAGCGTTCAATTAACAGCCTATTAATCAACCAACCTATGAGAATTATCCCTGAATCGGAGTTTATCATCAATTCCGACGGAAGCGTGTTTCACCTTCACGTGAAACCGGAACAGATCTCGGACAAGATCGTGATGATGGGCGACCCGGACCGGGTGACGGTAGCCGCGTCCTTCTTCGACGAGATCGAGATTGACACGCGCAGCCGCGAGTTTCACACAGTGACCGGCACCTACAAGGGCAAGCGGGTCACGGCTCTCTCCCACGGGATTGGCACCGATAACATCGATATCGTGCTCACCGAATTGGATGCCCTCGCGAACATCGACTTCAACACGCGCGAGGTGAAGCAAGAGTTCAAACAGCTTACCATGGTGCGCGTCGGGACCTCAGGCGGGATGCAGCCACACTGCCCGGTGGGCTCGTACGTGGTTTCCGAAAAATCAATCGGGTTCGACGGGCTCCTCCACTACTACGCCGGCTCGGAACACGTCCGTGAAGAGGAGTTCGAGGAAGCCTTCCAGCGCCACGTGAACTGGTCGCCCTACCACTGCTCCCCTTACGTGGTGAGCGCCGATGAAGAGCTGGTAGAACGGATCGGGCACGACATGATACGCGGGGTAACCATCTCCGCCATCGGCTTCTACGGGCCGCAGGGGAGACACGTGCGGTTGCCGTTGGCCGATCCCGAGCTCAACGCCAAGATCGAATCGTTCCGTTTCGAAGAACATTCTATCACGAACTACGAGATGGAAGGATCCGCGATCGCGGGACTGGGCAAGATGATGGGACATAAGGCGATGACCGTTTGTGCTATCATTGCCAACCGAGTAGCCTTGAAGTCGAACGCCGACTACAAGGGCTCTACCGAAGAACTCATTAAAATTGTACTGGACAGGATTTGAGATTCAAGATTCAAGATTCAAGGTCCAAGACCCAAGATTCAAGATCCAAGATTCCATGATTACTCAGTTCTATGTAAAAATTAATAACCCTATGAAGAGACTAAACACTCTGCTTCTGTTGCTCGCGATCAGCCTCGTCGCTCTCGCGCAACAAAACCAGCCGCTGCCGGTAGACCCCAACGTACGCACCGGGCAGCTTGAAAACGGGCTCACCTATTACATACGCCACAACAGTCTGCCCGAGAACCGGGCTGACTTCTACATCGCGCAGAAGGTGGGTTCCATGCAAGAGGAGGACAACCAGGCAGGCCTGGCGCACTTCCTGGAACACATGGCATTTAACGGCACCAAAAACTTCCCGGGAAAAACCATGCTCGATTACCTGCAAGACAACGGGATCAAGTTCGGCACCAACATCAATGCCTATACCTCGTTCGACGAAACGGTCTATTTCCTAAGTGACATTCCCACTACCAACCAGAACCTGATGGACTCGGCACTCCTCGTGCTACACGACTGGTCGAACGCCATCTTGCTGGAAGAAGAGGAACTGGAAAGCGAGCGGGGCGTGATCCGCGAAGAGTGGCGTACCCGCGGTGGGGCGCAGCAACGCCTCTGGGATCAGCTGCTCCCCAAGATGTACCCCGACAGCAAGTACGCCCATCGCATGCCCATCGGCAGCATCGACGTGATCAATAACTTCAAGCCGGAGGAGATACGGGCTTATTACCACAAGTGGTACCGCCCCGACCTGCAGGGTATCATCGTGGTGGGCGATTTTGACGCGGAAGAGATGGAGAAAAAAGTGATCGAGCTATTTTCGCCCATCCCTCTTGACGAAGAACGAGCAGAACTGGAGTACTACCCGGTTCCCGACAACGAGAAACCTATCGTGGCAATGGCCACCGATAAGGAAGCCCGCAACACGCGGATCATGCTTTTCTACAAGCACGACCCCCTGCCCGACGAGTTTAAAAACACGCAAGCGGGGTATATCACCCAGTATATATTGAACGCGGCCGCCTCCATGATAAACCAGCGCTTCGCGGAGATCATCCAGAAGCCCGACGCCCCTTTCACCTCGGCCTATGCCTATGACGGCGACTATTTTGTTGCCAAGACAAAGGACGCGTGGACGGTGGTAGCGGGCAGCGCCGAAGATAAGATCGACGACGCGCTGGCAGCCATGATACGCGAAACAGAACGGGTGAAACAACACGGTTTCACGGCATCGGAGTACGAGGTGGCCCGCACCAATATACTGAACCGGTACGAAGAGGCATACAATAACCGCGATAAACAACGCAACTCCACCTATTCGCAAGAGTACGTGCGGGCTTTCACGGACGGGGAACCCATTCCCGGCATCGAGTTCGAGTACCAGTTCCTGCAAGCCGTGGCTCCCAATATCCCGGTGGAAGCTGTTAACCAGACCATTCTACAGCTCTTGGGGGATGAGAACATCGTGATCTCGGTAACGGGCCCCGAAAAAGAGGACTTGGCATATCCCGCCGAGGAAGAATTGCTCGGCGTGGTGGCTTCGGTGCAAGCCGAAACCATCGAAGCCTACGAAGGGGTGTCCATCGATGAACCGCTGGTGGCGCAACCTCCCACCCCCGGGACAATCGCTAAATCGGAACGGGACGACGCGATGGATGCTACCGTGTGGACCTTGGAGAATGGCATGAAAGTGGTCCTCAAAAAGACCGATTTTAAAGACGACCAGATCCTAATGACCGCGACCAGCGCGGGCGGCTACTCGCGTTTCGCGGAAGCGGACCCGGTTAACAGCCGGATGATGGGTTCCGTGATGGCATTGGGGGGTGTCGGCAACTTCAGTGCAACCGACCTTCCCAAGGTATTGGCAGGGAAGACGGCTTCGGCCCGCCCGGGCATCACCCTCACCACGCAAACATTTAACGGTTCCTCTTCCATACGAGACTTCGAGACGATGCTGCAGCTGGTCTACCTCTATTTCACGGCACCCCGGAAAGACGCGGAGGCATTCCAATCGTTCATACAGCGCATGGAGATCCAGCTTCGGAACCAAGAGGCCGAGCCGATGGTCGCGTTCAGCGATTCCGTTACCCGGGCTATCTATGGCGACAACCCGTTGACCCAGCGAACAAAGGCGGGAGATCTGAAGAAGATCGACTACGACCGGGCGATGGAGATGTACGCGGACCGGTTCGACAACCCGGGAAGCTTTGTCTTCACTTTCGTCGGCAATATCGATGAGGAGCAGGTGCGCCCCGTGATAGAGCAATACCTCGCCTCCCTGCCCGGCCAACCCGAGAAGGGCGACTTCGTGAAGGTACCCATGGAATTCCGGGAAGGAGCCATGGAGAATATTTTCCAACGTGCCATGCAAAACCCCAAGGCATCGGTATTCAACGTGGTAGCAGGAACCACCGAGCGTGATCTCCGGAATCAGATTCGCATGACCATGCTCGACCAGATCCTGGATATCGTGTACACTGAGAAAGTGCGCGAGGAGGAAGGGGGCACCTACGGGGTATACGCGGGGGGTTCCATATCCCGTTACCCCGAAGGACAGACCATCCTGCAGATCATGTTCGATACCGACCCGGAAAAGATGGAACACCTCAACCAAATCGTGATCAACGAGCTGCATACAATTGCCGCCGACGGGCCGCGGGAAGGAGACTTCGTGAAGGTAAAAGAGTACCTCAACAAGAGTTACGACGAGAACCTGAAAGAGAACAGCTACTGGATGAACGTTCTCAACACCAAATATTTTTATGGTGAGGACACCCATAGCGCATATCTCGATACGGTCAACGCCATCACCCGGCAGGAGATACAGGAATTCGCGGCCCACTTGCTCGGCCAAGGCAACCTGAAGACCGTTGTCATGATGCCTGAAACGGAGACAACAGCTGAATAGCGTGCCGTACCCACAACCATCGTGAACAAACAGGAGGGAACCGTAGTGTGGCTCCCTCCTGCTTTTGTTTTTTCTCTACTTTTACTTTTCCGGCGCATGTTTGTACTTGAAAAGGATCGCGAACAAGAAGGTCACCACGAGCGCGTAACCGGCAAAAACAAACCATACCGACGGCCAGTCGCCTATCATCAGTGATTTCGCCTCCCCGTTCACCACTACCTCTTGCCATCGCGTGAACTGGTTCACCACCCACTGGGCGCCTAGCGTGCCCACGGTGGCGCCGATGCCGTTGGTCATCAGCATGAACATGCCCTGCGCGCTGGAGCGGATATGGTGCGGGGTCTCCTTGTCCACGAACAAGGAGCCCGACACGTTGAAGAAATCGAACGCCACGCCATAAACCAACATGGAAAGGACGAGCAGCCAAACCCCGCTCCCCGGGTTACCCAACCCGAAGAAAGCAAACCGCCCTACCCAGGCAAACATTGCGATCAGGATCACTTTCTTGATACCGAATCTCTTCAAGAAGAAGGGAATAAGCAAGATACAGAGGGCCTCGGAAATCTGTGAAAGGGAGATAAGGATGTTAGCGTGGCGCACCCCGAAAGTGGTGGCGTATTCAGGGGTGGCCTCGAAACTGGCGATGAACGGGTTCGCAAACCCGTTGGTGATCTGGAGCGATACCCCTAACAGCATCGAGAAGATAAAAAAGAGGGCCATCCTCCGCTGCTTGAATAGCTTGAAGGCATCCAGTCCCAACGCCTCGAAAAGTGTTTTGTCGCGCGTATCGGTGCTGATGGGACAATTGGGCAACGTGAAGGCATAGACTCCCAGCAGGAGACCGATGAGCGCGCTCACCACGAACTGCATCGAGGAGGTTTGAAACCCCAAGAGGTCCACCAACCACATGGTGCAGATAAACCCGATCGTCCCGAAAACACGAATGGGCGGGAACGCTTTTACCGTATCCATCCCTCCCCTTTCGAGAATGCTGTAGGCTACCGAGTTGGAAAGAGCCAGCGTGGGCATGTAAAACGCGACCGCGCAGGTGTAAAGGGTAAAGAAAATAGAGAAGGAGGCTCCCTCACCGGCATTCAGGCCGTAGAGCCCGGCCGACAACATGAACGCGGCCGCCGCGAGGTGGCATATGCCCAATAATTTCTGGGCCGGCACCCACCGGTCGGCGATGATCCCGATCAGGGCGGGCATAAAGATGGAAACGATCCCCTGCACCGAGTAGAAGATGCCGATATGCGCTCCCATCCCGGCGGGCCCCAGGTAACGGGCCATGGAGGTGAGGTATGCCCCCCAGACCGCGAACTGGAGGAAGTTCATAACAATCAGCCGAAGCTTTATAGACGTCATAGATATGCGTGATTAAAGGGTATAGAAATCAATAAATTCTACCGCCGCAACCAAGGAGCGGGATTGAGCTTGGTGGTCTTTTGCCACAGCTGGAAATGCATGGTAGAGACTCCGGAATCCGGATCGGTGTAGATACGGCCCAACGATTGGCCGGCGGTCACCTTGTCTCCCTGCTTCACGAACAGGTCGTATATGTTGGCATAGAACGTGTAATAATCGCCGTGGCGCACGATCACGCAGGTATTTGAACCGGGGAAAGAGAACACCTTCGACACCTCCCCGTCAAAAACGGAGCGTATGCTGGCCCCTTGCTGTGCCTGGATATCCACCCCGTTGCTATTGGTGGTGATGTTCCACTCGTTGTGCTGCTTCGTGCCAAAGGTTCCCACGATGGAAGCGGTACCCGTTACCGGCATGGGCAAGCGCCCTTTATTCGCCGCAAAATTTTTGGACAGGTTAAACGCCTCCGCGGATGCCGTGCTGGCTCCTGCCTCGATCCGGGGACCGGGTGACGCGTCCCGGGCAGCCGCCTCTTCCCTCGCGATGGCTTCGGACTCCGCCTCGGTTCGCTCCTCCTCTTTCTTGCCGCGCGCCTCGGCGAGCCTGCGCCGCTCTGCCTCCTCGGCACGGCGCCGGGCCTCGGCTTCCCGCTCCTGCCGTGCCACCTCCTCGGCGATCAGCTTTTCGATCTGGGCGTTTAACTGGTTGGCTTGCTGCTGTTTTTCTTGGAGCGTCCTCTGTAGTTGGCGCTCCTGGCCTCGCGCTTCTTGTACTTCCAACTGGCGCGTCTTCTCCTCGCCCCGCAACTTCTGTTGCTCCGCCTGCAGGGATGCCAACGCTTTCTCCTTCTCCTCCTTGGCCAAGGTGAGCGACTCCCGGTTGCGCGTTATCTTTTCGTTTTGCTCCTTGATCTCCGCGGCTTGCGATCGTTGCCACTTAGAGTACTCCCTGAGGTATTGCATCCGCCGCAGCGATTCCCCCAGTGATTGGCCCGACAGGATAAACAGCAACTTGTTCTGGCTGAACTTTTGGTTCAACATCCCTTGAATGGCGTTGGCATAGTTATCCTGTTTCTGCTTCAGCTCCTTGTTCAACCGGACAATCTCCCGTTCCAACCGCGCCTCCTCCTTCCGCAACGCGTCAATTTCTTGCTGTTGGACGTCGATCAACTCCTTGCGGGAAGCAATCTGTTTATTGATCAGGTTGATGCGATCGAGTATGGTCGTGGTATGCTTTTTAACATCGAGGTATAACCGGTTGGTATTTCGAATTTCCTCTTGCAAGGCCTGCTGTTGCTTTTGCAATGCCTCGATCCGCGAGGTTTGAGCAACCAAGTTGAGCGCGGCAATAACAAACAAAAATATGAATCCTCCCTTTTTCATTGGTCCGGCGCGATAATTTTCATGATTTCTGGGACGGATGTCCTCGTGTAGCCACCCGGTACCTGCAACGACAGCTGTATGGGTTCATCGATCATGACGTCGGAAAAAAGGAACTCCGTGCTTACCCGGCGGGTAGGGGAGGCAATGGACGCGTTCATCTTGTGCGGGAAAGTGCCCGCCTCCAACACCACGAAGTTGTTGTAACTCCACTGGAGCGAATATTTCTCCTTTGGCTGCAACAGGTGGGTAAACGTGATCCGGTCGTCGCCATTCACGGTGAAAGAGTACTCGATTCCCGATTCAGGGTCTTCGGCAGCCAAGTAGTAGTTACGGTCCGAGGCGCGGGTATACATGAACTCGCTGTAATCGGCCGGGGCAGCGCTCTTGTTACCGGAAACAAACAGGGTGTTGGTAAACATGGCTTGCACGGTGTAAAAGTCGAATCCCATCGGGTAATGCGCTTTCAAGGAATCGATTGACTCCTTAACGTAGCGTTTGTTCATCCGGTCGAGCACTACCACGCTATCCGGATCAATATATACCCGGAACATCTCCACGCCAAACAGCGGTTGGACGGACAGCTGCAGCGCGCTGTCTTTCACGATACGGATATTGGCGCGGGAGCTCAGCGAGCGGGTGCCGCTGGAGAGGCTCATGTTCAACCGCGCGGAAAAGGTGTGAAACGGGAATCCCTCGGCAAGGATATCCTTGAAAAGCACCTCGTTGCTCTTTTCCTCCAAGGGTGTGGTGGAGTAGACAACCTGCTGTTTCGACCTACATCCCGTGACAATCAGTCCCAATAGGATTAAAAAAAGTATCCGGCAATTGATTCGTGAAATAGCCATAACTGTACAAAATTATTCATTTACTCCTGTCTCGATTTTTTGATTCAACGCTTCGGAGTCATTGCCCAGCTCTCGGGCCCTTACCCATTGCTCCATCGCCCTTTCCGGGTCGCCCGTCTTGAACAGCACGTCGCCGTAATGTTCATACACCTCGGCCGAGGGATTCTCCTTGCCATACTCGATGGCCCGCTCGATGTAAATTTTAGCCATCATGTAAGAGCCTTGCTCGTACAACACCCAGCCATAGGTATCCAGGTAAGTAGGATTCAAGGGCTCCGCCTTCACGGTAATCCCGCTCATTTGTTCCGCCTTGTCGAGGTCTTTTTTCTCGAGCGAGAGGTAGTAGCTGTAGTTGTTCAAGACAGGCAAGTTTTGCGGGTTGAGCTTTAACGCCCTCTCGTAACTTTCGAATGCCGTGTCGGCATTCCCCAGGAAATAGTTCAGGTCGCCTATCTGCCCGTGGAAATCCGATTCCACGAGGGGGTTGGGAATATGGGCGTTCTCCAATCCCTGCTCGAAGACCCGCAACGACTCTTGGTATCTCTCCAGCTGGTAATACGCCCCCCCCAGGTAAAAATAGAACTGGGGTTCTCCCGGCAAGTGTTTCAATGCCTCGGTGGTCACCTCCACCACCTTGTCAAGGTCCTCTTCGGGCAAGGCTATCCGGAGCATCTGCTCGTAGCCCCTCGGGTCGTCGGGGTTTGCCCGGGTAAACAGTTCAAACTGTTCCATGGCTCCGGTACTATCCTCTTGCAGCAGCAACACGTTCCCGTAGATCAGGTTCAACTGGGTATTGTTTGGATGCTGTTCAAACAGGGACTCGAACAGCGCGTTGGCCTGCGTGAGGTCCTGCTGTGTCTGCTGCAGGATGCCGAGGTAGCGGGTAAGAAGTTGCAGTTTTGTCTCCACGTCCATTACCGTGCCGCTGATGGCCTTCTGTAACTCTTCTTGGGCGGCAACCCTGTTATTGGTCTTCTCGTGGTAATTTACCATGGCAATGACAAGGGCCGGGAAGTCAGGGTCCACCCGTTTTGCTTGTTCCAAGTAACGAAGTGCTTCTTCATTCCGGCCGTCCTCCATGTAAAGCTCGCCCATAAGCACCATGTACCGCGGGTCATTGGGATTCTTGTCGATAATTTGCCGGATCTCGTCGAATGCCTTCTCCTTGTCTTCCATCATCGAATAAAGCCGGTACTTGTTCAGCGCGAGCACCTCAGACACCCCGGTCCTTTTTTCCAGTTCATCCAGTGCCTCTATGGCTTTCTCCAGCTCGCCGTTATCGGCATACGCGTTGGCCATCTCAAAATGCAGTTCCGGTTTCTCCGGGTACAACGCGAGCATCCGCTCGTGAATCTCCACCACCTCCTGCGTCAACCCCAGCTCTTTGCTCAGGCCGGCAAGCATCATGTTGTAATAATAGTTTGGTGGATCGTACGTGACCGCTTTCTTGAAAAAATCCAACGCCGCGTTCTTTTCTTGCAGTACGTTATAAAAGGTACCCAGTTCGACCAACACGTTGGCATTCGTCGAGTCCAACGCGTGGCAATGCCGGAAGAGGTCCATTGCCTCATCGTAGTTCCCCAATGCTTTGGCGTTTAATGCCGCGTAGAAATAGTAGTCGAATTTTCTCCGGTTATTGTCACCGCCTAACGGTTCCTGTTGTGCCCATGCATCTACTTGCATTGTTCCAAGTATCAATAACAAAGCAAGGCGAAGGGCACTCTTCCTTATTTCATGTATAAAACACATCAACAGCTGTTTTTTATTGTTTGCCTGTATGGCCGAACCCGCCGGCACCTCGTTGGGTCTCGTCCAGCGATTCCACGTTCTCCCACTCCACGCGCGCGTGTTGCGCGATCACCATCTGGCATACCCGTTCCCCGTCTTGTATGGTAAAATCTTCGTTAGAGAGGTTCACCAAGATGACGCGTACCTCGCCTCGATAGTCGGCATCGATGGTCCCCGGCGAGTTCACGATCCCGATGCCGTGCTTTATGGCTAACCCGCTACGGGGGCGGATTTGTGCTTCGTATCCTTCAGGGAGCTGCACGTAAATTCCCGTGGGAACAAGGATCCGCTCCAAGGGCTTGAGCACGATTGGTTGTTCCAGGTTCGCCCGCAAATCCATGCCGGCAGCCAACGCGGTGGCATATTCGGGCAAGGGGTGTTGGGATTTATTCACTATTTTAATTTTCATCTGCAATAATCATATCATTAACTCAACTCGGCAAGTAAGTAGTTATATGGCTAAATATAAACACATATAGCTATTTCGTGGGATACCCGTTCGATGAAATAGGCGCGATCTGATAAGCTGTTTGAACTTTTCCGTTAAGCCAAAAGAACAGAGCCAAGCTTGCTTGAGCTATGCCATGGCGAGGGAAAATCTAACTTTAGTGAAATATTTAGCTATCAACGTGACCCAAGCGAAACTTGAACCACTAACATTTGATTGTGCGAATGTAAACATTTCCGAGGAATTAATAGCGGAATTGATAAAATTTAAGGCCTCTACCCCGGTAATGAGGCAAGAAATCACGGGCCCCCGTTTCATTTACAGTAAAAAAAACATATCTTCGCGTATATGAATGGACACGACGACCTGTTGGCAAAACTCCGGCAGACACTGGAAGAGCAAGGCATCGACTCGTTCCATATCCTCGAGGACCTCGTAC
>Ga0265293_10012040_pt1 | contig 11590 bp, 6 predicted proteins | sample Munlanlewell138R_FD_192505 | JGI IMG/M metagenome (GOLD analysis project Ga0265293, IMG submission 192505) | Leachate microbial communities from a municipal landfill in Southern Ontario, Canada - Leachate well 138R | ecosystem: Engineered > Solid waste > Landfill > Unclassified | place: Canada... | reverse complement strand
TGATCTGGGATCTGGCAGATTCCATGAACGCCCTGATGGCCATACCCAACCTGATCTCTTTATTACTTTTGAGCGGTATTCTGGCTCGTGAAACCAACAAATATCTTTGGAGCGGGAAACTGAACGAGAAATCATAGTTTGCTGGGAATTTTAATTCTGTCCGTGTGTGAAAATGCTATTTTAACGAAGCATATTTAGTTATTTATTGCTATTTATAAAAAGCATTTTGTATCTTTGCATAAAAATAATTATATGGAAAGTTTAATAAAAATTTATCTGCGGCTATTGCAGGAGACAGATGCAAAAACTTTTCGTTACCTCTATCAGAATATTGATTGGGATGAGCGTTGTATTGCCATTATCGGCGCTAAAGGCGTTGGAAAAACAACAATGCTGCTTCAACATATTAAGCATACTTTTGCGAACAAAAACGAAGCACTTTTTGCGAGTTTGGACAATACTTGGTTTGCCAATCACAGTATTTTTGACTTGGCTGACGAGTTTTATCTGAACGGCGGAACACATTTGTTTCTAGACGAAATTCATCACTACCCTAATTGGGCAACCGAAATTAAAAATATTTACGACAGTTTTCCTAAACTGAAAGTTGTTTTTACCGGCTCTTCGCTTTTGCAGATTTACAACTCAACGGCGGACTTATCAAGAAGAGTTGTTTATGAGAAATTGGAGGGCTTGTCTTTCAGAGAATTTTTAAAATTTGAAAAAATGGGCGATTTTCCTGTGCTTTCAATGAAAGAAATTGTTGAAAATCACCAAGATATTGCTTTTCGGATTACAGAAAATCTAAAAATAATACCCTTATTCAAAAAATATTTGAAAAACGGCTATTATCTATTTTACAAAGAAGGTTTAAGTAAATACGAAATAAAATTGCAGGAAGCGGTAAATAATGTTATTGATATTGATATTCCTGCCATAGAAAATATTGAGTTTGAATCGCGGCACAAATTAAAAAGGCTATTGGCAATTCTTTCAACATTAGTACCCTACACACCAAATATTACAGATTTGAGCGTGGCAATAGACAGCAATAGAAACAATACCGTCAAATATTTATTCTTGTTGGCAAATGCAAAATTACTGAATTTGGTTTCATACAAAAACAAAACGATTGGCGACCTGACAAAGCCCGATAAGGTCTTGCTGAATAATACAAATTTGTCATACTTATATGGCGACAATGCAAACATTGGCAGTGCAAGAGAAACATTTTTTGTTAATCAGTTAAATGCCGTTGCAAATGTTATACTTGCGCCGCAGGGTGATTTTATGGTAGATAACTACACTTTTGAGATCGGCGGAAAGAAGAAACCTTTTGATCAAATAAAAGATATTTTAAATAGTTTTATCGTAGCCGATGATATTGAAACAGGACACGGAAACAAAATCCCGCTTTGGCTGTTTGGAATGTTGTATTAAAAAATTACCTGCCGGTGCTTTTGTTATCTTGTTAATAGCCAATCTATTACATTTACATTTTGTATGCCGTCTATTAAAGCATTATCGTAAGTGTTCTTAATGACGAAAATTTGTGTTTTTGAGAGTTTCAGTCAATAATAAATAAAAGTAACTACTTTTTCCTCCATGTTCCATAATCTGGTACAGCGAAAATGGGTCAACTACAATATATTCCGATGGCCATTCATTAAAATGCCCACCCAAGCCCAACACTCAGGCTGTTAGCCAGGGGTGAATCTTTTTGTGCCAGAAGATAGGCGGCGTTCAGAGATATTCCAAGAAACTGGATACCCAAGCCAACCGAAGCATAACTGGGGATGACTTTCAGTTCATCGCCTAAGTGATAGCCCGCCCGGACGAAAGCTATATTCTTGAACGCGTATTCGACTCCAATGCCGCCCATAATGCCCTTATCACCTGTCAGATGGTAGTCGCCTTCCACACTAAAGGAAACACGGTGCATTTCCGCAATGCGCAGGTTGTAAGCTGCCCCGGCCTTAATGAGAGATGGTAGGGGATAGTCATCATAGCCGAAGTTCATTTTATTTCCGAGATTGGTGACGGCAGCCGCAAGACTGAAATTTCTTATTTGATACATCAGTGCAATGTCTGCGGCAAATGCGTTGTCTTGATAGTTTTCTGCAATGGTTGATTGGATAAAACGGGCATTAACACCAATAGAAAAACCTTTAGTTAACCGGTAAGCAGCTCCCATTTCAACTGTATATTCTTTGGGGGTGTAGGAGCCGGTCAAGGCGCCTTGGCTGGAGGAAATGTTATAAGGCTGGTGGGTAAAAAACCGACCAGCCAGGCCTATGCCCAGATTCTTACCAATCTTGCCAAATCCAGAGGCACCTATCAAAGTGTTGTCCGCGGCGTTGGGCTGCCACATTCCGTAAGAAGCACCAGCTGACAGCTTGTTTTCAGACAGAGCCATTGCTGCGGGATTAGTATACAGAGCGAACGCCTGGGCATCAATAGCCAGAGCGGCTCCCGCCATTCCCATAGCACGTGCATCGGGAGATAAATTAACGAATGAAGCTGTCTGGGCTGCTAAAGGTAGGGTGACTACAAAAAATATGATAGAAGTAATTGTTTTTTTCATGATGGAGTGGCTATAATTTGACTACGTTTCCGCGGATTTGCTTGTTATCGAATTTAATGATAACAGTATATGTTCCGGCGCTCCATGCAGTTGTATTAACCTGGATGGGGTTGAAAGGCGATGCGTTTCCTTTTGTTTCAAACACCTTTGAGCCCGTAACGGTATAAATGGCAATGTCAACCAACTGCTCTTCTCCCATGCGGATGTTCAGGACGTCCGATACAGGATTTGGGTAAAGATCAAATTCCTGTTTACCGTCCCTGAGCAACACAGTAAAATTGGTTTGGCAACTGGCGCCCAAGGCGTCTTTGGCAGTAATTGTCAAAGTGGCAGTACCAAACCAGTTCCCCTGGAGCGTAAGAATGTCTTCGTTGAACGTTGGTTTCACAATGATGGAGGTCGATGAAGAGGCTATCTCATAAGTGAGAGTTTCTCCGTCATCGTCTGCAAAATAATTTTTCATGTCCAGCGTTACGGATTCGGTTTTATTTTTCATATAGACATTATTGGGCACACCAATGACATGTGGTGCCGTATTAGGCAGGATGGAATAGGATATGGTTTGGTTGGCCACACCTCCGTAGGGATCCGATACGGTCAGTATGGCTTCATACGTTCCGGCAGATGAATAGGGACCATTAATGGTTACCGTTATTACGTTGTCGTTCCGGACAGCTGAAGCAGCATTGGATCCGCCCTCAAATGTGGCAGTAATGTCGTGTCCGTCGGGATCAGAAATCTCAAAAGCCAGCTTTTTTGTTTCAAAAGCTTTCAAAGTAACCGAATTACCGTTCTTGGACGTAATGACAGGGTTATTGTTTTGTTGGGTGTTGTGGGATAATTGTTTGGAAAGTGGGGCGCGGTGAGCAAAATTATCGTAGCTGATTATCCGAAAATAATAGGTCTGATCGAATGCAAGATTTCTCAAGGTGGTGGATACGGTATCCCCTACATCCAGGATACCGGTACGACAGGAAACAAGGAGTACATCGTCCGACTTGTTGTCGGGATCCAAATCCTCCAGAGAACGCCGGCTGTAATAGAGATCATATCCGAAAGCCTTTCCACTGTCTATGTCGGCAGGTACCAGCCATTTAAGGGTGATGGCATTGGATATGGAGGAAGCCCAGATATCACTAACCGGATTAGGGGAATTGGGTCCTTCTTTGCTCAGACATTTGTACGCGTCTATCAGACCGCTTCCCAAACGCCCAACGTAGGCGGAATTATATTCGTCAATATTTGTTGTGTTGCTTATCAAAATATCCCAAAGCATATCGTTGGTGAAACCCACTTTACCAAATTGGGAAACCACCAGGGCTGCAATGCCCGATACGTGCGGACAAGCCTGTGAGGTGCCCATCATGCCACCGTAATTGTTGCCGACTATCGTACTCCGTATGGTGTACACGTCGTTTCCGATTTGAGTGCCTCCCGGTGCAGCAATATCAATCCATTTCCCATAGTTGGAGAAGGAGGCTTTCCGGAACGCCGGACCAATGGCAGATACTGCCATCACTTTTTCGTACATGGCCACAGCAGCCTGGCTGACGTTGTCGTTGCCGGCTGCAAAGAGTACGATACCTCCCCGCATGGGTCCTGTCTGGATTCCATTCTCGTCAATACCAGCAAATTCGATGAAATAATCAATCGCTTCCTTCAGTGATTGCGGAAAATATTCGGGATCTTCAAAACCCCAACTGTTTTGGCTGATAACAGCTCCATTGTCGGCTGCATATTTGAACGCCCGTTCGTTATTGGCTTTATTGGTGCCTTCTGTCATAATTTGGCAACTCATAATTCGGGTGCCCTGTGTTTTGCCGTTCCCGCCAGCTATCCCACAGACGCCAATACCGTTATTGTTAACAGCACTCACGATGCCGGCTACGTGTGTTCCGTGGTTCTCAGGAGAAATGTCACCGGCAAAGGCCCCATCGGAAGTTAAACAAAAATTGTATCCATAGATATCGTCCACATAACCGTTCTGGTCATCGTCAACACCTTCCGTGCCGTAATATTCAGCCTCATTAACCCACATATTGCTTGCCAGATCTTCGTGCTTCCAATCTACCCCACTGTCTGTAATGGCTACAATGACATCACTGCTGCCGGTATTGACTTCCCAAGCCTTAAATAAGTTGATGTCCGATCCGCTCAGGTATTTACCGTCCTCGGAACCGGGGTTATAATAATGCCATTGCTTACTCAATTGGGGGTCGTTAAAGGGGTAGGGAACTTCTGTTGGTCGGATACCTTTAATGAATTCAACGTATTGTACGCCTTCCAAGTAGGTAAAGTCCGTGGCCGCCTTTGTTAGGGGGACATTTGGATCGAAGCTGATGTCGTACCAAAGATGCAAGCCCTTGGCACGGGTGCGGGCCTCAAATTTACCGCAATAGGGGAAGGTGCGTTCAATGGAAACGATGTTTAAATCCGGAAAAAGCCTGCCTAAAGAGGCAGTGTCGGTGAACTCTTCGTTCATTTTAACCCGGATATAACCTTTCAGCACGGTGCCGGATTCGGGGGCCATGACCTGAGGTGTTGTTTCAGGTATATTTTCTGTCATAGGTATATTGCGCTCACAGCTTACAGCCAATAGCGTGGCAATTAGGATTCCAAAAAATTTAATACGCATACAAAGGAGGTTGATACAATATCCAAAGGTAGCAAAGAATATTTAGACAAAAATAACAAAGGCCGGATATATAAACCCGGCCTTATGTAAGAACAAAGAAAGATTACAAATAATCTTCCAGGTTTGGTCCTCCCGGGAATGACAGAACACAGGGGTATTTGGTTCCAAAGCCACCTAAACCGTCAATATACCAGTAAGGATAAAACCATACAACTTTATCTGTGCGATCAATTTGGCTTTTTGTATCATCAGCCGCATACGTCGCATTCAGATAGGAAGGAAGGTATGCCTTGATGTCGGTGCCGGCTCCATCATAGATAAGACCGCAGTACCAGAAGGTACCCCAGGATACATTCAAATCATTCGGCAATACCCAGAATTCAATGTAGGCACTCCTGTTGGTTCCAATGTTGGCTTCACTCCACGATGCAATCAGTTGGTTAGTGTTGGCGTAGGGGTTCATAATCCGATAACGTTCAAAACCTTCTGCTTTCAACACTTCTACTGGTTGGATACCGTAGCTGGAAGCACTCATCAATGCCAGATTGTCAAACCATTGACCCATACCCAGGGATACCCATGTATAGGCTTTTGCGAGCGTTAAAGAGGTAGTCATAATGGCTACATTTTTGTTGGCGAAACTTTCATCGATGCTCAAACTGCCTTTAATTTGGGCGCCAACAGGCATCTTTGAAACGTTTATTGACAAAATAGCAGTGGTTTCGCCGGCAGCAAAGGAAACAGAGGCAGGTGCAGTAATGCTTGAAGGAAGAGTGCTGGTGATGTTGACCGTAACGGCATTTTCGGGCGTATTACGTGAAAGTACAATGTCGAAGGAAGTTTGCGCAGCGGGAATGGATGTGGCGTTGATGTTCGCTTGTGTGAAAGAAACTTCAGAAACTTCCACAGGAGTATAGGTTTCTTTCAGGTTCTCAACATTACAAGAGGAGAACAAAATAAGCGATAACGCTATGCCTGATGCAATTTTAAATATATTCTTCATGGTGAATTTCTTTTGAGTGTAAACAAACATGCAGTTATTGAGCAGGATTCAAACTGGGATCATCTCCGTAATTACCTTCGGCAGCACTTCCCAGAGGATTTTGAACCATGAGAGGATTGGCATCTATTTCAGCGGAGGGAATCGTCAAAACCCAGTCAAACGTTTCAGGATCGGAAAAATGAAGGTCTTGGCGCAGTCCGGCAGTGGGATGTCCCATACTGCTGGTACGTTCAAAGCCTTGGCGGAGGCGTTTGATGTCATAAATACGGCCGTATTCGCCCCAGAGTTCAATACGACGCTGCAGGATGATTTCTTCCAGCAGAGAGCCGGTTTCGTTAGTTGTAAGAGTGCCTAAGGCTGTTCCGGTCTTGGAAGAGCAGTTATAGCCCGGTTGACGGTATGTCATGAACTCATTCAGAACGTTTTGGGCTTCGGATTCCCGGCCCAGACGAAGGGCGCATTCAGCTATGGTCAGGTACATTTCCGGAACGCGCATGAAGATGTGGTCAGCACCGGTTGTGGGATCGGATACATCAGCAAACAAAAACTTGTATTGCTGATATCCTTTGGTTTTACCATCTTCAAGTGTTTCATAGTTCCACCAAACCTTACGAGCGTCAGTGTCACTGATTTTATTGTATAACCATGCGCTGCAGCATTTGCGGGAAGCTTTTCCGTAACCGCCAAAAGCGATATCCATATGGGCAAGGAATTGTGGGTTGGTTGTACCTTGGGCTGTGATTATTTCTGCACCCCACAGAACGTCGGTTGCACTGGCGTTGTTATACCCGGCGTTCACTACTTTGGTAAGTTTCTTAGAACCGCTAATGGCAATCTTGGCTGCATCATAAGCCGTTTGGTAGTCACCCATTGTCAAAGCAATACGGGCTTTAATTCCGTTGGCTACAAAACGGTCGATATGGGTGATGTGCTTTTGTGCTTGGCCTTGGCTTAGTAATTCGCAAGCATGGTTTATATCGGCCATCGCTTGAGCGTATACTTCACGGTTGGTGGAACGGGGTTTTCCTTCTGTTCCGGCAACAGTGGGTTCAGTGAAGAGGGGAACACAGAGGCGGTCTTCGTGCCCAATATAACTACGTGCGAAAGTCATGGCCAGGTAATGGTAAGCATAAGCACGGAGAGCATAGGCGTTGCCCATGATATATTTAACATCTGCTTCCGAACCAACCATGGTTTCTTCCGCAGCAATAATATAGTTGACGTTGGCTATTAATTTATAATAATAGTTCCAGCAGTCATAGGAGCGCCAGCCGCCGCTCGTATATCTTGATTTAACGTTGTATGTGTAGTCGTACCAGAACCATCCGTTACCGGAGGCGGCCTGTACCATGTCTTCACCCATCAAGTCGCCCATCAAGGCATAAGATTGAGGGCCGAATGACTGGTGGTAGTTACTTGTGGTAGTTGAACCCCATTGCCAGAAGAAACGGTATGTGCCGTTCAGGGCCATCAGACCTCCTTCAGTGTTTTCCAGCATAAAGTCACCGGAAACAGCAGTGGTAGGAGTCGTATTCAAAGCTTCTTTGTCGCAAGAAGTTGTGAATGCTAATGTAGCAATAGCTGCTAATAAGAATATTTTTTTCATAGTCATCTGTCTCCTTATGTTAGAAATTAATATCTATACCACAAGAGAACGTCCGGACTGGAGCATAACTCCAACTGGTGCCTCCTGTAAAGTCGTACTGTGTATCCATACCGTTCAAGTGACTGAACATAGCTATGTTATCGCCCATCAGAAAAACACGGAGGGCACCAATGTTTGCCTTCTTGGTCCATCTGGCAGGGAGCGTATAGCCCAATTGAATGGATTTGATCGCAAAGTAAGAAGCGTCAACCAACCATTTGTCCACGTTGGTCAGACGGCCGGAACCAATCATAACGGCCGGAACGTCTGTAACGTCGCCCGGTTTTTGCCAACGACGGAGGATATTCTTGTTCCATGTATCACCCCCGTAAGTAGCTTCCATTGAACTTTGGTAAAGACTTTCGTAAATGTGACCTCCGTAAGAAAAAGTAGTCAGGAAAGAAAAGTCAACCGGACCCATTTGAAAATCGGAACCGAAAGATCCCTGGAACTTAGGATCGCGGCTATCCAAATAATATTTGGAATTGGTGGCTTGTGTTTCATTAGAGGTGATGTAGTCGGAACCTTCAATGCGTTCTCCTTCCTCGTCTTTTTCGTAAGCCCAGTAAAGTTGTCTGCCGGTTGCAGGATCAACACCGGCGCACTTGGTTATATAATAGGTGTAAATAGGCATACCTACCTTAATAACGCGAACGCCAGAGGTAATGGTATTGTCGTCGGTCAATTTTACGACTTTGTTCCAGTTTTTATAAAACATAACGGTAGAACTGGCGCGGAAGTTTTTCTTGTTAAGCCAGTTTACGGTTGCAGTCATTTCAATACCGTTGTTGGTCATTGAGCCTACGTTGGCGTTATATCCGGTGAATCCGGTAGACATAGGCATGGGAAAAGAGAGCAACATATCGTCGGTGGTAGAACGGTAGTGCTCAACACTAAGATTCAATACACGGTTGAACAGCAATGCGTCTAAACCAAAGTTCCATGATTTTTTCTTTTCCCATGTTACGTTTTTGTTTTCCAAAGAAGAAACCAGAGCTCCGGGATTGGTGGCGTTGGGCCATGTCAGGTCATAAAATGATTGCCAGGCATAGTAGGAATCCAAGGCATCGTTACCTAAAGAACCGTACGATGCTCGCAGTGACATGTTGTTGATCCAACTGGCATTCTTCATGAAGTTTTCTGCCGAAATCCGCCAAGAAGCTCCAACTGACCAGAATTGCCCCCAACGGTTATCTTTATAGAAACGTGAGGAACCATCTGTACGCCAAGTGCCTTCCAGATAATACTTGTCGTCAAAGTCGTAAGCTAAACGGCCGAAGTAGGATTCAATATGGTAGGCCTCAAGGTAGGAGTTATTGTCCGTTACGTTAACGGCCGGTGCCAACTCAGTGATGCCCGGATATACTTTAGTACGTTCAGCATACAAATAGGAGTACCCGTAGTTGTAGTACTCATGACCGGCCTGAGCCAATACATGGTGTTTTTCAAACCTGCGGTCGTATTTCAGAATCTGGTTTAACGTATAGGAGAAAGTACGGGTGTTGTATTTTGCTATACTTCCTTCAGTGGAAGTGCCGTCACCGTGGTAGGGATTATAATATGAGGAGATGTTTCTGTTAACCAGGTCTGCTCCAAAGTTGATGGTGAAGGAAAGGCCTCGTAAGGCACCCATGGCTTCGTTGTCGCCGCCCAACATTAAATACGTGCGTACGCCGGCGTTATCCCGGGAAGTTCTGTATTCATTGTCATACAAGTCACCGATTACGTTGAAACGGGATGCTTTGGGACGGCCGTTCATGCCATAATCATACAGGCGTTTGCCGTTTTCGTCCAATACGTCAGTCCCGTCCAGGTTCTTTTCGTAAACGGGATAAATAGGAGCCATGAACTGAGCAGTGTACCAGGCATTACCCGTCTGGGTGCCCGAATACTGAGAAGAATTGGAGTTAGTAAAGGCGTATGAAGAGTTCAATCCTATAGATAACCATTTAGTAACGTTATGGTCTACGTTGACACGTGCGGAATAACGGGAGAACAGCGTGGTAATCAACACGCCCTGATCTTTCAGATAGCCCAATGACAGGGCGTATTTAGTTTGCTCGTTTCCCCCGGTAACATTTACAAGGTATTCCTGACGGAGAGCTTTCTGGTTGGTGAGCTCATTCATCCAATCTTCATCCCATGCGGAAACGGCATCGTCCATTAGCAATCCGGTGGCAGGGTCTATGACGGAGTTCCATGAGTAGTTTTTATACGGGTTATACAATTCGCCACCCATGGTCTTGCCCATGTCTGAGGCTGCCAAAGATTTAGCTTCGTCCATACTGTAGCCACCCTGGGTATAGTATTTGTTCTTCAAGGCTTCGTAGGTCAATTCCACGAATTCTTTCTGGTTAACCATATCATACCTTTTTAAAGAACGGGATTGCCAGCCAACCTGACCTTTGAACGATACGTTTGCTTTGCCGTCCGAACCGCGTTTTGTGGTAATCATTACCACACCATTGGCACCACGGGCGCCATACAGGGCACTGGCCGAGGCGTCTTTTAATACGGTCATATTTTCAATGTCGTTGGGGTTGATGGAAGAAATATTCCCGTCAAAAGGAATACCGTCCACAACATACAACGGGGAAGATGAAGCGTTAATGGAGCCATAGCCGCGAATTCGGAGGGAAGCACCTTCTCCGGGCTGGCCGCTACCGGATGTTGTGATTACACCGGCAACCAAACCTTCAATAGCTTTTGTTACGTTAGATACAGTACGTTTACTGATTTTTTCGCTTTTCACTGTGGCTGCCGATCCTGTAAAGGATGATTTTTTTGCAGTACCGTAAGCAACAACAATTACGTCATCCAGAGCTATGGCGTCCGGATACATGGTTATGTCTACAATAGCGCGGCCGTTGAGTTCAGCAGTAACCGTCTGCATGCCGACAAACGTGAAAGAAATGACATTGCTCCCTGCGGGAACGTTAATGGCATACTTTCCGTCCAGGTCGGTCTGTGTAGTGACGCTTGTGCCTGTTACCACTACAGTTACATAGGGCATAGGAGCACCGTCTTCAGAGGAGGTAACCGTCCCGGTTACCTTTTGCTGCGCAAACAATGCTGTGAACCCCATCATGACTGACAAAGTCAATAAAAGGAATTTTTTCATCTGTCTTGTTTTTAGTTAGTAAATAGTTTATAGGGTTTATCAAATTCTTCTGGTTAGTCTACAAAGATATACAAATAATTTTAATATAAACTCAATCCATTCACTGCTTTTTGTCTTGTGGTGACACGATTTCTCTGCAGAGCCTTTCAAATTGTAATATAAAAAATTTTTTTTCTTCAAATGAATAGGAGAAAAACCGTTTTATATTCGGATTATCATCTGTTTAAAAAAAGTTGCGCTTTAATGATTATTTACATAAATTTGTTCAACCTAAACCGTAATCTACATAACCTAATTAATCCACATAACCTAGTTATATTGTTTTTTATTAACCTAAATTCAACTGATGATGAAAAAAACCAGATCAATCCTGACCTGCCTGTTTCTGGGTATCTGTTCCCTTGCTATGGCACAGAATATCCAGGTAACAGGTACGGTTACGGATGCGGCTGACGGTCAGCCGCTCCCCGGTGCCACTATCCTTGTCCAGGGAGAACGTACCGCTTTTGTTACCGACAACGACGGTAACTATACCATCACGTGCGCTTCCGACGCAACCCTCATATTTAGTTATGTAGGGTATGTTAGTGTCGAGGTTGCCG
>Ga0265293_10012039_pt1 | contig 11591 bp, 9 predicted proteins | sample Munlanlewell138R_FD_192505 | JGI IMG/M metagenome (GOLD analysis project Ga0265293, IMG submission 192505) | Leachate microbial communities from a municipal landfill in Southern Ontario, Canada - Leachate well 138R | ecosystem: Engineered > Solid waste > Landfill > Unclassified | place: Canada... | reverse complement strand
ATAGTTTACGGACAAACTAAGAATCTAAAAAGGCTCTCGATAAAATGAAAAAGGATTTTGCCTCTCATCCTGATTTGCAGGATGCTGTTTACTGGATAGGTGCCAGGTATGAATGGACTCACGGACATAACCATGCACAGCAAGTATATGAAGTGTCAGTAGAATTTGACCCAAATAGCGAGATAGCCGAAAGAGCAAGGATAAGCCATGCCAGGACTAACATCAAGTCTCTGATTATGTTAATGGAACATAGGCAAGCCAAAGAAATGATAGATGAATTATTAGCTGGTTTTAACGGCCGGCAGATACCTTGTGATGAGCTTGAATGGATTGCAGAGATGTATGAAAGAGTAGACGAAGTTGACACTACACAAGGGATGTTTGAGCAAATAGTGCGAAAATGTCCTTCCTGCTCGGATTCTTACATTGTAGCTAAGGCTCATCTTGCCAAATATGAGTTGTTTTCAACTATAGACTCGGGTAACAAAGTTAAAATACAGACTATGCTTAGCCAAATGGGGTCTGAATTAATCCCTTCTAACTCTTCATCAGAACTAATGATATGTAAAACCAACGGTGTCGATTTATATTTGAATACTATGGGACAGATCTGTTATTACCGTGGATGTAAGTTGAAGCACTTTGGCAATACAAAAAAAGCGATAGATTATTTTGCCGCGTCAATATCATTCTGGGAAAGAGTGTTTACGGAATTTCCGCAAAGTTCTTTGGCACCGATGGCATGTTTTTCAGCGGCGAGTCAATCGGCTCAGGAACTGGCGGATTATGCAAAGGCAGCGGAGTATTCTCAGAAAGTAGTTGATGACTGGCCAAACTATGAAGAATCGCCTTTTGCCCAGATGAAGACAGCACAATACCTTGGAAAAATGATAGAAGAAGGACTGCTGCCCGTTGAGCAGACTATGCTTGCAATAATGGATTGTTACCGCAATGTCGTAGAAAAATATCCTTCAAGCAATCAGGCAAAACACGCTGCTTCTATCCTTGAGAAATACAAGAAACAATAGTAAAGATTTTTATAAGAAATCTTTTTACCGGAATTACATGCAGGTATATAAATTAGGAGATTTGGTTTATGATATTTCTGATGAGATCTAATATTTGTATTTTAGTGATAATCTTCTTAACTGTTATCAGCCCTATGGTTTTAGGGTGCGGTAATTGTTCCGCATATAACCGTCCGCAAAATACATGTCATTATTGCGGGCCGAACTGCACTTGGGTTATAGGCTGTCCTTCAAGCGGACCATGCTGTAAGGACGGAACCCCTAATGCACATTGCTGTAGTTATGCATGCTGTGATAATAAAACCTGCTATCACGATGTTTTTCAAAAATGCTGCGACTATGGCACAGGCCAAATCTGTCCCAAGAAAAAAACATGTTGTGGTACGACGGAATGTTGTGAACGAACATGCAATGATAACTGGGAGTGCCAGAAATGTGATAATGGCCAATGCGAACAATGTCTTTATAAAGTAGGAAGTTATGCAGAATTGCAGTCTTGTGATAGAGTTGATGATCCTGATCATGAGCCAACAGCAAATGGTTGTGGCCCGGCAGGAGGACCACAAGTTCCAGATAATCCAGCAGGATGTGTAGGGACAAGTTTTCTTGGACCGTGCAATAATCATGATATATGCTATGGAACTTGTAACAGTAATAAGGCAACTTGTGACCATGATTTTTTAAATGAGATGCTCGATATATGTTCATCTGGAGCGTGTAGTGTTTATGGTTGCGTTCCTGCCGCAATCGCTTATTATACAGCTGTTAGTGATCATGGTCAAGATGCTTATGAGTCTGCTCAGTTGTATGCTTGTGCTTGTAGCAGGTGTAATTAATGTTAAGCGGCATATATTATTTAGAGATAAGGAGTTACTTGTGAAAATAATGAATACTTCAATAGCAATTATATTTTTTATAATTAGTTCAAGTACGATATATGCGAATATATTATGGGAAAGAGATTTGGTGTTTGATGTCAATACAAATTCATCTCCGCATGTGTACTGTATAAACAAAGAGGCTAACAATCTATTTATAATAACTAAAACGGTGCCTAAAGGTGAATATTTTCATAAGGCTGGAAATCTTGTATTTTGGGATATTGGGGCTTCAGGAAATATATTTAGCAAAGCTAAATTACAAGGAGCAGATGGAAATGAGATAAAAACCAACGCTTTTGCAATGCGGGACGGTTCAGTTATGGCAAGTGATGATTTAGGCAACCTTTTAACAATCGGATTGCTGGAAGAACAGCAAAAAGAACCTTCTTTTTCTATTTCGGTAGCAAATGGCATAGAACCAAACATAATAATAATTAAGCCAATAAAAGATTTAAAAATGCAACAGCTAATTTCGTTTCTGGACAATACTGTTTTGGGGGTTGGAGCAACTAACACAAATGGATTTTGTGTTAAACTCAACAATCATGGAGAAATAATAGAGCAAGCCCTATTTGATGTTGGTCAAAATGAGATTTTTACCAGTACTGACTGGAGTAAAAATGAAAAGCCGAATATTGTTGCGGTTGGATTATCGTTCAAACTGGCCAACCAAGAAACGGAAGAAAGCTATGCTCAGAATTTCATAATTTTGTATGACCCTAATTTAAATATGGTTCATGAAGATTATTTTATGGGCTGGACCTCTATGTCACCTTTCTCATTAATGTTAAAGCCTAAGGTATGCTACCTTGAAGATGGGAATATAGTTGTAGTGTACAATAAGGAAAATTCTGATTTAAAAATGCAGCTATGGGCAAGATGTTATACTCCGGAATTCAAGATTCTCTGGGATAAAGATATCTTGCCTGTAGATGCAAATATTTTTTCCTTTGATTTAGTTTCCACTGAATCAGGTGGATTTTTGATGGCAGTCGTAAAAGACCAGGTAGAAAAAGTCGAATTTAGTTATTGGGATAAAGAATGCCAAATAATTAAAAAATCATATTACAATGGTCTTGTTGCAACTCATTGTTTCAATCTAATAAGAATGAAGAACAAAACCATTGCGATTTTTGAAGAATACAGTGGTCGTGGTAATATGAAAGATATTACAATTAAAGCTAAAATTATAGCATTAAAATAGCTTGTTATGAACAATTAAACTATTTATCTTTGGTTTTTAATTTATAGTAGCTTTCCTAACGGCTAGGTGTGTGTCTATCGAGACCCTCAATTTTATGTCGTTGAAAGGCGGGTGAAATAGGTTTTTATTTATACACGTAGATTTGGTAAAATATACAGCTTAAAAATTAGAGAATTTTTACAAGGTGCATCTGCTCGAATTCCACGGTGTTTTATAGTTCAGCGATGAATTTAGGATGCTACTTCCTATGCTTGGTAAACTGTTGCTTCTGTTAAGCAATATTGCCAAATTTTCGGCTATTGCTTAACGGGGGGCAGTATACGGTGTCATCTGGTATTCATATCTTTTTGTGTTTATTCTTGATTGATAAATTTTAGCTGCGATACTGCAAAAATGTAATATTTAAATTAAAAACTACATAATTGTAATCTATCCACGCTAAGACCACATTTCGTATTTATTCCGTAAGATATTGTTGCACAAGCTGTTATATCATTCTTTTTTATAATTTTCATCTTTGGCACGGCGGTTGCTTATCAGTCAATAGGTCTGTTAAGAGCATTTTACTAATCTTATTTTGAAAGGTAACAGCAAATGAAGAAAATTGCAGCATTAACCATCGGTGTATCGTTGAGTCTTCTGCTTTGCGTACAGGCTATAGCCGAAGATGATAAATTTAGCTTCGAGGTAACATCAGATTTTTTCGGGAAGTACGTCTGGCGCGGTCAGCTTCTAAATGATGACATTGTATATCAGCCGGGCTTGAGCATTGCCAAGGGGCCTTGGACAATCGGAATCTGGGGCAACGTAGATATGACAAACTACAACGACCGCCGCGGAAATTTTTCCGAGCTGGATTATTATCTGGATTATTCAGCGGGTTTTCCCGGTGTTGATTGGCTGAGCTACTCAGTAGGTGTGATTTATTATAGTTTCCCCGGTTCGGCTGCGGATGGTTCGCGCGTTCCGGATACGACGGAAGTTTACTGGGGGCTTGGAATAGATTGCTTATTTAGCCCGACCGTTACGGTTTATCACGATGTTGACGAAGCCGAAGGTTCGTATGTCAATTTCGGCCTAAGTCACAGCATCGAGAAAATATTCGAAATTACTCCCGAGATTCCGGTCGGCCTTGATATAAGCGCAGGTTTCGGCTGGGCCAGTGCATCTTATAACAAATATTACTGGGGTATAGATAACAGCAAGGCACAGGATTTTACGTTCTCTGTAGGTCTGCCGATGGAAATCGGCGGATTCGGCATTAGACCCAGTTTCAATTATGTCACTTTGCTGAGCAGTGATATTAGAAGAACAGATGTTTACAGCACCAGCAGTGATTATTTCTTCGTAGGCGTGAGTATTTCAAAAAGTTTTTAACATAAAGAAGTGGTGAATAATAAATTTTAAGGAGTGTTTTCAAATGAACAGGTTGTTATTCCGTCTAAGTTTCGTTGTGATGATTTTTATGCTTTGCGGTATTGGGTTTGCCGATGAAGCGTTAACACTCGAAGGCATAAAAGAAGAATTGCAAACCAATCTTAATATTGTTTGGACCTGCATAGCCGCGTTTTTAGTATTCTTTATGCAAGCGGGCTTTGCGATGGTCGAGACAGGTTTTACCCGCGCCAAAAATTCCGTCAATATTCTAATGAAGAATCTTATGGATTTTTCGGTCGGCAGTCTTGCTTTCTTTCTGGTAGGATTCGGACTGATGTTCGGCGTTTCGAACGGGCTGTTCGGGACAAGTATGTTCGGACTAAGCGGAACAGAACCCGGCGGAGATTGGAACTGGACGTTTCTGATTTTTCAAACGGTTTTTGCGGCAACTGCTGCGACAATTGTATCCGGTGCTATGGCCGAGCGGACCAAATTTATCTCTTACCTGATTTATAGTGCCGCGATTACGCTTTTAATTTATCCGATATTCGGCTCTTGGGCTTGGGGAAATTTACTTCTTACGGATAACAATAGCTGGCTTGCGAATTTGGGTTTTCATGATTTCGCCGGCTCTACGGTTGTTCACTCTGTGGGCGGATGGCTTGCTTTGGCGGGGGCGATTATGCTTGGCCCGCGTCTTGGAAAATTCGGGCCGGATAAAAAACCGCGAGCGATTCTCGGACATAATCTTCCGTTAGCGGCTTTGGGTGTTTTTATCCTGTGGTTCGGCTGGTTTGGGTTTAACCCCGGCAGTACGACCGTAGGCGATGGTTCGATTGGTTATATTGCGGTAACGACCAATTTAGCCGCGGCAGCAGGAGCGGTTATGGCTTTGATTACATCTTGGACTCTTTTGAAAAAACCCGATATTTCGATGGCTCTAAATGGTGCTTTGGCGGGTCTGGTTGCGATTACCGCTCCCTGCGACGGGGTCTCGCCGATAGGCGCTATTATAATAGGTTTGATTGCGGGCATTCTGGTAGTTCTAAGCGTATTGTTCTTCGACCATATTGTTAAAGTTGATGACCCTGTCGGTGCGGTCAGTGTTCACGGAGTTAACGGTCTTTGGGGAACTTTATCATACGGATTATTCGCGATGGACGGCGGGTTATTTTACGGCGGCGGATTCAGGCAATTAGGCGTACAGCTTTTAGGTGCCGCTACGGCGTTTGTATGGGCGTTTGGACTTGGGATAGTACTGTTCGGCATCTTGAGTAAAACTGTCGGGCTGCGTGTAAGTCCTGAGGAAGAATTAAAAGGTCTCGATATAGGCGAGCATGGCATGGAAGCATATTCGGGATTCCAAATTTTCAGTACGACTTAACGTTCAATTATAACCCAAACAGGAGAACTAAAATGAAACTTATAATAGCATATATTCAGCCGCATAAACTTGAAGATGTTAAAAATGCCCTCGCGAAAGAGGAAGTTGCCAAGATGTCAGTGACAAATTCATTGGGCTGCGGCGCTCAAAAAGGTTATCACGAAAGTTACCGCGGAGTGACATTCGATGTTAATCTGCTCAAAAAAGTCAGGCTCGAAATCGCTGTCAACGAGGATTTTGTCGAACGAACTATAAACGCGATTATTAAAGCCGCTCGAACAGGTACAATCGGCGACGGTAAGATTTTTGTAATGGAATTAGCGGATTGTATACGAATCAGGACAGGAGAACGAGGCTCCAAAGCTATCGGTTAGGTGCGAATTTAGACGGTTCACCACTTCCTGTGTCCGTCGAAACAAGGCTCTGTCTTTCAAGGCAGAGCCTGCTTTTTTGGTATAATGCAAAAAAATTACAAAAATGTATTTGTTGTAATCAAAAACAACAAAAGTGTATTTTTGATTTTATTGTGGTTGACTGGGTTTTGTTTTATAACTCTTTTATTTTAAAGGCTTTATAAAATTTATTTTATTTTATGAGGGTTTGGCACGGCTCTTGCAATAGTTAAAGTGACAGGTTGGCAGAACGAATATATTAATAATTGTCAATCGGAGATATGGAAGTGGTGCCGAAAATTAAGAAATCTTATAGTGCATTTAACCTTAAAATAATACCTGCTTTGCTCGTATCGGTCATTCTATCAGCCCAAGCTTCTGCTGAAGTTGAGCCAATTGACATTGCATCTTTGAAACAGGGGCTTGACACTGTCTGGGTTCTGGTTGCTGCATTTTTAGTTTTCTTTATGCAGGCAGGATTCGGAATGGTAGAAGCCGGTTTTATCCGAGCGAAAAATACCTGCAACATTCTGACTAAGAACTTCCTTGATTTCTGCATGGCGACACTCGGATTCTTTTTGGTCGGATATGCATTGATGTTCGGAAACGGAAATTCTTTTTGGGGAACAAGCGGCTGGGCTCTTTCGGGTCTTGCAGGCGAAACAGCAAGCGGCATTCCGGTTTTTGCTTTTTGGCTTTTTCAGGCGGCATTCTGCGGAGCAGCCGCGACGATTGTAGCGGGCGGTATGGCCGAGCGAATGAAATTTTCCGCGTACCTGATATATTCTTTTATAATATCTGCCTTGATATATCCAATCATAGGTCACTGGATTTGGGGCGGCGGATGGCTGTCAGATATGGGATTTTTCGACTTCGCAGGTTCGACGGTTGTTCATACCACCGGCGGTATTGCTGCTCTAATCGGAACAATTATACTTAGGCCAAGAGAAGGCAAATACGCGATTGACGGAAAGGCTAACGCGATTCCTGCTCATAGTATTCCGCTTGCTTCGCTTGGAGTTTTTATCCTGTGGTTCGGATGGTTCGGATTCAATGCGGGTTCGACATTATCCGTGGGTGATGGTTTTTTAATCGGCAGGGTGGCTGCAAACACTAATATCGCAGCGGCTCTGGGCGGAATTGCGGCGATAGTTACCGCATGGAAAAGATTCGGCAAACCGGATTTGTCGATGGCTATGAACGGCACTTTGGCAGGTTTGGTTGCGGTGACAGCGCCTTGTGCGTGCATCGAACCTTGGGCGGCAGCGGTCATCGGGATTGTTGCCGGAATAATTTGTGTTCTCGGTGTCGAGTTTCTCGATAAGCTTCGCATCGATGACCCGGTTGGTGCTGTTCCCGTTCACGGTATGTGCGGTATCTGGGGAACTATATCGGTCGGTATCTTCGGAAAAGACGCTCTTGGTCTTGCGAATAACGGATTTATTTACGGTGGAAATCCGATGCAGTTAGGAATACAGATTGTCGGTTCGGTCTCAGCGGTTGCGTTCGTACTGATTACTATGGGAACGCTATTTAAGCTGATTGATATTACGGTAGGACTTAGGGTAAACAGAGAAGAAGAACTGCGAGGCCTCGATATAGGCGAGCATGGTATGGAAGCTTATGGCGGCTTCCAGATTTTCAGTACCAGTTAGTAAGGTGAATATATGAAACTTATTATAGCTTACATTCAGCCGCATAAATTGAACGATGTAAAAAAGACTCTTTACAAGGCCGAGGTTCATAAAATGTCCGTAACAAACGCTCTCGGCTGCGGCGAGCAGTTAGGATATGAGGAAAGTTATCGAGGAATTAAATTCGAGGTGAATCTGCTCAAGAAGGTCAGACTCGAAATTGCGGTAAATGAAGATTTTGTACAAAAGGCTATTGACGCTATAATAGAAGGCGCCAAAACCGGAAATATAGGTGACGGTAAGATTTTCGTTGTGGATTTAATCGAGTGCGTTCGAATACGCACCGGCGATAAAGGTAAACAAGCAATTGGATGATAATCCAAAATTTTATAATTCAGGAGAACTAAAAATGAGTGAATGTCGCAAGCCGATAACAGAAATTTTCGCTTCTAACGTTTTCAATGACGCCGTGATGCGTCAGCGTCTTTCGGCGGAAAGTTATAATGCTCTAAGAGAGGTTGTGCTTGGCAATAAGCCGCTCGACCCGGATTTGGCCAATATTGTCGCTACGGCTATGAAGGATTGGGCCATTGAAAAAGGCGCGACCCATTTTTGTCACTGGTTTCAGCCGATGACCGGTCTGACTGCTGAAAAGCATGATGCTTTTATATCGCCGACTTCCAGAGGTGATATAAAGATGGAATTCAGCGGCAAAGAGTTATGTCAAGGCGAGCCCGATGCTTCTTCGTTTCCTTCGGGAGGACTTAGAGCTACTTTCGAGGCTCGCGGCTATACCGCATGGGATTGCACTTCGCCGGTATTTATTAAAGAAGACGGCAAAAACATAACTTTGCATATACCAAGCGCTTTCTTTTCTTATACAGGTATGGCGCTCGATAAAAAGACTCCGCTGCTAAGGTCGATGGACGCTTTGAATAAGCAGGCTGTTCGTGTTCTGCGTGCTTTGGGAAATAAAAGTTCTAACAGGGTAACAGCAACACTCGGCCCTGAGCAGGAATATTTTCTTATTAATAAATGCTTCTTCGAAAAACGTCTCGATTTGGCTATGACAGGCAGAACTCTTTTCGGAGCCAAACCGCCAAGAGGTCAGGAAATGAACGACCATTATTTTGGTACGATTCATGAAAGAGTAGCCTCATTTATGAATGAAGCGAATATCGAGCTGTGGAAACTTGGTGTTTCAGCCAAAACCCAGCATAACGAAGTTGCTCCGGCACAGTATGAATTGGCTCCGGTTTTCGCGACGGTTAACGTCGGAACCGACCACAATCAGCTTGTTATGGAAACTTTACAGAAGGTTGCCAACAGGCACGGATTCGTATGCCTGCTTCACGAAAAACCTTTTGCCGGAGTGAACGGTTCGGGTAAGCATAATAACTGGAGTATGGTAACCGATGACGGAATAAATTTACTCAGTCCCGGTCAGACGCCTCATGATGATATGGTTTTCCTTGTGATGCTCTGTGCCGTAATAAGAGCCGTCGATAAATATTCAAAGCTTCTTCGCGCGAGCGTCGCGAACACCGGAAACGAGCATCGGCTCGGAGCACACGAAGCTCCTCCTGCGATTGTTTCGATATTCCTCGGTGAACAGCTGGCTGATATCGTCGAACAATTAGCAAAAGGCGCCGCAAAATCCTCTAAGCAGGGCGGGCAGATTAAATTAGGCATCTCGACATTACCTCCGCTGCCTAAGGATTCGACAGACAGAAATCGTACGTCTCCGTTTGCGTTTACCGGAAATAAATTCGAATTCAGAATGGTCGGTTCTTCGCAATCGACCTCAGGGCCGATGTTTGTTCTGAACACAATCGTTTCCGATGCTTTGATGGAAATTGCGGATGAGCTGGAAAAGGTTTCAGATGTAAAAGCAACAGCCCAGAAGATTTTGAAGAAAATCGCTACCGAGCACAGTAGAATTATTTATAACGGTGATAACTATTCGGAAAATTGGGTCAAAGAAGCGGCAAAACGCGGATTGCCTAATATCAGCTCGACGGTTGATTCTCTCAATACCATTATGGACAAAGAAAATGTCGAGCTTTTTGAAAGGCACTGCATTTTAAGCAAAGCCGAACTGAAAGCCCGCACGGAGATTTTACACGAAACATACAGCATGCAGGTTAATATCGAGGCTTTGACTATGACAAGCATCGCCAAAAGACAAATTCTGCCGGCTGTTAATAAATATGCAGAAAAGCTCGCAAGCACCGCAGTGGCGATAGAAAATGCCGGTCTTGATTCGAAGCTTCAGGTTTCTATGCTCAAAAAAGTATGCGGACTTTTGGATTCGATGCAGAAAAATATCGAGGAACTCGAAAAAATTATTGCTTCGGCATCTAAAGTTGGCGAAGCTGCGAAGAAAGCGGTTGCTTATAAAGATAAAGTAATTCCTGCTATGAAGTCGCTTAGAAGCACAGCCGACGAGCTTGAAACTATTGTTGACGCAGATATTTGGCCGTTGCCGACATATGCCCAAATGTTGTTTAGTAAGTAAAATATAAAAAGGCCTAAGCCGAAAACCTAACCCTGTCGGCGCAGCAATATCGCTCCGACAGGGAATTTTATCTGCGCAAATCAAGATTAGTATTTATAACGATACTTTTATCGTTATAATAGCCGTCTAAAAAATGGTTAAAAATATGTGGCAGAATTTAGAAAAACACGGTTTATATGACTCGAGATTCGAACACGATGCCTGCGGGATAGGCGCGGTGGTCAACATCTCAGGCAAGCGCGACCATTCGATAATAGAATACGGTAGAGAAGTCATTCAAAATCTTCATCACCGAGGCGCTGCCGGAGCGGACGAAATCACCGGTGACGGAGCGGGGATTCTTTTTCAGATTCCTCATGAGTTTTTTGTTTCCGAATCGAAAAAAATCGGTATTGATTTACCCGATGCAGGTTTGTACGGCGCGGGTATGGTTTTTAGTTCGAGGGATAAAAATATCCGCGAACAATGCGACAGGATACTCCAAGACGCAATCGTTCATTACGGTCTTAAAGTTTTAGGCTGGCGAGAAGTTCCCTGCAAAAACGACTGCCTCGGCAAAATCGCTCTTTCTTCGGAACCGAATATAAGACAAATTTTCGTTGACGGATGCGGTAATAAATCCGAACAATTGGAAAGGCGGCTGTATATGGCGAGAAAACGCGCCGAGAAACTTGTTGCCGAACAGTTCGCCGCCCAAGCTCAGGATTTCTATATTAGCTCGCTCTCTGCCAGAACGATATGCTACAAAGGAATGTTCATGGCATGGCAGTTATTCGCGTATTATCCCGACCTTGCCGACGAAAGAATAAAATCTGCTCTGGCTATCGTTCATCAGCGATACAGCACTAATACGCTTCCGAGCTGGAAACTGGCTCAGCCTTTTCGCTGCGTCGCTCATAACGGCGAGATAAATACTCTAAGCGGAAATCGTAACTGCATGAGAATCCGCGAAAGAACAATGGTTAGCAAAGTTTTCGGCGAAGATCTGGACGATTTAATTCCGGTCTTATTGCCGGATACCAGCGACTCGGGCTGTTTTGATAATATGCTCGAATTTCTCGTTCGCGGAGGCAGAAGCATGCCTCATGCAATGATGATGATGATTCCCGAAGCTTTCGGCCCGCTGTATCACATCAGCACAGATAAACGGGCGTTTTATGAATATCATGCAGC
>Ga0265293_10012036_pt1 | contig 11594 bp, 11 predicted proteins | sample Munlanlewell138R_FD_192505 | JGI IMG/M metagenome (GOLD analysis project Ga0265293, IMG submission 192505) | Leachate microbial communities from a municipal landfill in Southern Ontario, Canada - Leachate well 138R | ecosystem: Engineered > Solid waste > Landfill > Unclassified | place: Canada... | reverse complement strand
TAAAACGATAGATAGCTTGATCATCATCGCCTACAACCATTAAATTATTATTTGGTGCAGCCAATAACTTAACCAACTCATATTGTGCCCAATTAGTATCCTGAAATTCATCAACCATAATATAAGCAAATTGCTCACGATATTGAGCGAGAATTTGTGGTCGGCGCTGGAATAGCTGTAAAGTATAAGTAATTAAATCTCCAAAATCTAATAAACTGGCGTCTAGTAATAATTGATTATAACGAGCATACGCTCCAGCTAATTCCTGAACACGCAAGACTTCATCTTCATTTATTTCTTCATTATCTTTACTATCTTGAGTATGTTTTTGAGCATAATCAAGATATTCTTGAGAGCTAATATTCTCATCTTTTAATTTAGAAAAATGTTTTAACATTTCTCCAATAAACTTATTAGGATTACCTAAAGGACGATAATAATTTAAATCAAATTCTTCTAGATTTTTTTTCATCAAAATCCATTGCTCGGTACTGCTTAATAATTTAAAATCAGCTGGTAAACCAATATCTAAAGCATGTTCTCTTAAGACTCTCTCACAAAAAGAGTGAAAAGTACTAATCCAAAGATCTAAATAGCCATAGGGCAAAAGCATGTCTGCTCTTTCTTCCATTTCTGCTGCTGCCTTTTCGGTAAAAGTGAGCAATAAAACACGATCGCTATTTAATTTTTCCGTCGCTAAAATATCAGCCAAACGTCTTACCAGTACTGTCGTTTTACCTGTCCCCGCTCCGGCCACTACTAAAAGCGGTCCTTTGCGATGAGACACGGCTGCTTGTTGAGCTTTATTTAATGGCGCTAACGAGTTATTCATAATTAAAATTTAAGCATTTTTAACAAACTATTTTGTTGCTGACTAGCCACGGGACCAATAACAGCCAAATTTAAATTTTGAGTTTTCACTACCATTTGCGCTACTTTTAAAATATCTGTCACTGTCACTTGTTTAATTTTCTTTTCTAACTCTTGAGGATTAAAATATTTTTTTCTTAACACCGCTTGACGACCATACCAACAAGCAACCTCGTCACTGGCTTCAAGTTGCATTAATAATCTACCCGCTAATAAATCTTGAGCTCTTTTTAGCTCTGATAGCTCTACTTTTTCCGAAACAATTCTTTTATATTCTGAAATAATAATCTTAATAGCTGCTTTTAACTTATCTTTAGGCACACCTGCTTGAGTGCTTAAATAGCCTGAATCAGAATAAGCTTCAACTCCAGTTTTAACATAATAAGCCAAACCCGATCTTTCTCGTAAAGAAATAAAAAGTCGAGAACTCATCGAGCCTCCCAGAATAATAGCTAACAATTTTAAAGCCATTTCTTGAGAATGAGCAACAGGCAATGCCCTTAAAGCTAAAGCTAAATTAATTTGATCAGTTTTTTTATAAGCAATTTTAACAGCTGGTTTTAACTGTTTTTCTTTCACCTTTATTTTATCCTTCCAATTATTTTGAGAAAAAGTTCCAAAGAATTTAGCCGCTGCTTTTTTATCTACAGCGCTAATAGCACCACTGAGAATGAGTGTCATACTCTTAGCGCCATATTGACGCTGATAATAACGCAGAAAATCCTGACGCTTAAAAGAGTTAATATTTTGTTTAGTGCCAATAGTATCCCAACCAGCGGGTGTGTCGCTATAAAGACAAGACTCTAGCACATCTTCAATGTGCATTAAAGGATTGTCTTCATACATATTTAATTCTTCAATAATTACTCCTTTTTCTCGCTCTATTTCTTCAGCATCAAATTTTGAATTAGCAATCATATCGCTTAAAATCTCTAAAGCTGCTATCAGTTTTCCGGCTGCTACTTTCACATAATAACCGGTGTATTCCTTTGAGGTGAAAGCATTAAATTCTCCTCCCAAATCATCAAGAGCAGAGGACAAAGCAAAGGTGTTAGGTCTTTTCTCTGTGCCTTTAAAAAACATGTGCTCTAAAAAATGAGACAAGCCATTTTCTTGGCGAGTTTCATATTTAGAACCAGTTTTAACCATTAATAAAGCCGTGGCTGTTTGCGCCTCTTTCATTGGCACTGTAATCAGTGGCATCTTATTAGACAAAAAATCTTTTTTATGTTTAATCATAAGGATAAATATTATATTTTAAATTTAACACATCTCTGTTATAATTAAAAGCGAACAGAAATCCGTTCAAAATTAAATTAAATCTATGCCTTATCTTATTAAAAAATCTGAACAATTACTACAACATGGCCGCGCCTATCGCATTAAAAAAGTACGAGAAATGGCGGAAGGAGATAGACCACGGGAAAAGATGTTAAGTCAAGGAGTAGGAGTTTTAAGTTTAGCTGAACTCTTAACTATTGTTTTAGGTGTAGGCACGAAAAAAGAAGAAGTCTTTTCTATGGCCTCTCGTCTCTTGCGCGAATATGGTGAAAAAGCTATTGCCACTCAAAAAGACCCAAAGCTGATAGTTAAAGACTTAAATTTACCAGAAACAAAAGCCTGTCAAATTGTCGCGTGTTTTGAACTAGGGCGTCGCTTATTTCAAAAAAAACCTGGGGGTTTAATCACTATACGTAATGCTAATCAAGCTTTTTCATATCTTAAAGACATGGGCAGTCTTAAAAAAGAACAATTTCGAGGTCTATATCTCAATAGTCACTATCAATTAGTCCACGATGAAGTGATATCTATTGGCACGATTGACGCCTCTTTGGTACATGCTCGTGAGGTGTTCCGCCCAGCTCTAGAATATGGCGCTAGTGCTATTATTCTTGCCCATAATCATCCTTCAGGCATATTAAAAGCGAGTCGAGAAGATGTAGAAATAACTGATCAATTAATTTCAGCTGGTAAAATTTTGGATATTGAAATATTAGATCATTTAATTATTGGGCCAAAAAAATATTTGAGCATTATTTAAATGACAACTATCAAACAATACAAAATCAATAAAGTGGCAAGACAAATTAAAGATGCCCAAAGTGTTCGTTTTCACGTTGAGAGCGACGATTATTTTGGCACCACCGCTACTTTAATTAAACTATTACAGCAATATCTTCAAGATGCTATAAGCAAAGCTCCCGCCGAAGAGCGAGAGCTTATTAAAAAAACTTTTAAAAATATTGAAGCTGATCTGCTATTATTACAAAATAATTATCAAATAAAAGCTAAGAAAAACCAAGGCAAGGCCGAACCTAAAGCTAGGCTAAATAACCAATGATCAAATAAACTTAAAACAAATAAAGCAACGAATAAGCCGATAATTTTTTCTTGTCGGCTTTTTTTGTAAAAATAAAACCACGCAAATAAAATAGGAATCAAGAATAAAATGCCACCCTCACTTAAAACTAATAAGCAATAATTATGAGCTGGTTGATATTGCCAAGCAGCTAATATTAAGGAATTAGCTTTATCCTCCTCTGCTAACAACAAAGTGGAATTAGATAAGCCAACACCAAAATAAGGATGTTTTTTCCATAATTCCCAAGCAGATTGATTATAATACTGTCTTTCTGTATTAGAGATTTGCTCTAAACGAGCTTCTCCTTTTATACGTGTTAATATTAAAGACTGATATTGCCAAGCAAAAATAACAGCAATAAAAACAGTCAGCAGAAAAAAAGCTAAAAGTTTTTTTAAAGAGCGCCAATTTTCTAATAATATAAATACTGAAGCCGAGACTAAGGCCAGTAACGCCGCTCGTGAGAAAGAAGCAAAAGCTGCCCATAGAAAAATTGGATAAAAAAATAATAATAAAAGATGAATATCCTTTTTTTCATTCTTTAAAAATAAATAAAGACATATTAAAGCAGCCAACACCATTATTCCGCCAAAAACATTAGGATGGTCCTGTGGTCCGTAGGAGCGTAACCAACGACCAGTCTCAGTTTCCACCACTGCTGTTCCCGCATAAGCTGCTTCGTGCTGAGACATGCCTAATAGAGTGCTAGAAAAACTTGTTTGGGTGCTAAATTGCACAATGCCAATCAATGCTTGTATAAATAAAGAAGATAAGAAAATTAATAAAAGATAAAAACGAAGCTTTGGAAATAAATATTTCAAATTAAAAATAGCAACTATAAAAACAAGAAAAACAAGATAACGATATAAAGCCAACAGTGGATCAACCGCCCAAAAAGCATTTAAAAAACCCAAAACCGTAATCAAAACCACTATGATGCCTAAAGTTAAAGGGGTAATGTTGCGATAGTTTTTTCTTTTAAAAGATAATAAAAATGCCAATAATAAAATTGGCATCACTGCAAAAATAGAAATCTCCCAATAATTACTAGCTGCTTCTTGCAAAATCAATTTAGTTTGCCAAGGCAACAAAAAAGCGGCTAAGGCATAAAGAATAAAGCTTGTTTTAGAAGATAAATTATGAAGCATTAAAATATTTATTAACTTGTTCAGTGTAGCGATCACTAAATTCTTGTCGCCTATCAACTAAATATAATTTTAACACACCAGCACGAATAATCACACGAGAATCTAAATTAATTTTTTCTTTTAAGGCTTGGGGCATTATTTTTAATTGCCAAGCTTCTGCCCAATATTCAAATAAATCTACTAATCTACGAATAGACAAAGAATAAACTTTTGCCCGCCAAGAACGAGGAGATTCACGATAGCTTTGATTATTTAATAAAAAATCACCATTCGGTAAATACTTTTTTAACCAAGTATTCGCTTGCATTAATTGGTGATGATATATACCAGCGTCATATAAAGGATGTAAACCTGCTAACCAAAAGTTAAAATAATAATCTCTGTCACCATTGGTAAGGGAGCTTAAATCTAGATGATTCTCATCTACATAAAAACTAAGACAAATCTTATCTTTCTTATTACCTGGCTTTGGTCTTTGACCTAATATTTTCATAAAACCCGCACAAAATAAGCGAGTTAACCAAATTCTATTCTTTTTGGTGATAATAAATAAATCAATATCACTGCCATCTCTTAAATTATGACGACCAATTAAATTACTTAAAGCCACAAATTTTACACTAGGCAAAAGACGAAAAAGACGAGTTACTCTTTTAGCAATTTTCAATTTACGATTAGCAAAATGATAGCGCTGTTGTCTAATACTTAACAATTTTTCTTGACCTGGTAAAAAATAAAAACCTTGCTTTTCTACAATCTTGCCAGTCGAGAGCAAATTCAAAAGCACTGGTTTCAATTCTACAAAATCAATAGCAACATCCAAATAGCGCCATAATTCATAGCTTGTTAAGGGATAAGAAAATAAATTAAAGAAAATTAGAGTTTTTAAAACTGCTAACTCTAGTTCCGATAATTGCTCAGTATTACTTAACATAATTATTTTGGCCTCTCTATTTGCAAAGGAGTAATAGCACTTTCACCGCCGCTAATTTTAATAACATCTTTATCAATTTTTTTAAATTCATGATAGGCAGCGTTATAGTGATTAACCGTAGTTGATAAACTACCTCCTAATTTCTTTAAAAAATCATCATAACTTAAGATATGGCGACCTAATTTCTCAATATTCTTTTTTATCTCTTTAGCGCTTTCTTCAATTTGCATAGCCTTTAAACCTTGAAGAACTGTTTGCAGATAAGCCAAGAAAGAAGTAGGAGACACAATAATTACTTTTTTTTCACGAAAAGCATATTCAATTAAATCACGAGTATTTACTTTCACATTGCCCACTGTATTAACCAATAAATCATAATAAATTGCCTCAGAAGGAATGAACATAAAAGCAAACTCTAAAGTACCCATCTCTGGTAAAACATATTTAGAGGTCTCATCAATACGATTTTTTAAATCCTGTTTAAATTGAGCTTCAATTTTTTTTCTTGCCTCTGGCTCACTGGTGTTAAGCAGACGCTCATAATTCTCTAAAGAGAATTTAGCATCAATAGGAATTAATTTATCTTTCACAAAAACAACCGCATCAACAATTAACTCTTTACCTGTTTTTTCATTTTTGCCCAAAGAATATTGCAACTCATATGATTTCGGCGGCAAAACATTCTTTAAAGTTTCTTCTAAATAATATTCACCTAACACCCCTCTTTGTTTAGGATTCTTTAAAATATCCTGTAAACTCTGTAACTGCGAAGAAAAATTTACCACCTGTTTATTGGTCTCATCCAGCTTAGCCAAGCGCTCGGTCACGTCAGCAATTAATTTGGCCGACTGATTACTAATGTTTTGCATTACTTTCGTAGTCTGAGCAAATTGACCCTGGTTAGCCTGATGTGTCTGATTCAATTTCCGATCCAATTCCTGTCTTAATTCTGAATTTTGAGCAGATAATTGAGATAGTTTTTCTGATTGTTGCGCCAATACCAACAGAGACTGAGTGTCACTGTTGCTATTTTTTTGCTTTAATAATAAATAAATTACACTAATTAAAGCAAAAAAAATGAGTAAGGCTAAAATAATTAATATTGTATCCATATAATTTCATTATAAAGTAATTTAAGGATAAATAATATATTGACTTTTTTCAAATAATATGATATATTAACTAGTTAAAATAATCGTTCTTCACAATTTAAAACTCTAGTAATGAAAGAAATAATCTCTATTATCGCTGGACTTTTCTTTGTTATTGGCTATATCCCTTACATAATAGCTATTTTAAGAAAGAAAACAAAACCCGCTAAAGCCTCTTGGATTATCTGGGGAACTTTAGATACAATTGTTATTGCTGGAATGATTGCCTCTGATTCTCTTAACGGCCAAATGATAGGAGCAGTTATTGGAGTTTGGGTAGTTATTATACTATCTCTAAAATATGGCGCTCCTGGTTGGACAAAACTAGATAAACTATGTTTAATTGGAGCAGCCATTGGCATCTTCCTGTGGCAAATATTTGATAATCCTATCTTAGGGATATTAATTAGCTTAGGAATAACAAGTATAGGATCTATACCTACTTTTATCTCGGCTTGGCGAAACCCAGAACGTGAAAACAAATTAGGCTGGACATTTTTTTGGACATCCTGCGTCTTTGCTTTATTTGCTATTCCAAGCTGGACCCTAGCTCACGCTTCTCAACCAATTATATTTTTTATCATTGAGTCAATTATGATGTATATTTTATATCGAAATATCTTTCATATAAAGGCAAAAAATTAAAAAACTTTCAAGCCCTATTTTTAAATGATAGGGTTTTTTCTTAGCAAAAACCGTCCCTAAACAGACGGTTTTTTTCTTTAATAAATGTTTTTTCTTTAGTCTTTAATTAAAGCAACTAGATCCAAGTAACACTAGCCACCTTATCTTCTCCTGCTTTAAAGCGCATAATTCTTACTCCCTGAGTATCCCGCCCTAACACGCTCACTGCTTTAAAAGGAGTTCTAATCACTTGACCATATTCGGAGATAATAATTAAATCTCTACTTTCCATAGAATCAGCGTTAACTAAGAAAGCGTTAGTTATTTCACCAGTCTTATCTGTCACTTTAGCTGTTTTAATACCACTGCCACCACGACCTTGGACCTTATACACCGACAAATCCGTTCTCTTGCCATAGCCTTTAGACATGATGGTTAAGATTTGATAGTTACGTTTTTTATCTTTATCAGTTTTAGCTACACCCATACCAACTACTAAATCTTGCTTGTGTAAACGAATACCATTAACACCAGAGGCATTGCGACCCATCGCCCTAACGTCTGTCTCTTTAAAACGAATAGCCTGTCCATGAGAACTGATTAATTGAATATGATCAGAGCCAGAAGTAGGTTTAGCCCAAATTAAACGATCTTCATCTCTAATTTTAATAGCAATTAAACCGCTTCTCCTGACGTTACTAAAGGCTGATAATTCTACTTTTTTCACTAAACCTTTCTCTGTCGCAAAGAAAAGATATTTACTACCAAAAATCTTATCTAAAGGCAAAACCGAAGTAACTTGCTCGCCACTAGTCAGTTGCAAAAAGTTAACAATAGAGTTGCCCTTAGCAATACGAGAAGCTTGAGGAATTTCATGCGCCTTTAATTGAAAAACCCGTCCACGAGTGGTGAAGAATAAAATATCACTATGGGTAAAGGTGGTAAACATAAACACAACCGTATCCTCTTCTTTAGTGGATAAACCAATAACTCCTTTACCGCCTCGAGCTTGTACTTTAAAAGTATCTGGTTCTAAACGCTTAATATAACCATCTCGAGTCATCATCACCATCGTTTCTTCATTAGGCACCAAATCTTCTAAACTAAAATCTTTAACTCCATGAGCCACCACCGATGTTCTTCTAGGGTTATTAAACTTTTCCGTAGCCACTTGCAACTCTTCTTTGATGATTGAACGAATTTTTGCTACTGATTTCAAAATAGCTTCTAATTCTTTAATTAATTTCTGTTTCTCTTCCCATTCTTGTTCAATTTTTAAACGCTCTAAGTTGGCTAAACTCTGCAATCTCATTTCTAAAATTGCTACTGCTTGACGTTCTGATAATTTAAATTTTTTAATCAAATTCACCTTCGCAATCTCTTTATCCTTAGAAGCCTTAATGACTTTAATTACTTCATCAATATTTTTTAAAGCAATCAACAAACCTTCTAAAATATGGGCTCTATCTTTAGCTTTATCAAGTTCAAACTGAGTACGTCGGCGAACCACTTCTTCACGATGTTTAATATATTCTTCTAAAATCATCTTTAAGGTCAAAACTTTAGGTTGAATGCCATCAACCAAGGCCAACATATTTACATGAAAAGTAGTTTGCAAGGTAGTATGCTTATATAAAGCATTTAAAATCTTTTTAGGATATGAATCTTTTTTCAACTCAGCCACAATTCTAACACCATCTTTATCAGATTCATCTCGTAAAGCCCTGATTCCATCTAATTTTTTTTCTTTAACTAAGTTAGCAATTTTTTCTACCAAATCTGCCTTATTAACCTGATAAGGGATTTCGGTAATAACAATCTGGAAAGTACCACCTTTCTGCTCTTCGATTTCTGCTTTGCCTCGTAACACAATGCCGCCTTTACCGGTTGCATAAGCCGTTAAAATATCTTTATTATTATAGATAATACCGCCAGTTGGAAAATCTGGGGCTTTTACAAATTGCATTAAATCTTCAATACTAGCCTCAGGATTTTCTAATAAATGATTAATCGCTTGTGATAATTCACCTAAATTATGAGGAGGAATATTAGTAGACATGCCCACGGCGATACCCATAGCGCCATTGAGTAATAAGGCTGGCAACTTGGCTGGCAATACAGCTGGCTCTTTATGAGAACCATCATAATTAGGAATAAAATTAACTGTATTCTTATCAATATCAAACATCATCTCTTCAGCAATTCCAGCTAATTTTGCTTCCGTATAACGCATAGCAGCCGCACTATCTCCATCCATAGAACCAAAGTTACCTTGACCGCGCACAAAAGGATAGCGCATAGAAAAATCCTGAGCCATTCTCACCATGGATTCATAAACAGCACTATCACCATGAGGATGGTACTTACCCAAAACTTCACCCACTACCGTAGCTGATTTACGAAATTTAGCATTTGCCTTTAAACCAATACTCCACATCGCATACAAAATACGACGATGTACAGGCTTTAAACCATCTCTAACATCTGGCAAAGCTCGTGATACAATCACACTCATGGCGTATTCCAGATAAGATCGGCTCATTTCCTCCACTAGAGGCTGGTCTTGCACTACACCAAAATTAGTATGAGACTGACCTTCCAATAAAACTTTTTCTTCTTGTGGATTATTTTCTTCACTTGTGTTTTTTTTAGTCATATCAATAAGCAATTTGCGTTATATTTTCACAACCAGGTGGAATGACACATGGTCTAGCTTCGCCAATCATAGGCATACAATTAATATAGGCTGGACATTGAGAATTTAAACGAGACTCTAGCTCTAGCAACATCTCTGAACCTAATTTTTCTTCAACTATTAATTCTGACTCATCTGACATTTCTTGAGCACTAGTCAGTTCAGCTAAATTAGCAGACATTGTTTGCAAAAAAACTTTTTCTTCAGTTTTTATTTGTATATCTTCTACTTGAGAATTTTTTAAATTAGCCTTCAAAGCATTCATGCTCTCATTTAAATCTTCTTGCCAAACTGCAGTTTGATTATTATCTTCTACAATCAAATCATTTAAATTAGCAGAAACAGAAAAGCGTAAACTAAATAGCCACAAAGCTGCAATTAAAACTGAAAAAAGACCAACTCCAATTTTCAAATAAAATCTTTTTCTCTGCTCATCAACTTGATTTTGTTGAAAAGATTCAGACATAATAATTTATTCTTTGGTACCATCTAAATTTACATCGTATAAAATAGTTTCAGACACTAAACGATAACTCATGATTTCTTCTTCTTTAAACCAGAGAGCTATTTCTCTTTTTGCCTCCTCTACTTCGTCAGAACAATGCACTAAATTTCTAACCGCTCTTTCATCACGATTAGCTAGTTCATAAGAATCTAAAGTGAGATCACCACGAATTGTGCCCACATCTGAAGTAGTAGGTTCAGTACCTCCAACAATCTTTTTAACTACCCCTACAGCCTGATTACCTTCCCAAATCATTTGCACTACTGGCCCACAAGACATAAAGTTTACTAAAGCGCGAATGATATCTTTACCATATTCCATCGCTTCTTTTTCAATCGGCATTTCCATGTCTTGGCGATTTTTAATAGTGACTTCTCCTTTTTTCTGAAACCAAGCTTCATTTTTATTATAATGCTGCCATAAAGTATCTTCTTGGGCAACGCTAAATTTCATAGCCACTAATTTCAAACCAGCCGACTCAAAACGTTTAATCGTTTCTCCAATTAAGCCTCTTTGAATAGTGTCAGGCTTTAAAATAACAAAAGTTCTTTCTTTCTTTGGATGATTCATATAAAAAATAAATTAATATATTAATATTTCAAAATTACTAATTCCATATCTTCACTAGGCAAATCTTTCTTGCTAATTTTTAATTTCTCTTCATAGGTGGGAGTAATGCCCATTTCTTTAATAAATTTATCCACCCCGTCAATATCCTCAATCTTCAAATCATCCGTCTTATAATGCATTGGAATCACGATTCTGGGTTCAATTTGAGAAATTACCTCTACCGCCTGTTTAGCATTTAAAGTATATTTACCGCCAACTGGAATTAAAAGAATGTCAGTTCCAGCTAATTTTTCTAACTGTGAACTATCTAAAATAGTACCTAAATCACCTAAATGCACTACTGAAATATCATCAATCTCAAAACGAAAAATAATATTTTTACCTCTTTCTCCTCCCTCTTTATCATCATGAAAAGAATCAACTCCTTCAATTAAAACATTTTTAATATCATATTCACCAGCACAATCAATTACAAAAGGATTCGCCCGTAAAGCAGCTACATTGTTATGGTCATAATGATCGTGAGAGACGGTTACAATATCAGCTTCAAAATTAGGCACTTTTAAACCAACTTCTTTATTAAAAGGATCCGTCACTAAAGTAACTCCATCTGGTCCAATTTTATCTTGTAATTTAAAACAAGAATGTCCTTGCCAAGTAATAATCATAATTTTAAAAAGCCATTCTGGGCTCTTTTATTATATCTATATAACAACAAAAAAGGTCCTCCAACCT
>Ga0265293_10012035_pt1 | contig 11595 bp, 12 predicted proteins | sample Munlanlewell138R_FD_192505 | JGI IMG/M metagenome (GOLD analysis project Ga0265293, IMG submission 192505) | Leachate microbial communities from a municipal landfill in Southern Ontario, Canada - Leachate well 138R | ecosystem: Engineered > Solid waste > Landfill > Unclassified | place: Canada... | reverse complement strand
TGATAATATAATCATAATCCTTTTTCAATTGGCTAAAAAGAGATTTCATCTTATCCGGAGTGACTACATTACTGCGAGTCTGAGAAGATGACATCAAGTAGAAGTTTTTATATCTTTTATCCCTGATGATAGCCTGTCTCTTTTGGCAGATACCTTCCAACAAATCGATCATGTCGTATACTATGTTATTTTCCATACCTAAGGCCAGGTCCAAATTTCTAAGTCCCATATCGCTATCTACAACTAAAACCTTATTACCTAACCTTGACAAAGCTATACCAATGTTGGATGTTATTGTTGTCTTTCCTACACCGCCTTTTCCTGATACAACCGTTATGACTTCCCCCATTTTTATATCTCCTCTTTATTTCAATTATTTAACATGTCTGTTTTCAATATAAAACTCTTCGTACTCGTCATTGAGTCCTAAATATTCTGCCATAACCTCTCTTGCTATAGGAGCGGCAAAACCTCCCTGTCCACCTTGGAAAAGTAATACAGCTACTGCAATCTGTGGGTCATCGTAAGGTGCAAAGCTTACAAACCAAGCAAAATTTTCATATTCTTGTTTGAAAGAATCAATTCTTGCTTCAGTCACCCTACCCTTGCTCAAGTTAATGACAGCCTGTCTGACAGCTGTAATTCTGTTATAGCGATTGCTTTCTGCCAGTAAACGATCCATTTCTGCTTCTACCTGACTGAAACTCAAGCTCGAATTAATATATCGAAGATAAGTTTTAATATATTCTACTTCATCTTTAGGTTGAATATAACCTGCTACTTCCGCTGTACCCGTTTTTCCTCCGACTTCTACCGGAAAATTGGAAAAAATCCCTCTGGCTGTCCCTCGTGAACCCGAAGTAACCAAATTCATACCTTTTTTAATGTAGTCCAAATTGCTGTAATCCTTTAATTCAATTCTTTTGCTTTCCTTATCCTGAGCAGCTTCCTCACCCTCAATTCCTTTAATCAGGGTGACTTCATTTCTATAGCCGCCATTGACTAGGGTTGCTATATAATTGGCCATCTGCAGTGGCGTATAGGCGTGCTGCCCTTGTCCAATAGCCAAGTTTAAAATATCTCCTGTGCTCCAACGAGCTCTGTTAAAATAAGAATATTTAATAATATCTGCTAGGTTATAAACATTTTCATCAGGAACATTAAGCTCTGTTAATCTGTTGATTATTTCGCCTCGTGTTGGGTTTTCATAAATCCAGCTTACAATCGTCTCAATAGTCTTCTCAAGCAACTCCTCATCCTTGGCTAACTCCTTGCCAAAATAGTCAGGATTGTTATTGAGTAACCTTCTTAGGGACGCCTTTGTCGCTTCTTCATTTTTCTCTTCCGATGGAACTCCGGCAGCTACCTCCGAAATCTCAATGCCCGTCCTTTGTCCTAGTCCCATTTCTTCAGCTAAATCCATGACATCTTTAGGCTTTAAGCCAGTTCCTAAAGAAACACCTCTTTTAAAATCGTAATCCGACATAATATCATAAAAGTAATAGTTGCAGGATACTTCTAATGCTTCCATGAGGTTAACATATCCATGGCTTGATCTATAGTTATTCCATAAGCTGCAAGCAAAACTTTTGCTTCCAAGCATGATAGCTCCACCATCATAAAGCCTCGTATAAGGACTTAATCCTTTGTCCATTGCTGCTAAACCAACAAGCATTTTTAAAGTAGATCCGGGTTGAACGGCTGTTCTTGTTGCCGTGTCAAACAATGGGACAGGGGATAAAGGATCTCTTGGATTATCATCCTGTAATGATGCCCAATCCTTATTGGATATGCCTAATGTAAAGAGATTAGGATTATAATCCGGATAACTTGCTTCAGCTAAAATCTCCCCTGTTTTGACATCGATGGCTACAACCGCTCCACTTGTCGCATTTTTATAGGCTTTGCTAAACCTATAATCCCCCCATTTACTTTTAAAGGTGCCTCCTCTTTGAAGCTCAATTAAGGCATGCTCCAATGCATTCTGCGCAACCTGCTGTAATTCAGCGTCAATGGTGAGATAAATATTCTTTCCCCTCTCCGGTTCCTTTTCATCGATGACTTTAATAAACTGACCGGAAGCGTTAACTTCAACCTCCGTGATACCATAGCTTCCATTTAAATAAGGTTCCGCATATTTCTCTATACCTTGTTTCCCAATAAAATCAGATGGCAAATAGCCTAAACTCGTGTATTCATCCTTTTCTTCCTCTGATATTCTGCCTAAATACCCTAAGATATGTGAGGCCAGATTGTCATAGGGATAGTAGCGTATAGGCTCAACGATAACCTCAACACCCGGTAAATCCATCTTTTTTTCTTCTAATTCTATAGTGGTTTGTTGGGAAATGCCTACTCCTAGCTTTACAGGATTGTACTTCCTATAGCCTTGAGATTCAAGTTCATTTCGAATAATCATAATTTTTCTAGCTTCGCTATCGCTATAGGAATCATCAATTTGAAAAACCCTCCTGAATTCTTTAAAGGCATCTTTTGCAGATAAACTTAAATCAATTTTGTATTGACCCAGGAAAATATCTTTTTGCAAATCCCTTGTATAACGCATATTCCTTACAGATATAGGTGGATAGATATTGTATTTATTTTGCAGTTCGATTTGAGCATCAAAGCGATCCAGACTATCATCAATACTATATCTTCTTCTTATCTCATCAAAGGCTTCCGTCGCATTATAATTAACAGGAATATCATAGGCTATCAACCATTCTTGGATTTCTTTATCATAGGTATACTTAAAATTTCCTTCCTCAATCAAGATAGGAAAATTATCTGTATAGGTTTCATTATTAGCTTCGAGTATACTGATAAGTTCGATGGCAATATCATTTATTTTATCATCAACTAAATTATTCCTCACTATTTGAACAACAAAACTCGGTTTGTTTCCGGCTAATACCCGACCATATCTGTCCCGTATTTCTCCCCGGAGTGTTGGCATGTAGATTTGTTTTACTCTGATATTATCCGAGGCATTCCGCCATTGTTCTCCCTGAACAACTGTCAATGAAAAAAGCCTCAAAATAAGAGCAGAAAATAGTATTAAGAAAAGCAATAGTATTTGATTATTTCTATTCTTGACCCATTTATTCATTTTTTTCTCCCGATATGCAGTTTACTTAGATATACCTTCTTTGGGTGTAGAAATTATTATAAAAGATTTTGTATAAAATAACAGCTATAACTGTATTATAAAGAACCTCTATTAGAACAAATTCTTTAAAAATATTGATCAAACTTATATCTAAACCAAAGAGCCTTGATATGAGCCAATATCCCATATGATAATAGAATGACATGAGTATCATGAGCAATACAGGCGACAGCAAAGTATCCTTAAATATGTATTCTTTTATTTCATGCACAATAAGGGCCGTAGTCAAATACATCACTGCAGAAATACCTATAATGTTTCCAAAAAGGATATCCTGAATAAATCCAAAGGCAACACCAAAATAATAGCCGTACTTTTCCGAGCAGAAAAAAGAAAATAAAACAATTAAAATAAGTGTTGTATTGGGTACAACTCCAAAAATAGAAAAATACTGCAATAATGTAGTTTGAAAGACAAAGTTTATAAAGAAAAAAATAAACACAAGGATGTACTTCATTTTATATACCTTTCTTAATAACTATGACTCTATCCAAACTTTTAAAGTTGACATGCGGCTCTACAATAACAGTTTTTAATAAGTGATTTTCATCCTTGATGACCTCTTCAATTGTTCCGATGGCGATTCCTTCCTTAAATAATCCTAATCCAGAAGTCACTATTTCATCTCCGATGAGTACATCCGCTTCAGGATCAATGAGATAACCCTCTAATTTCCCTTGATTATTACCGGATACCAGACCAATAAAATTTTGATTTCTAAGGACTTTAAAACTAACGGAATGGCTATCATCCACGACCGTAACCACACTGGCCCAATTATCTCCGATATCTTTTATCCGCCCTACCAATCCATCGCCATTGATAACAGCACTACCTCTTTCAATATTATCTTCTTTCCGAATATGGATTGTAAACTTATTAAACCAATTACTTCCATCATAAGCAATTATCTTTGTTGTAATATAATCGTAATTGCCCTCTAAATCGTAATAGTTGATGGCATCTTGAAGCCTTTCAATGGATTCTGTTTCTGCTCTATCTAGTTTCATGTCGATAATAGTTTGTTTAAGCTCAGCATTTTCTTCACTTAAAGCTTGGTTCTCCTGAATCAGTTGTTTAAATCTAAAAATACTAAAAACATTCTCATTTAATGCATTTCCTACCTTGACCAAAGGAACCTGAAAAAAGGTTACAACACTACCTGCTTTACCTTCAATCTTATTAATATCCTTATTAAGATAGGAAAGGGTCATTACAATAACGAGAATAATAATGACTGCAATGATGATTAACCCTTTTTTATTTCGCCTAATCCACCACATAATACCCTCACTTATTAATATCTTCTTGTTTGCAAGGACATCTTCTTCATTTTTTCAATTTGATCAACGCTCATACCTGTTCCCATAGCTACACATTCCAAAGGGTTTTCTGCAATAATGACTTTGATACCTGTCTGTTCGGCAATCAGTGTATCCAGTCCTCGAAGCAGCGCGCCTCCTCCGGTTAAAACAATCCCGCTTTCAATAATATCTGCCGATAATTCAGGTGGCGAACTTTCCAAGGTCGTTTTGACACCATTGATGATGGCTTCAATCGGTTCCTCTAATGCGTTCATGATCTCTGTATCTGTAAATGCCACAGTTCGAGGCAATCCGGAAACAAGATCTCTTCCCCTGATCTCCATTATTTTACTGTCTCCCTCACTTGGATAAGCACTGCCTATTTCTATTTTAATATTTTCTGCAGTTCTTTCACCAATCAGCAAGCTGTATTTCCTTTTGGCGTAATAGATAATCGCTTCATCCATCTTGTCGCCACCTACCCTCAGTGAAACGCTGGTAACAATACCACCTAATGAAATGACAGCTATATCCGTTGTTCCTCCTCCAATATCTACAACCATACTACCTCGGGCTTCATGTACCGGTAGACCTGCACCTATAGCAGCTGCCATGGGCTCCTCTAATATATATACTTCTTTCGCTCCAGCTTGATGCGCCGCTTCTTCAACAGCTCGTCTTTCCACACCTGTTACTCCGGAAGGCACGCCTACTACAACCCTTGGTCTGATCAAAAATGAGGAAGAAGTAGCCGAATTGATTAAATATTTTAACATAGTTTGGGTAATATCAAAATCTGCAATAACACCATCTTTAAGTGGTCTTATTGCTTTAATATTACCGGGAGTTCTACCAATCATTTCTTTTGCCTTGTTTCCTACAGCCAAGACTTCTTTTCTTTCTTCGTCAATAGCAACCACCGAAGGTTCTCTAACGATAACGCCTTGTCCTTTTAAGAAGACTAATGTATTGGCAGTTCCTAAATCTATACCTATATCTCTGTTTAAAAAGCTCAAAAATCCCATTCTTTCTTTTCTCCTATCAATTTAGAATTAATTCTTCTTTTAAGCTAAGATACACACCATCTCCAATAATTAAATGGTCCAGCACATCTATTCCTATGATTTTTCCTGCTTCATAGAGTCTCTTGGTAATCTCGATGTCCTCAGCACTTGGTTTTGGATTACCACTAGGATGGTTATGTATTAAAATCACTGATGAAGAGCTACGTTTTATAGCATTCACAAAGACTTCTCGCGGATGTACAATTGTACTATTGAGACTACCTATTGAAATATCGTCTATCATTATTATCTCATTTTTTGTATTTAATAGTAAAACTTTAAAATATTCTTTTTTGTAATACCTCATCTCTTCCATAAATAAGTCGGCCACATCTCTAGGTGACGAAACATTTATTTTTTTACCCTTGGGCCGGGTGGCAATTCTTTTGCCTATTTCGATGGACGCTAAAATCTGACATGCCTTGGCATCACCGATGCCTTGAATGTTCTTCAATTCTTCCAGCGACACATGGGTTAGAAAAGACAGACCGTCCTTATCCATCGATAAAATCCTATTTGAAAGTTCTATTGCTGACATCTCTCTGGTACCACTCCTAAGAATAATGGCTAGCAATTCCGCATTTGAAAGTGCATGAACACCCAACATAGCTAATTTTTCTCTTGGCCTTTCTTCCAAAGGCATCCCCTTAATCCCAGAATCTAAATACATAATCTATCCCCTTTTTATAGAAAATGATGTTAAATAGTGTATCCCCTTCAATCCCCTCATTGAATTTAATAATTACCATTTTACATGAAAATACTTTTCCATCATCCATTTCATTTTTTGAAAAGGTAATCCCATCACATTGTAGTAATCACCTTCAATTTTTTCAATCAAGTCCGCACCTTTTCCTTGAATAGCATAGGATCCTGCTTTACCCCATATTTCATCTGTATCAATATAGCTTAGAATTTCATCATCTGTTAGCTCCTTGAAATAGACATTCGTTAAATCATAGAAGAGCATTTTTTCAAAGGTGTTGGAACGAATAAGTGCTACACCTGTGATAACATGATGACAACCTCCGCTGAGTGTCTTCAGCATCGAAAATGCATCCGCTTCATCCTTAGGCTTCCCAAAAACATTATTTTTGTACACAAGAGTATCTGCTGCAATGATTATCCCATGATCACGTTTTTTTTCAACATCTAAAGCCTTTAATAGAGCGAGACTCATAGCAATTTGTTCTTTGGTATCATGCTGACAAAAATTTTCCTGGATATCCGTGGTTGCCACTTCAAAAGCTACATGATGTTTGCTAAGAATTTCTTTTCTTCTAGGAGAACTTGATGCTAATATTATTTTTTCCAATTTCACACCCACGACCTTAAAATAAACCTACCGAAGCAGTTTATAGACTATCAAAGCTACAATTATACCAACAACAGTTGCCAAATTCATGACAAATACTAAACCGAGAGTGAACTGTAAAAATCCTAAATCGACAGTGAATGGTGTAACGCCAATGGTCTTACTATATGAAAATAAATCGATGACCCCTGCAAGCATTTGACCTATAAAACTTCCTGCCACCGATCCAATCAGTATGAATAGGATGATTATCATTAAATTTGAATTTCTTCTCGCCATATTTATTCACCTTATCCCTAGCATTAACTGTTATCAATTAGTTTAACATTACTACTTATCATTTACAAGAATTAAAGAACTCATCCCTTTAGTATTTAATGGATTGTTGCACAATCCACAAGTCATCATGCTTTATATGTGCATTATGAAAAAAATGTCGAAATAACAATTTCATTATAACACAAACACATCATAAAAAAAGTTGCCAAGAAAAAATATTCCTTGGCAACTCTTCCTTTTTAATCATCCAACCTCATCAATTATTTCCGGTGGCCCCCAAATTATTTTTGTAGGGCATTTTTGAACACATACACCGCAATTCGTACACTTTTCATAATCAATTTTGGCTAAGTTGTTTTCAAAACCAATGGCTTCATGTGGGCATGCTTTCACACAAATTTTACATCCAATACACCCAACACTGCATATTTGTCTGACAATTTTCCCAGGCTCCTTATTGTTGCAATTAATAATGACTTGTTGTGAAGCAGGTATCATTTCAATGACATGCTTTGGACATTCTTCCACACACTGCTTACACCCTGTGCATTTCTCAGGGTCAACAACAGCCAGCCTATTTTCATCGATTTTTATAGCATCAAAAGGACAGACTAGAACGCAGGTTCCAAGACCTAAACAACCCGCTTTACAACTTTTGCTTCCACCTTTTATCCTGTTTGCTGCTTTACAGCTTTTAATACCAAAATACTCAAAATCTGCTTGACTATTATCGCATCCGCCCTTGCAGATTACATGGGCTATTTGCTTCTCACAAGTCTCTACAATATCGCCCATGATAGCAGCAATTTGGGCAGCAATTTCTGATGAGCATACAGGACATCCATTGGATTTTGCAGCCCCTGATACTACAGCATTTGCATAACCATCACACCCTGGGAATCCACAGCCTCCACAATTTGCTCCGGGTAACACAGCCCTTATATCTATAATACGTTGGTCTACTTCAACTTTAAATTTTTCTGAAGCAACAGCTAGTATTGCACCAAATATCAAGGCCATTCCCCCTAGGCTTATGACAGGAATAATTATATAAGATAAATCCATAGTCATCTCCTCCTTCTATACGAGTCCAACAAAACCTAAAAATGCGATAGACATTAGGCTTGCAGTAATAAGTGCTATAGGGAATCCCTTAAATACACTAGGGATATTGGATAATTCTAACCTTTCCCTTATACCTGCAAATAAGAAAATTGCAAAGGCAAAGCCGAGAGCACCGCTTAGCCCATTAACGATTGTTTGAATTAAATTATAGGATTCTTGAATATTGATAATCGTTACACCTAAAACAGCACAGTTTGTTGTGATAAGAGGAAGATACACACCTAGTGCCTTGTATAAGGAGGGACTCGATTTTTGAATAACCATTTCTACAAATTGAACCAAAGCAGCGATAACAAGGATGAAAGCAATCGTCTGAAGATATTCTATTTCAAGTGGAACTAATAATAAATAATGCACTAAATAGGTCAGAATAGAGGCTAGGGTAATAACAAAGGTTACGGCCATACCCATTCCAATTGCTGTTTCTACTTGTTTTGAAACTCCAACAAAAGGGCAGATACCTAAGAATCGAGACATGACAAAGTTATTGACTAATATTCCACTGATAAAAATAACAAACAAAGATGTTGTATTCATTTATTTTGCCTCCTTCTTCGCAGATTTTTTGGATCCCATAAAATTAAAGAAAGCCATTAAGGAACCGAGAAGCAAGAATGCTCCCGGTGGCAATATCATGATAAGTGCGGGTTGATACGCTTCACCGAATAAAGACATACCAAACCATGATCCTGCTCCTAGTATTTCTCTTATAGAACCGATTAAAAATAAGGCAGCTGCAAACCCTAATCCATTCCCTAAACCATCTGCCATAGAATGGATGACAGAATTTTTAGATGCAAAGGCTTCAGCTCTTGCTAATATAATGCAGTTAACAACGATGAGCGGTATAAAGAGACCTAAGGCTTTATCCAATTCAGGCACATAAACCTTCATCATCAAGCCCACAATCGTAACAATGGTGGCGATAACAACGACATAAGCAGGTATACGGATTTTATCCGGGATGATGCTTTTAAGTGCAGATATGACCATGTTTGTTCCTATGAGTACGGCTGTTGTCGCAAGTCCCATCCCTACTCCGTTGATAGCTGATGTTGTTACAGCTAATGTGGGGCACATTCCTAATAATTGTACAAAAGTAGGGTTTTCCGTTTTTAATCCGTTGAACACTATTTTAAAAAATTTCACTGTATTTCCCCCCAATCACTTGACCTGAATTTATTTAAAATTTTCATTGAAATATCGAATGGCTTCATTAACACCAGAAGTAACAGCTCGCGACGATACAGTTGCACCAGATATAGCCGATACTTCATTTTCTTTAGGATTTCCGGATTTGATAACTAAAATATCCATGTCGGCCCTTTTGCCCCTATAGTGATTCGTAAATTCAGGATCTTTTGATTTGGCACCAAGTCCCGGGGTTTCATTATGGTTTCCAACTACTACACCGGTTATATTTCCTTCTATATCCATACCAACGGTGACTTCCATTATTCCCCCATATCCCTTAGGCATAGTCTTTAAGGTATAGCCCACAAGATTATCATTCATAATCCCTTCATAAGCCTCTGTTATGATTGGGTACTTTTCAGGAACATTTATTTCGAGCTGATTAAAACTTTCTGCCAAAGGTAATATTTTTCTCCTAGCCTCATTGTTAGCGATAATCGTCTGTTCCTCGATAGGTCCCTTTGTTATCTGGTTGACATATCCAAGGCTCGCGGCAGCAACTGCTGTTATAATAAAAAGTATAACTCCGAATCTGAGGATATCCTTCATCTACTTCACCTCCCCAAAAAGTTTAGGGTGTATATATCTGTCTATCATTGGTGTAGCTACATTCATAAGCAAAATAGAATAGGTCACACCCTCAGGGTAACCACCATAAAGTCTTATTATAGTAGTTAGGACCCCACATCCAATGGCATAAATGATTTGTCCTTTTGCCGTCATAGGCGATGTTGTATAATCTGTTGCCATAAAAATTGCACCCAACATCAGTCCACCGGCTAATATGTAGTAAATAGTCAGATAAAAATCAAATCCACCTAATACAAAGGTAAGTACAGCTACTGTACCCATGTATATCAGTGGAATTCTAGGGCTAATAACTCTTCTATATACAAGATACATCCCCCCAATAAGCAAAAAAAGTGCTGATGTTTCACCAATACAACCACCTATGTTCCCAATAAAAAGATCTTTTAAGGATGGTAATATGGCATCTACACCAGCTTCTCCACTGAGGATTGCTAGAGGCGTCGCAGTCGATACAGCGTCGGCTCCGGGAGTTATCCAATTCGTCATATGAACAGGCCATGATGCTACAAGTAAAGCTCTTCCTGCAAGAGCCGGGTTCATAAAATTGTGTCCTAATCCACCAAATATTTGTTTAACAACCACAATGGCAAATACAGAACCAATAAAAGAAATCCACCAAGGTGCTGATGCAGGCACATTTAATGCTAATAGAATACCAGTGACAGCAGCACTATAATCCTTTACTGTTATGGTTTGCTTTCTTATCTTTTGAACGGCTGCCTCAGCTACTAGGGCCCCAACAACTGCAACTAGGATTGCCTTTACAGCTCCTAATCTAAAAAAGTAAACACTGGCTATCATAGCCGGAATTAAGGCAATAACGACATCTTTCATTATTTTATCTACTGACGCATCGGAACGAATATGCGGTGATGATGATACAATCACTTTGTTTTCCATTTCTATTCCCCCCATTTTTACATTTGTTGTCTCGATTTTTTTATATTAATTTCATTTTTTGCTTCTCTTATAGCTTCTAATAAAAGCCTCTTCGAAGGGCATACAAATGAACATGATCCACATTCAATACAATCCAATGCATGTGCCGCCTCCGCTTTATCCATCATATTTCTTAAGGAGTAGGCACTTATAGTAAGAGGTGCTAATCCCATGGGACAAACATCTACGCATCTACCACATCTTATACAATTTTGCGGCTCCGGTAACTTGGCCTCTTCTTCAGTAAGAATGAGTATACCTGATGTTCCTTTTGTACAAGGTATTTCATCCGTATATTGGGCTAATCCCATCATAGGGCCACCCATAATAATTTTTCCGGTTCTTCCCTTATAACCACCGCATTGTTCAATAATAGCCTTAAAAGTAGTGCCAATTTTTACTCTTAAATTTTTAGGTTCTGTTACACCATTACCTGTCACAGTTGTTATTCTTTCAATCAATGGCATACCTGTTTTTAAGGCTTCACCTATGGCCGCAGCAGTTCCTACGTTGCTTACCACAACACCTACTTCCATTGGTAATTTGCCCGATGGTACCTTACGACCTGTACAAGCGTCAATCAACTGCTTTTCAGCCCCTTGAGGATATTTG
>Ga0265293_10012034_pt1 | contig 11596 bp, 8 predicted proteins | sample Munlanlewell138R_FD_192505 | JGI IMG/M metagenome (GOLD analysis project Ga0265293, IMG submission 192505) | Leachate microbial communities from a municipal landfill in Southern Ontario, Canada - Leachate well 138R | ecosystem: Engineered > Solid waste > Landfill > Unclassified | place: Canada... | reverse complement strand
GCGACGCAGCACAGTACTCACACCTTGGCGAGCGGGCAAGTCGAGTATCCGCACATAAAGGTCTTTCATGATGGCTGTCATTTCTGCACCGGCGTCCTCGAAAAGTGCCAGGTAGATGGCGTCCCTTCCCGAGAAATACTGATAGAGCGAGCCTTTGCCAATCCCCGCCTGTTCGGCGATCTGGGTAATGGTAATGTCGGCGAATCCCTGCTTGTCGGCGAGCTCCAGCACTGCCGCCTTGATGCCTTCCACCGTAACGATGGCTCGTTGCTGACGAGGCGCCTTGCGTATCTCCCGGGCTGTTGAGGTGGGTTTCTTGCGAGCCGGCATAGATATCTCCAAATGCGACCAAAACATGAAAACAATATGACTTTAATATGAAAATTGCCCGTTATAAAGTCGGCCTCACAGTGATAACAGAAAGGTGAGGGCAATGGAATCGGCGCTTCCGGAAGATGTTCTCGGCAGGCTACTCGGCAACCTGCGTACGAAAAGCAAGTCAACCAGCGACCAGATACACAAGCGCGCCGTGCGCGATTACATCGATCCGGAGCGCTACAGCGCGGAATGCCGAAGCCTGTTCCGCGATCTGCCTATTGTGGCGGCTCACTCGTCCCAGCTTGCCAAGCCTGGCGACTTCATCCGCCACGATCGTCTGGGGGTGCCGTTGATTCTGTGTCGGACCGAGTCGGGTGAGGTGGCGGCGTTTCGCAATATCTGCAGCCACCGCGGCGCGACGGTCGCCGTGGAAGCTCGCGGCAACCGCAATAATTTCATTTGTCCCTATCATCACTGGACGTTCGCTCTCGATGGGCGGTTGTTGCACGTGCCCGACGAAAGCTCCTTCGACGCTGAAGAATTCCATCGGCTCGGGCTGCGCCGGGTCGCTGTGGCGGAGAAACACGGACTCGTGTTCGTGCGCCTGAGTGATGGCCCGCCGATCGATCTCGATACGTTTCTTGGAGAGGTCGCTCCCGAGCTGGAAACAATGCATCTTGAACAGCACCAGTTCTTTGCCGACCGCGACACGCAGCTCAAATGTAACTGGAAGATAATGATGGAAGGGTCGCTGGAGGTCTACCATTTCAAGTTTCTACACGCCAAAAGTGCGGGCGGTCAATTTTTGCCGATGACGGCAATTTTCGACAATTATTTTCCCCATCAGCGTCATGTCATGCCTCGCAAGGATTTTCCTGAGCGCGTCGAGCAGGGAAAGGATCCGCGTCGTGCGTTGTTACCCAACTATTTCATTTTTCCCAACACAGTACTTACCTTTCCTCACGATCACATGACCCTGACACAAATTTTTCCAACCGCCATTGGTGAGTCAGTGTTCTACAATGCATTGCTGACCCTGGATAAACCCGGAGAGAACAAGGACGTCGCTTACTGGCAGCGCGCTCTCGATTACACCGAGACCGTCAACCAGGAAGATTTCGAGGTGATCGAAGCCATCCAGCGCTCGTGCGCACACATGCAGGACGAGAACGTCATACACGGGCGGTTTGAGTTGGGGATCAGCCGCTTCCACGATGCCTGCGACAAGCTACTTGCCGGTTACCAGGGGCGTTTCGGCGTGCGAGAGAGGTAGTGTATGAAAACAGCTGTCGCTGCCTCACGCAGCGCTGTAGCCTGAGTTTCGGGCTACTGTGTAGATCAGGAAAACACCAGAGTCAAAACAGATGAAACCCGAAGTCATCAACAGTCTTGCCGCAGAAATGATCGCTCGACACGAAAAAATGGAAACCTGTGGCGAGCAGCGGGCGCCCTGCGAAATCGATCTCGAACACTACCGAAGCCAAACACAGTTCGAGGCAGAGCGCCGTTTTTTTCATGAGACGCCGCTCATGATGGGGTTTTCGGTAGACCTGCCTGACGTGGGTAGCATCAAGACCAATGATTTTCTCGATACGCCCGTTGTTCTGGTGCGCACCGCTGCCAACACCGTCAAGGCCTTTGCGAACATGTGTCGCCACCGCGGCGCGCGCCTGGTGGACGAAGCGGATTGTCGGAAAAAACACCGCAATCTGACCTGTCCCTATCACGGCTGGGTTTACGGAATTGACGGCACCTTGAAAAGTGTTGAAAAGGAAAATTTGTTTGGGCAGTTCGATAAAAGTGTCAGAGGCCTGATCGAGCTGCCCTGCGAAGAGCGCCACGGTATGATATTCGTGAGGTTGGTTCCTGGGGAGCGAATTTCTGTCGATGAGCACCTGGGAGAAGATTTGACGGCGGAACTGTCCTCCTGGGATTTTTCCGGGCTGCATTTCGTCGATAGCACCATCATCGACACCCCTTCCAACTGGAAGGTGCAGGCGGATACCTTCTTTGAAAACTACCACGTCGAATCCCTGCACAAAGATACCATCGGCGGTCTGGCTCTTTCGGGTTGGGAAATGGTGGAGCCTTATGGGCGTCACCAGAGAATGCTGTTTGCACAGCGGTCGATCAAGGCGTTTCCCGCTGAGCCGCCCGCAGAGCAGAACGGGCACAAGCATTTGAGCTTCGTGTATCATATTTTTCCCAATATTTTTATTGTCTACGGGTATCTGTGGGTACAGTATTTTGAGATATACCCTGGCAAGACGATTGACGAGCAAAAAACCCGCTTCAGCCTGTACGGGCGTAGGCCCATGCTGACCGAGGAGCACCGGGAAAAGGGAAAACAATATTTTCAGCTCAACATGGATTTTGTGCCCACGGAGGATTACCTGATGGGGCAGCAGGTTACCCGGTCGATCCTGTCGGGAGCCGAAACGTCGCACCTATTTGGCCATGCGGAAAAGGCGCTGGTGCATTTTCACAAAGCGGTGCGGGAGGCCGTGGGGCTGGATCCCGATGGACTGTTCACCCACACAGGCTGCGCTTCTCAGATGAGGCTTTGAGTGCAGACCCTGGGTGGCAGGCGTCCGCTAACTTTTGGATCATAACTGTATACAATAGGGCTGGCCTCAACGCCATTACCGATGCTAGGGCCTGTTCACACTACTTGAACAGTTGTCGCTGGAGGCCATTTTTTTCGTCCAGTGAGGCGAAAGGAGAGAAATATAGTGGGCCTATATGAGCGAGAGCCTGCCCCGCGAGCGCAGCGAGTGCTTTGGGTACTGACAACGAAGCTGGGCGGAAAAGTGGCCCCAGCACATTCTTTATGTCTGAAGGGGGTTGCGCCTGAAAAAGCGCCACTCCGCGTTGCTCCTCACTTATTTGGAATGACCAAACCACGTTCGTCGCGCCTTAATTGGCGCTTTTTCAGGCACAACGCCAGCTATTCAAGTAGTGTGAGCAGGCCCTAATACACTGATCCAGGAGAAGGCAATGCAGACCAATATCGCCGGCCACGATATCGATTTTTCCACTCTCGCCTTGCAGGGCGATAAAACATTATCTGAAATCAATCAGTTGCGCGATAGCGATCCAATCTATTGGAGCGAGCAGTCGCAGTGCTGGCTGATCACTGGCCACGCCGAGGTGACGGAAGGGTTCGCCGGGCAGCTGCCGTTGTCCAGCACTCATATTCCCACGTCCCTGTACCGGGTGATACCGCAGGGCGAGCTGGAAGAGCGCTTGCCGAACGCGGTCAAGTACATGTCGCAGATCATCACCAATATGGATGGAGACGTACATGCGCGGCTGCGCAAGCTGATGATAAGGGCCTTTCATCCCAAGTTGATCGAAGGCTTGCGGCCCTTCGTTCGCCAGCGTGTGGCGGAGTTGCTCGACAACGCTCAGCAGCGCGGCGATATCGAGTTCCACGAAGGCATTGCCCGCATGCTGCCTGGCTCGGTGATTCTGAAGCTGCTCGGCATGGACCAATCCTATCTGCCGCGCCTCAAGGGCTGGGCCGATGGCGTGACCGGCGCACTCACGGCCCTCGGTCCGGACGTGGCGCTGCTCGATCAGCTGGAGGTCGTGGTCACCGACATGGTGCAGGTATTTGGCGAGGAAATTGCCAAGCGCAGGGAAAATCCGAGTGCGGATTTCATTTCCTACCTGCTGGAAGCGCGCGAGGAAGGCGACCGTCTCAGTGAGGAGGAGATGCTGGCGGCGCTGATCATGGTGATCATCGCGGGACACGATACCACCAGTAACTCCCTGACCCTGGGCGTGCGGGCGCTTGCGCAGCACCCCGAAGCCTGGGAGACCTGGCGTCAGAACCCCGAGCGCAAGGTGGACTACGTGGTGGAGCTGATGCGCTACATGGCCATGTCGACCTGTATTCCCCGCGTTGTGGCGCAGGACTTCGAGTGGCAGGGGCGCCAGTTCAAGACTGGTCAGGTGGTGATGCTGGTGATCGCCGGCGGCAACCGCGACCCCGCCGAATACGGCGATCCGGAAGCGCTCGATTTCGAGCGGCGCAACGACAGGGCGCTGACCTTTGGTCCGGGATTGCACCATTGCATAGGTCACCTGCTGGCAAAGCTGCAACTCAGCGAGTTTTTCACCGCGCTGGTGGAGCGTTTCGAGCGGGTGGAGATCATCGAGGAGCCCGACTTCCTGCCGGCCATCGTGTTTCGCTGTGTCGTGGAACTGCAGACCCGCTTCCACCCGCGCTGACAACGCGCGCCGCGCCGTAAAATCCTGAGTTTCCTTTAGAGCCGCCCACAGGTGGGCGGCCCGGGAAATGGTTGACCAGGATACTATCTTTGCGGCTAAATGGAGCGCTTCGCAATACTGGCGACGTGCTTGATGCAGGCGCGAGCGCAATCGTGATGATCAAAATTAGCCTCTATAAATCAACCAGATAGATAGGAATAGGACAATCTCATGTCAACGTATACCCAAGAACACGAAATGTTCCGTGAAACCGTACGCCGTTTCATCGAGAAAGAAATGGAGCCCAACCTGAAGAAGTGGGACGAACAGGGCTATGTCGATCGCGACGTGTGGTACAAAGCGGCGGATGCAGGGCTTGTGGGTCTGTTCATCCCCGAGGAATACGGCGGCCCCGGTGCCGACCCGCTCTACAACGTGATCGTGTCCGAGGAACTGGGTCACTATCCCTGCGGCGCCAGCGTGGGCGCCTCCTTTACCAGTGATATTGCCACCCACCTGATGGTGCATTTCGGCACCGAGGCGCAGAAAAAGGAGTGGTTTCCGAAGATTCTCAGCGGTCATGCCGTGCAGTGTCTGGCGCTGACCGAACCCGGTGCCGGCAGTGATATTTCCGGTCTGATCACCCGTGCCAGAAAAGACGGAGATGATTTTGTCCTCAACGGCAACAAGACTTATATCAGCAACGGCAATATTGCCGACCTGATGTACGTGGTGGCCAAGACTGACGATTGCACCGGCGCCAACGACATGACCATTTTCGTGGTCGACGCCAAAAAAGAGGGCGTCAGCTCGCGTGGTCTGAAAACCATGGGCGCGCCCCTCTATCCGGTGGGCGAAATCTTTTTCGACAACGTGCGCCTGTCGCGCGATGATATTCTCGGCGAGGAAGGCAAAGGCTTCAAAGTGCTGTTCTCCACCTTCGCGCAGGATCGCATCCAGATTGCCGCGCGCTCTCTGGCCGCCGCGGAACTGGCCTTCGACCTCACTGTGGACTTCGTCAAGAATCGCAAGATCGGCAACAAAACCGTGTTCGATTTCCAGAACACCCAATTCAAGCTGGCGGAAATGAAGACCGAGCTCACCGTCGGTCGCGATTTCCTCAACGCCTGTCTGAAGCGTTTTGTGGAAGGCTCGTTCGACCTTGCCACCGCGGCCATGGCCAAGATCTGGCTGTGTGAACTCGAGCAGCGCGTCGCCCATGAATGCGTTCAGTTGCACGGCGGTGCGGGTTATATGGATGAATACGTCATCTCGCGTATTTATACCAACGCGCGCTTGCAGACCATCTACGCGGGCACTTCTGAGCTGCAGAAAGTGGCCATCGCCCGTACCCTTTAAGTTATACGCCGTAAGCTTTACGTTCCGCGAGCGCGCTTCAGGGCCAGTTCTCGGTTAGTGAACGCCTTGCTTACAGCTTACGGCTGCTCTGGAGGAAATAATGAGTAAAGCCTTTAAAAAATTCGATCTCACCGGTAAAACCGCGTTCGTCACCGGTGGCGGCACCGGCCTGGGTTACTGCATGGCGCGCGGCCTTGCGCTGTCTGGCGCCAAGGTCATGATCGCCGCACGCCGCGAAGATGTCCTCAAGGACGCCGCCGCAAGACTCACGGAAGAGGCGGAGGGTAACCAGGTTCTCTACACGCCCATCGATCTGAAGGACAACGTCGCTCTCGGCAAGACGGCACAAGACGTGGTGGCGCAGCTGGGGGGTGTCGATATCTTCGTCGGCAACGCCGGCGGCGAGGGCAAGGCGATGGTGTGGGAAGATCAGGAGGACGTTCTGGCGAATCTCATCCAGGTCAACTTTGCTGCCAACGTCACGCTGGTGAAGCACTTCGTGCCACACATGAAAGAAAAGCAGTGGGGCCGAGTCATTTTCAGTTCGTCGGAATCTTCCATTCGCGGCGTTGCCGGCGGCCAGTCCATGTACGGCGCCAGCAAGGGAGCGCTGAACAGCTATACCAAAATGGCGGCGATGGAACTGGGCCACGACGGTATCACGGTCAACAGCCTGATCATCGGTTTCTTTCTGACCGACATGATGAAGACCAACGTCATCGAGCGCATGGACCAGCTCAAGGGGCCGGGCGCCGGAGCAGCCATGGCGAAGGATTTCGCCAGCAATACCGCGCTGGGCCGCCTCGGCGATCCCGCCGAAATCGAGGGCCTGGTGCAATTGCTGGCCAGTGACGCGGGCAGCTTCATGACGGGATCGGAAGTGCTGATCGATGGCGGTACCTCGATCATGATGCGTCCCAAGCCTGTGCAGTAGCGGTTTCGCAGCGCTATCGCAAAAAAGCCCCTTTTCCAGGGGCTTTTTTGCATTGCCTGGGGTCGAGGCTGGCGCGTAACGGCTATCTGTAAAAACGGCAACGATTCTGATTTATCAATGAATGGGGAGTGTGGGAAATGAGTAAATTGCAAAATAAATTCGACCTCAGCGGCAAAACCGCGTTCGTCACCGGCGGCGGTACCGGGCTCGGCTACATGATGGCAAGGGGCCTTGCGCGCAATGGCGCCAAAGTGATGATCGCGGGACGCCGGGCGTCGGTACTGGAGGATGCCGCGGCGCGCCTGTCCGCGGAAGCGGATGACAATCCGGTGCTCTGTTGTGCCATGGACCTGAGCGATGCCGCCAGTATCGACAGCGCCGCGCAGACCGCCATCGAAACCCTGGGTGGGGTCGATATTTTTGTTGGCAATGCCGCGCAGGAAGACAAGGCCATGGTATGGCATGACCAGCGGGCGCTGACTGACCAGCTCATGGCGGTCAACTTCACCGCCAACGTCGCGCTCGTGACGGCGTTCAGTCCCCACATGCGCACTCAGAAGTGGGGGCGCATCATTTTTAGTTCTTCCTGCTCATCCATTCTCGGCGTGCCGGATGGCATGTCCATCTACTCCGCCACCAAGGGTGCGCTTACCGCCTATGCGAAGTGCGCCGCAGTGGAACTGGCCCACGACGGCATCACGGTCAACAGCATCATTCTCGGCACCTACCACACGGAAATGTTGCAGACCAACATTCTCGACAAAATGGATGCGCACCATGGCCCGGGCACAGGGCAGAAGTTCATCAAAAACTTCGGCGCCAATGCCGCGCTTGGGCGCCTCGGCAGGCCGGAGGAAATCGAAGGTCAGGTACAGTTGCTGGCCAGCGAAGCGGGAAGCTACATCACCGGCGCCTCGGTGACCGTGGACGGTGGTTTGTCCATCATGATGCGACCGAATCCCCGCTCTTGAACTTCGCGATAGGAAACTGAACCCATAGGGCCGATTCCGATTCGGCCCTATGCGTCATGACGCACTTAGAGTCTGCTCACAAATTCACGTTTATAGCTGAACCACCGCTTGCAATCCAAGTTCCGGCTTGTGTCAAGGTTTTCGCAACGGCCGAAAAAATGCCCGAATTTCGTCAACCAGCCGTTCGGGTTGCTCGAGGGCGGCAAAATGTCCGCCCTTGGGCATCTCGGTCCAGCGGGTGATGTTGAAATACTGTTCCGCCCAACTGCGGGGTGGCTGGGTCAGCTCCTGTGGAAAAAGGGCGCAGCCGGTGGGCACCGCGACATCCGGCGTGTTGGCCTTGTCGATCGTACCTGCGGCAATGGCGCGCAGGCGGGTGTGTTCGGTTTCGTAATAGAGCCGCATCGACGACGTGATGGAGCCGGTTGCCCAGTAGATCATGATGTTGGTGAGCAGGTCATCCTTGCTGAAGCAGTTTTCCACGTCGCCCTCGCAGTCGCTCCAGGCGCGGAATTTTTCCAGTATCCAGGCAGCGAGCCCTGCCGGTGAGTCATTCAGGCCGTACCCCAGGGTCTGGGGCCGGGTGCTCTGCTGATCGAAATAGGCCATTTCCCCCGCCAGACGCTTTCTGAGAAGCGCAAGCCGCGCTTTGTCCGCCTCGCTGAGCGTTACCTTGGTGTCTTTTTTGGGTAGGAAAACCGGGACCATGTTGAGGTGGATGCCGACCGCATGGGCGGGGAAGAGATGTCCCATCCACATGCTGATGGTGGCGCCCCAGTCGCCGCCCTGGGCGCCATAGCGGTCATAGCCAAGTCGCGCCATCAGGCCGGCAAAGGTTTTGGCCACGGCAATGACGTCGAAACCGGGCCGGGTGGGCGCCTGTGAAAATCCATAGCCGGGAATGGAGGGGCACACCACGTGAAAGGCGTCGTCGGCGCTGCCACCGTGGCTCTGGGGGTCGGTCAGAGGCGCGATGATCTTGTGAAATTCGTAGATGGAGCCGGGCCAGCCGTGGGACAGCAGCAAGGGCAGGGCGTTTTCGTGCTTCGAGCGTTGGTGGATGAAGTGCAGGCGAATACCATCGACGCTGGTGCGGTAATGGTTGAAACGATTGAGCCGCTCCTCGGCCTGGCGCCAGTCGAAACCGCTCTGCCAGTAAGCGAGCAGCTCCTGTAAATAACTCAGCTCTGTGCCATAGCTCCAGCTCGCGCCCTCCAATTGGTCTGGCAGGCGTGTCAGTTTCAGCCGCAGTTGCAGGTCGTCGAGCACCTGTTGAGGCACCTGGATGCGGAAATCTTCGATGTTGTCTGTCATGGGCGCTGTCCTGGTTGGCATTGCTTTTGGGGAGTTTACCGTTTTCAGAGGCGTAAGAAGTTCACAGTTTTCAGTTGACAGTTATCAGGGGGTGCCACGCTCACTGACAACTGACAACTGACAACTGACAACTGACAACTGACAACTGACAACTGACAACTGACAACTGACAACTGACAACCCCGCATATTTTATTTGACCGGGGTGTTAAAAACGGTGAGACTCTCTACATCCTGTAATCCTCGTGGAGCCGACATGATTCTGATAACTGCAGCAGGCGGCAATGTTGCCCGTCAGGTGATCCCGAAACTGGCCGCAGCTGGTATGGCGGTACGTGGGCTCAGGGCGACGCCAGGCAGTGAAAAAGCGTTGCTCGATCTGGGGACGACCGAAGTGGTGATCGGTGACATCCGCAATCCAGAGGATATACGCCGTGCTATGAAGGGCGTGAACGCGGTGTTTCATGTTTGCCCCGGCGGGCTTGCCTATTGGGAGCGCGAAATCGGCTTCTCGATCATCGAGGCGGCCATCGAGGAAGGGGTCGAGCATGTGGTGATGAGCACTCTGCTGCACCCCATCATCACCGCCTTGCTCCAGCACGAGACCAAGCGCGACGTCGAGGAGCGTCTGGTGTGTTCGCCGGTCAACTGGACCATTCTGCAACCGTCGGACTACATGCAAACCCTGGTGCCGCCGTCCACCTTCAAGACGGGCGAGCTGCCTATCTCCTACAGTATCGACACCCGTCAGACAGCGGTGGATCTCGCCGACGTGGCGGAGGTTGCCGTTAAGGTTCTGCGTGAAGGGCGTCCCCACTATTTTGCGCGTTACGAGTTATGCGGTTTGCCGCAAAGTTTCGACGGCCACGAACTGGCCGCCATTGCCAGCAAGGTCTGTGGTCGCGAAATAAAACTGAAACCGGTTTCTGGCACTGAGTACATGCGCATCTGGGCGAAGGAGGAAGGACCTCCCATCGGTTCGGCGCACGGCCTCGAGGACAATCCACAGGCGCGGGACTTCGCCCGCAAGGTACTCATCGCCATCAATGACTGGTACGGCAAGTACGATTATGTGGGCAACCCCAATGTGCTGACCTGGCTGCTTGGCCGACAACCCACCAGCGTCGAGCAGTACCTCACGCGGCTTTATCAGAGCCAGAATTAGAAGCTTGTAGGTTGGGCTGAGGAACGAAGCCCAACGGTTCTGGCATCAACGCGCCTCTCTCCTGTTGGGCTTCGTTCCTCAGCCCAACCTACACGTAAATTCCACAAAATCAGATTTTCTCGTTCCCGCGCTCTGCGTGGGAATGCAGCTTTTCACAATCTTGCATTTATTTAATCGGGGTATTAAATTGACGCAGGTCAATTTTCACCGCTCTCCCTTGCGCTAACGTGGTTGCCTATAGCCATGTCGATCATCGTTTAGGCTTGGCGGAACATAAAAGTTCCTATCGGTCGCTGCTGAGCGAGCCATGACCGCACTCCCATCGGAAGAGAGCGGGCCCAATCAAAGCGAATTCCCACAGGGCCTGCCCCTCCCGGGTGGCTGGGCTTTCAGGGCCCCGCAGCGGCGGCAGAAATCTTTGGCATGCGCGCTGACTATGCTGTAATATCTGACCAATAGTCAGGTTATGGGCTAGCAGAGAGACGGTTACCCGGGGTGAGTTCTCTACAGTTCGTATTCAAAAAAACAATTTAGAAACAGGGGGTTTGTCTCATGCGCGCAATGGTTTGTCATGAGTTTGGTCCGCCCGAGGTTCTGCAGGTTGCGGAACTCGCGACGCCAGACGTGGGCGCCGGTCAGGTATTGGTGGAAGTCCACGCGATCGGGGTGAATTTCACCGACGTACTTTGTGTGGCTGGCCGCTCGCAGCTGAGGCGCAAGTTTCCCTTCACGCCTGGCGTTGAAGCCGCCGGAGTCGTGCTTGCCGTAGGCGAGGGGGTCACCAAATTGCGCCCCGGCCAGCGGGTGCTGGGTACTCGGCCCGATGGCTGCTACGCCGAAGAAGTGGTATTTCTCGAAAACGAATTGTGCGTAATTCCCGACAGCATGGACATGGTGTCGGCCGCCACGTTTTATATCGTTGCCTTTACCGCGGAATACGCCATCTGTCAGCGCGCAAAGCTGCAGGCGGGGGAGAATTTTCTGGTACTGGCCGCCGGCGGCGGCGTCGGGTTGGCATCCATCGATATCGGCAAGGCACTTGGCGCGAAAGTGGTGGCAGCTGCGTCGTCCCAGGATAAACTCGATCTCGCGCTGGCGCGTGGCGCTGACGCAGCGGTGCTTTATCCGCGCGAAGTAGATGGCGTGGATGCACAGAAAGCACTGCTGCGCGAATTTCTACGCCACGCGGAAACAGATAAATCACTGGCCCCCACTGTTGGCGAAATCAACACGGTACATGACAGCGCGGGCTACCACGTCATCATCGATGGTGTCGGCGGCGGCTATGCCGAGCCGGCGATGCGCGCGCTGGCCTGGCAGG
>Ga0265293_10012033_pt1 | contig 11596 bp, 11 predicted proteins | sample Munlanlewell138R_FD_192505 | JGI IMG/M metagenome (GOLD analysis project Ga0265293, IMG submission 192505) | Leachate microbial communities from a municipal landfill in Southern Ontario, Canada - Leachate well 138R | ecosystem: Engineered > Solid waste > Landfill > Unclassified | place: Canada... | reverse complement strand
GGAGAAATAAATGGATGGTAGGTCAAACGCACAAAATTCCTAATTTATGCGACCAGAGGGAGCAAATAAATTAGTGAATTTCTCTGCGAACCCTTAAAGGGAGCAAATACATTGGTGAATGAGACTGCGAGATGCCCTTCGTAGGAGCAAATATAATTGTACAGTGAGACTATGAGGAGATAATAATGAAAAGAAGAATTGTTATAACAGGAATGGGGGTAGTAAGCCCTATTGGTTCAGGAGATATTTTTTGGGAAAATGTAAAAAAGGGAAAATGCGGAATAGATTTTATAGAATCTTTTGACACATCAGATTTCAGCGTTAAATTAGCAGCTGAAGTTAAGGATTTCGACCCTACTTCATATATGGAAAAAAAGGAAGCTAAAAGGATGGACAGATACAGTCAGTTTGCTCTTGCAGCAGCTGCTCTTGCTGTTAAGGATTCTAATCTTGATACTGAAGAGGTTGATTCTGATAGATTCGGTTGTATTGTCGGAAGTGCGGTTGGAGGAATTCATACAATCGAAGAAGAACATGCAAAGCTGTTGGAAAAGGGACCTGGGAAGGTTTCAACATTTTTTATACCAATGATGCTTTCAAATATGGCATCCGGATTGGTTGCTGTTAAATATAAGGCTAAGGCTGTCAATGTAAGTACAGTTACAGCTTGTGCCACCGGTGCTAACGCAATAGGAGAATCATATAAAAGAATACAGGACGGTATTTGTGATGTTATGATTGCGGGAGGTGCTGAAGCTGCTATAACTCCATGCTCTATTGCAGGATTTACGGCTCTTACTACATTATCAACAACAACTGATATAAACAGGGCTTCTATTCCTTTTGACAAAGACAGACATGGCTTTGTTATGGGAGAAGGTGCCGGTGTAATGGTACTTGAAGATTATGAGCATGCAGTTAAAAGAGGAGCAAAAATATATGGAGAAATTGTCGGGTATGGTGCAACCTGTGATGCTTATCACATGACTAGTCCCGATCCAAGTTCCGAAGGTGCATCTAAGTCAATGTTAAATGCCATTTTTGATGCAGGAATTGAACCAAAGGATGTAACATATATAAATGCTCACGGAACAAGCACCTTGTACAATGATAAATTTGAAACCCAGGCAATTAAGAATGTTTTTAAGGAAGAGTCAAATAATATTTATGTAAGCTCTACAAAATCCATGACAGGACATTTACTTGGAGCGGCAGGAGCAGTTGAAGCAATCATTTGCGTTAAAGCTATAGAAGATTCATTTATTCCTGCCACCATTAATCATGCACAAACAGATCCGGAATTGGGTCTAAACTTTGTTCCTAATGAAGGAATTTCAAAGGACTTTGATTATGCTTTGTCAAATGCATTTGGATTTGGCGGTCATAATGCAACATTGGTTGTAAAAAAATTTAAAGGATAAAAACATGATTTATAATATAAACGATATACAAAATATAATACCCCACAGATACCCCATGCTTTTAATTGATAAAATAATTGAACTTCAAGAAGGAAAAAAGGCTGTGGGAATTAAGAATTTAACAATGAATGAACAATTTTTCCAAGGTCATTTCCCCGGGAACCCTGTAATGCCAGGTGTTTTAATTATTGAAGCTTTAGCTCAGACAGGAGCTTTTGCCATATTGTCCCTAAATGAATTCAAAAATAAGACAGTTTATTTTGGAGGAATTCAAAGTGCGAAGTTTAAAAGAAAGGTAGTTCCGGGAGACACGCTAAAGCTTATTACGGAAATAACAAAGATGAAATCAACTTTTGGAATCGGCTCTGCAGTTGCTTATGTTGATGATGAAATTGCAGCAGAAGCAACACTAATATTTGCAGTTGAGTAGATGACCTAACCTAGTTTTTGCGACCAAAGGTGGCAAATATAATAACTTTTATCGCTCTAATGATAAAGGTTATTTTTTTCGACAGTTTATATTTAAAACCGCTAAATTTTACTTTTGTAAACAAATACTTATCAAGTAGAAAACAATTATAATTTATGATTTATACATAATTACTTTTAATATCAAAATTTAAAAATATTCTTCTTTTAGTATTCTTAGATTTAGATAAAAACTTGACAAATAGGCGTTTTTAATTTAATATTAAGTAATATGGAATAGTATAAATTCTTTTAAAATATCATAAAGGTGGTGGTATAGTGTCAATTGAAGTAATTAAGGTAATAAAGGAGGCGGAGGAAAAGGCTGAAGCAATTAAAAAAGATGCCGCATCACAAGCAAGATTAGTTATTACCAATGCTAATGCACAAGCTCAAGATATCTTGGATGAAGCAAGAAAAACAGCCGAATTTCACAGATCTGAAGTTTTAAGCAAAGCAGAATCCGAGGGACAGCTTCTTTATGACGGCATTATTAATGATGCTGCAAAGGAAAGCGACAAAATTTTAACAAATGCTGACACTAACATGGACAACGCAGCTTTAATTATACTGGAAAGGATCGTGAAGACCAGTGACAATAGTTAATATGAATAAAATCAACATTATAGGTTTAGACAGCATAAAAACAGAGCTTATAAAGAAAATTATGGATTTAGGTGTTGTAGAAATAAGCTCACAAGATACAAAACTTACAGACTCTGAATGGATTACTTATGTAAAAAAAGATGGTAATGAAAATGTAGTTTTTAATCTGGATGTTAAAATTTCACAAATTAACGAAGTACTGAACACCCTTGAAATGTATGACACAAGTAAAAGACCTTTATTTAGCACAAGAAAAACGATATCATCAAGTGAATTTATCAAAGCATTAGAGGAAAATGATAGTGTATCTGAAGATGCGGCGAAAGTTCTTGAATTAAATAAGTCATTAAATGAGCTATGCTCTGAGCAAAACAAAATAGAAGCTGCTATTTTGAGCTTAAAGCCATGGAGCAGGTATGATATTCCTCTAAATATGACCGAAACGAAGAATACAAGCATAATAATCGGTGCTATACCTAACATTATCGAAATAGATGAAATAAAATCCCGGCTTCTTCAAACAACTGACAGATGTTTTATGAATTTAATTGACAACGACAAGGATCAGTATTATTGCTCATTTATTTGTCTTACCGAGGAAAAAGAGGATATTTTAGAATTTTTAAAACAATATGGTTTTAGTGCCGTAACATTCAAAGAGCTAAGCGGTACTGCAGCTGAAAATATCATCCAATACGAGAACAGCTTAAAGGAAATATCTGCTAAGAAGGAAACAATTGATAACAGTATAACTGAATTAGTATCTTTCAAAGAAGAAATTCAACTTTATCATGACCAGCTAATAATTGAAAGAGATAAAAATAAAATATTAAATAATATGCTAAAAACAGATACAACCTTTTATATTGAAGGTTGGATACCTGAAGTAAGCAAAGAAAATGTTCAAGGAGTTTTGGACGAATATGAGTGCTGGTATGATATCAAGCAACCGGAAGAGGGTGAAGAATTTCCGGTTTTAATGAACAATAATTCATTTGTACAGCCATTTGAAGCAATAACTGAACTCTACAGCTTACCTTCATCTTCAAATATTGATCCAACAGTGTTTATGGCACCATTTTACTGTATTTTTTTTGGACTTATGCTGGCTGATATAGGATATGGTGCGGTTATGTCTATTTTATGTTTTTTAGTGTTAAAGAAATTTAAACCTGAAGGCGGTATGCAAAAATTGTTGAAGGTATTCTTTTATTGCGGAATTTCAACTGCATTTTGGGGCGTAATGTTTGGAAGCATGTTTGGTGATGCAATATCGGCTGCTGCTAAGTTACTATTTAATTCTGATTTTACAATAAAACCGCTTTGGTTAAATCCGATGGAAGAGCCAATGACCTTGCTTATATTTTCTTTTATTTTCGGTGTTATACATTTGTTTACCGGCATGGCAGTTAATGCATATATGCTTATAAGAGATGGAAGAAAATTGGATGCAGTATTTGATATAGGATTTTGGTATGGATTTATTATAGGAATAGCACTTTGGCTATTTGGAAATATTATAATACCTGGATCAGACATAGTAGGTCGATGGATGACAATAGTCTTCGGAATTGGTTTAGTTTTAACACAGGGAAGAGCCAAAACAAATGTGATTAGTAAGTTAGTTAGTGGTGTTCTCAGCTTATATGATATAACAGGTTATTTAAGTGATATCCTTTCATATTCAAGATTGCTTGCTTTAGGATTAGCAACTGGTGTTGTATCTTCAGTTGTAAGTATACTTGGATCAATGGGGGGCAGAAATATTTTAGGAATTCTACTGTTTGTAGTTGCAATGGCTATAGGTCATAGTTTTAATTTTGCAATAAATGCTCTTGGAGCATTTGTTCATGCAGCAAGATTACAATATGTTGAATTCTTTGGTAAATTCTATGAAGGTGGTGGAGAGGCATTCAATCCACTAATTAAAAAAACTAAATATTACAAAATTATCAAGGAGGATATTTAAATGAACATTTTAACAAATGGTAATTTCTTAGCAATTTTAGGTGCTTCTGTAGCAGCATTAGCAGGTATAGGAAGTGCAATAGGAGTTGGAATAGCAGGTTCGGCTGCTGCCGGAGTTGTAGCTGAAGATCCCAAAAAATTTGGTTCCACATTAATTTTGCAGGCATTACCGGGAACACAGGGTATTTATGGTCTTCTTATAGCATTTATAATATTGAATAAGATCGGATTGTTAGGTGGCAGTATGACAGAGTTGACAGCAGCTCAGGGAGGCTTTTTCTTAGCAGCAGCACTTCCTATAGGTATAGTAGGTATTATTTCTGCAATACATCAAGGTAAAGTAGCAGCAACAGGTATTATGCTTGTTGGAAAGAGACCTGAAGAAATAGCAAAAGCAATGGTTTATGCTGCAATGGTTGAAACATATGCCGTTTTGGCACTTCTTATTTCATTCCTTATGATAAACGGAATTGCAGTTTAAAGTATTATATGTTTCAAAATTTCAATATAAGGATGTGATGAGATGAGCATTGATAATATAACATCAAGAATTTTAAGCGATGCAAAAAATAACGCTGATTCTTCTTTGACGAATGCAGAAAACACAAAACAGGAAATAATAAACAAAGCTAAAAGTGAAGCTGAAGTAATAATAAAGACTGAATCGGAAAGAGCCGCAAAGGATGCGGTCGACTTAAAAAACAGAAGGGTATCTGCTGCTGAGCTTCAAGGCAGAAAGATGTTGTTATCAGCAAAACAGGAAGCTATTAAAAAAAGTTTTACTGCAGCAATTGACAAGCTTAAAGTAATGCCGGAAGATAAATATTTAAGTTTCTTGGCACAGGAGATTGTCAAAATTCCTAATTGTGAAGGAAGTATAGTTTTAAATGCCAAAGACAGGGAAAATATAGGTGAAAGATTAGTAAAGACTGTCAATGAAAAACTAGGAGCAGAAAAAGTTGCATTAAGTAAAAATACAGTTAAGTCAAGCGGCGGATTTGTGCTTAAAAGGGGAAATGTAGAAATAAACAGCACTTTTGAAACCCTTTTGGATTCCATGAAGGACGAACTTACAGGTGAAATAGCAAATGCGCTTTTTAAATAATTTTCCTGCCTGAAAGGAGGAATGACTTTGGCGAAGATTAAGGAATCTGATTATTTATATTCTACTTCAAGAGTGAAAAGTATAGAAAAACATATGCTTACCCGTGAAAGAGCAGAAAAAATGATAGATGCAAAAACAATGGAAGATGCTCTGAGAGTATTGGATGATTGTTATTATGGATACTTAAATGAAATAACTGATTTTAATAATTATGAAAGCCTTCTTGCTGATGAGCATAAGAAGACATATGATTTTATTAAGTCTATTGCTCCTGATGCTGAACACTTCAATATATTTTTATACCCATATGATTATCATAATTTGAAGGTATTGATGAAAAATGAATATCTGAACAAGGATGAAACAGATATTCTTGTTGATACGGGAACCATTGAGCTAAAGGTTTTAAAGCATGCTTTAAAGGAAAGAGATTTTTCTGAGCTGACCGAAAACATGGGAAAAGCATTAAATGAAGTAATTGAAGATTTTCCAAAAACAAGAGATCCCCAGCTGATAGATGTTATTTTAGACCGATATTGTTTTAACGAAATGCTTAAAGCTGCAGAAGAAACAGAAAATAAATTCATTATTGATTATGTAAAGATGCAGATTGATACAATTAATATTAAGACATATGTAAGACTTAAAAGAATGAATAAATCATGGGATTTTTTCAGCAAGGTATTCTTAAGTGGCGGTACAATACATGATCATATATTTATAAGAAATTACGATGAGCCTTTTGAAAAATTCGGAGAACTTCTTTTGGCTTATGATTTCAAAGATGTATTTCTTGAGGGAACTGAAGTTTTAGCTGAAACAGGAAAGTTTACAAGATTAGAGAAACTTTTGGATAACAAGCTTATGGAGCATGTAAAAACTGCCAAGTATGTACCTCCTTATGGAATTGAAACTCTTATAGGATATCTCATAGCTAAGGATAATGAAATTAAAATTGCACGAATAATTTTGGCAGGAAAAACAGCAGGCATCTCGCCAGAACTTATAAAAGAGAGGTTGAGAGAGACTTATGTATAAGATAGGAGTTATTGGAGATAAGCAAAGTGTTCAAGGGTTCAAGGCTGTTGGCTTGAATGTATTCGACTGCAATAAGGCGGAAGAAGCAAAACGTACGCTGCATAAAATCGCCGATGATAATTATGCAATAATTTATGTTACGGAAAGCTTATATGACGAAATTAAAGAATTTATATATGAATACAATGAAGAGCGTCTGCCGGCGATTATTCCTATACCGGGTATGCAGGGATCATTAGGCATAGGTATTGGCAACATAAAGAAGGCAGTTGAAAAAGCAGTTGGTGCCGACATATTGTTTGGTAACGATTAACGTAAAAAAAATGAAAGCAGGTGATTAGTTTAATGAGCCAAGGTAGAGTAGTTAAAATATCCGGTCCGCTGGTTATTGCAGATGGTATGAAAGAAGCCGATATGTTTGACGTTGTCCGTGTAAGCGAGCAAGGCCTTATAGGTGAAATAATTGAGATGCGCGGTGAAATGGCATCCATACAGGTTTATGAAGAAACTTCAGGCTTAGCTCCGGGAGCACCGGTAGTTTCAACAGGTGCACAGCTTTCTGTTGAACTTGGACCCGGACTTATTGAAACAATATATGACGGAATACAAAGACCTTTGGAAGAAATAAGAAGAATAGCAGGACCTAATATTACAAGAGGAATAAGCGTTCCTGCTCTTAACAGAGAAAAAAAGTGGGAATTTGTTCCTGTAGTAAAAGCGGGAGATAAGGTACAGGCAGGAGACATAATAGGTACTGTTCAGGAAACGATAGTTGTACAGCAAAAAATTATGGTTCCTTACGGAATTTCAGGAGAAATTGTTGAAATAAAGGAAGGAAATTTCACAGTTGAAGAAACTGTATGTGTCGTGAAAAAAGATAACGGTGAAGATGTTAACCTAACCATGATGCAAAAATGGCCTGTAAGAAAGGGACGTCCATATAAGGAAAAATTAGTTCCCGTAAGACCTCTGTTAACAGGTCAAAGGGTTATAGATACTTTGTTCCCTATTTCTAAAGGTGGTGTTGCAGCTGTTCCGGGACCTTTTGGAAGCGGAAAGACGGTTGTACAGCACCAGCTGGCAAAATGGGCAGATGCTGAAATAGTTGTATATATTGGCTGCGGAGAGCGTGGAAATGAAATGACAGACGTTTTAATGGAGTTCCCTGAGTTAAAGGACCCAAGAACAGGGGAATCATTAATGAAACGTACTGTACTTATTGCAAACACTTCAGACATGCCTGTTGCAGCTCGTGAAGCATCAATTTATACAGGAATTACAATAGCTGAGTATTTCAGAGACATGGGTTATTCCGTAGCACTGATGGCAGACTCTACATCCCGTTGGGCAGAAGCTCTTCGTGAAATGTCCGGTCGTCTTGAGGAAATGCCCGGTGAAGAAGGTTATCCTGCATACTTAGCATCTCGTCTTGCTCAGTTCTATGAAAGAGCAGGAAGAGTTATAAGTTTGGGCTCAGAGGGAAGAGAAGGAGCATTATCAGCTATCGGAGCAGTATCACCTCCCGGCGGCGATATTTCAGAGCCGGTATCTCAGGCTACACTTCGTATAGTAAAGGTGTTCTGGGCACTTGATGCACAGCTTGCATACAGTAGACACTTCCCTGCAATCAACTGGCTTACAAGCTATTCCTTGTATGTTGACAGATTAGGTACATGGTTTGATGAAAATGTAGCAAAGAATTGGACTGAAATGCGTAATGAAGTTATGATGCTTCTGCAGGAAGAGTCAGAATTAAATGAAATAGTCCAGCTTGTCGGTGTTGACTCATTGTCAGTTTATGACAGATTAAAGTTAGAAGCAACACGGTCCATAAGAGAAGACTATCTGCATCAAAATGCATTCCATGAAATTGATACTTACTCATCTCTTGAAAAACAGCATAAACTTTTGTCACTGATCTTGAGAAATTATCACAAGGGCATAGAAGCATTAAATGAGGGAGCAGATTTCAAGGCATTGTCAGAGCTTCCTGTATTGGAAAGAATAGGAAGATATAAATATACGGAAGAAAAGGACATAAAAGAGGCTTACGAAGACATCGAAAAACAAATAGATAAAGAAGTATTGGCTTTATCAGCAAGCAAGGAGGTTGAGTAGTATGATTAAAGAATATAGGACCATATCAGAAGTTGCAGGACCTTTGATGCTTGTTAAGGATGTTGAAAATGTTGCATATGATGAATTGGGAATAATTGAACTTCCCAGCGGAGAAACAAGAAGTTGCAGGGTTCTTGAAATCAACGGAAGCAATGCATTGGTTCAATTGTTTGAAAGTGCCGCCGGAATAAACTTGGCTGAATCCAAGGTGAAGTTCCTTGGAAGAGGAATGGAATTTGCAGTTGCAGAAGATATGTTGGGACGTGTATTTGACGGACTTGGCAGACCTATAGACAACGGTCCTGAAATAATACCTGAAAAGAGATTGGATATTAACGGTCTCCCGATGAATCCTTCAGCAAGAGACTATCCTAATGAGTTTATTCAAACAGGTGTTTCTGCAATAGACGGTTTGAACACATTGGTAAGAGGACAAAAGCTGCCAATATTCTCAGGCTCCGGACTTCCTCATGCTGACTTGGCAGCGCAAATTGCTCGTCAGTCAAAGGTTTTGGGTACTGAATCTAAATTCGCCGTTGTATTTGCTGCAATCGGTATAACTTATGAAGAAGCAGATTTCTTTATTTCTGACTTCAGACGTACGGGAGCAATTGACAGAACAGTATTGTTCATGAACTTGGCAGATGACCCGCCAATCGAGCGTATATCAACACCTCGTATGGCTTTAACGGCAGCTGAGTTTTTAGCTTTTGAAAAAGATATGCATGTATTGGTTATATTAACTGATATTACAAACTACGCAGAGGCTCTTCGTGAAGTATCGGCTGCACGTAAAGAGGTTCCCGGCAGACGTGGTTATCCGGGATATCTGTATACTGACTTGGCTTCTATTTATGAAAGAGCAGGAAGAAAAAGAGACCATGATGGCTCCATAACAATGATACCAATTTTAACAATGCCTGAGGATGACAAAACACATCCAATTCCTGACCTTACAGGATATATTACTGAAGGACAGATTATTCTTTCTCGTGAGTTGTACAGAAAGAATATTAAGCCTCCAATAGATGTTCTGCCTTCACTGTCACGTTTGAAAGACAAGGGTATAGGCAGAGGAAAAACAAGGGAGGATCATTCTGACGTATTAAACCAGCTGTTTGCAGCATATGCAAGAGGTAAGGAAGCAAAGGAACTCATGGCTATACTTGGAGAAGCAGCACTGTCCGATGCTGATAAATTCTTTGCTAAATTTGCGGATGAATTTGAAAAGAAATATGTGTCTCAAGGTTATGAAACAAACAGAACCATTGAAGAAACATTGGAAATAGGCTGGAATTTACTGACGCTTCTTCCTAAGGGAGAATTAAAACGTATAAGGGATGAGTATCTTGAGAAATATTATCCGGAAAAAGAATAGCATAGGGGTGGTTATGTGGCAAGATTAAATGTTAATCCTACCAGAATGGTATTAACCTCTTTGAAAAATCGTTTAAGGGTGGCTGTAAAGGGTCACAAAATGCTTAAGGACAAACGTGACGAGCTTATGAAGCAATTCTTGGAGCTTGCAAGAGAAAATAAAGCTTTACGTGAGCAAGTTGAAGCACTTATTGGCGATGTTTATTCAAATTTTGTAATTGCCAGCGCTGTAATGTCCTCGGAGGTTTTGGAAGAAGCCCTTATGTATCCTAAACAGGGAGTAACCATAGAGGTAGGCAGAAAGAATGTAATGAGTGTAGATGTTCCGGTGTTTGATTTTAAAACTACAACTGATGACACTGCAAATATTTACCCTTACGGTTTTGCCAATACTTCAGCTGAGCTTGACAATGCAATCGAAAATTTGTCGAATATTTTCCCTGAGCTGTTAAAATTGGCAGCTGTAGAAAAGGAAGTTCAACTTCTTGCAGCTGAAATTGAAAAAACCAGAAGAAGAGTTAATGCCCTTGAATATGTAATGATTCCTCAACTTGAAGAGACTATCAAGTATATTCAAATGAAGCTTGATGAAAATGAAAGAGGAAATCAAACAAGGCTTATGAAAGTTAAGGACATGATGGTTAAAGAAGCAATTGAAGAAAAGCAACAGTTTACTAAGGATGCTTTTGATTATTATGTAAACAAATAAAAAATATTATTCAGACACGAATAAAAAGTACTGCTCAGGCGGTACTTTTTTCAAAGAAAATAATAAAAATATCCGCTCACGGTTTCGGACACGAATAATTCTATGAGCTTATTACGACTAAAAATCCTACAGCTTGCAAACTCGCTTCGCTCAAACAGTGCAAGCTGCTTAACGGATTTTCAATCTGCATTCGCTAAGAATTATAATCGTGTCCTGCAAATGTTCGCTAAGTATTTTTATTATTTTCTATCAGTTGCAGAAATTAAAGATTAATAGAGCCAAGGCAGTACTTTTTTCTTGACAATAAAAGCTTTTACATATATACTTTGAATATCAAAATAATGGATATTTAAAATAATGGTGGAAATATGATATTAAATGAATTAAAAATAGGAAACTTAACTGCTAAAATTCCCATAGTTCAAGGAGGTATGGGTGTTGGCGTATCACTGGCAAACTTAGCAGCAGCAGTCGCAAATGAAGGCGGTATAGGAACTATTTCCGGTGTTCAGATAGGCTTCAGAGAGCCTGATTTTTTAACTGATCCCATAGGCGCAAACTTAAGGGCTATCAAAAAAGAAATCAAAAATGCAAGAGAAAAAACTAAGGGAATTATTGCCATGAATTTTATGGCAGCAATGAATAATTATGAATTGTATGTTAAAAAGGCTGTTGAAGAAAAAATAGATTTAATTGTATCAGGAGCAGGACTTCCAATGGCGCTTCCTAAATTAGTAAAGGGGAGCAGCACAAAAATAGTTCCCATAGTATCTTCTGCAAAAGCTG
>Ga0265293_10012032_pt1 | contig 11597 bp, 14 predicted proteins | sample Munlanlewell138R_FD_192505 | JGI IMG/M metagenome (GOLD analysis project Ga0265293, IMG submission 192505) | Leachate microbial communities from a municipal landfill in Southern Ontario, Canada - Leachate well 138R | ecosystem: Engineered > Solid waste > Landfill > Unclassified | place: Canada... | reverse complement strand
GAAATCCATCTGATATGATGCATACCCACCCTTAATTATGGATGGATACTCTCTATATGCAAAGGTATGATATCCAGAGTTTTTAATAGCTTTGGCTAATATCTCACCTAAAGTATTTATACCCTGTCCACTCTCACCTGCAAACTTAACAGCAAATCTGTTTGTCATATGATATATCTGTAAATTATCAAAACAGTATCTATATTTAGAGTATCACTAGGAAAATATATTGTCAAAAGGTTACAAAACTCTCTATTGTACTGTACAATGTCTCCATATGAAAGATCTATTAAGAGTAACAATTAAATCAGGAGATGGTGGTGAAGGGATAATAGCGTTTGATAGCTGGAGAAAAGCAGATGGTGGTAATGGTGGCAAGGGTGGTGATGTTTACTTTGAAGGTAGTACAAACTACTTTGATTTTACACACTTAGACAAGAATGTAACATTAAAGGCACAAGATGGTGCAAGAGGAGAGAAAAACAAAAGAACAGGTAAAGAGGGTAAGGAGTTAACAGTGTTTGTACCATTAGTAACAAAGGTATTTAATGATGATGGTACAGAGATACTCTCTATTACAAAGAGTGGTCAAAGAGTAAAGATGTTAGAGGGAGGCATGGGAGGAACTGGTAACTTTACATTAAGAGGAGAGGGTTGGGATGGTAAGCTCTCAAGACAGAGAGCACAGAAAGGTGAGGAGAAGGTTCTTAGACTTGAGTTAAATCTAAAAGCTGATGCAATATTTTTAGGGTACCCTAATGCAGGTAAGTCTAGTATTATTAACTCTCTTACAAATGCTAAGTACAAGGTAGCTTCCTATGAGTTTACAACTTTAGAACCTCAACTTGCTGTTATGGATCACTTTATCCTTATGGATCTTCCTGGATTAATAGAGGGTACATACAAAGGTAAGGGTGTTGGTACTCAATTTCTTAAACATACTAAGTATGCCTCTTTATTAGTTCACTGTATTAGTTTAGAGAATGAGGATTTAAAATCTTCTCACTTAGATATGAGAGAGGAATTTAAAAGAATTTCTAAAGATTTAGATTCTCTTAATGAGTTTGTACTTTTTACAAAAGCAGATGTTATTACATTAGAGCAGAAAGAGATTTTAGAGAAGACTCTTAGTAAGGACTTTAAAGACTTTATGATTATGTCTGTCTTTAGACAGGAAGATGTTGATGAATTAAAGAAAGAGTTAAAAAAGAGATTGAGTTCTACCCTTTAAACCAGCATCTAGAGCTCTCTTAGCGTTCCACTGTAAGTCAGGTTTATCTGCCATACTATCCACTAACCATTCAAGATACTCTCTATCAGTTCTCTCTATCTCTTCAAAGGTTTTACCCATATATTTACCAAAGGACATCTCTCTAATTATTTGTGGCTGTTTAGTTATTAATATCATATTTTCTATAGAGAGCTTTGTATTCTCTCTTAAGTATTCAAAAAGATCTTTGAGAAAGTAAACATCACTAAGTGCATCATGTGCTGTAATATGATCTTTGTTCTCTTTTTTATAAAGGCCTAGATAGAATCTAAGATATTGAAGTCTGTAGCTCTCTAAATCATGACCATCCTTTGTAGTTAGAGCATTCCTAGCTACTTTGAGTGTACATATTGTATCTCTTACCTCTATACCTTTCTTATTAAGTACTTCAATATCAAAATCTACATTATGAGCTACCCAAATATATTTATCTGCTAGAAATTGTAAGTACTCTTTTAATGAACTACCCTTATATTCAGGATCTATCCCCTCTGTTGGAAGCTTGGTATCTTCGAAAAATTCTAAATCTTTAACATCCTCAGGTGTAATATTATGTATAGCCATTGCTCCAAAGGATATCTCTTGTCTAGGCTTTACAAAAAGATTCATCCATATGTTTGGATCATCTGTAATGAACGCTATTTGGATGAGGTCTTTACTTTGAACATCAGTTGTTTCTGTATCAATATACAGTAACTTCTTATCTGCCATATTAAGATGCTAGCTCACTTCTAGGAGCATTCTGATTTATCTTTATAACCAAACTTAGAAACTGTTTCTGCTCTTCTTTAGTTAAAGATTGAAATACCCAGTTATACTTTTTAATGGTTTTTTCTACTAACTCATCTACCTCTTCTTGTGCCTTTTTAGTAAGAGTTATATTTATTACTCTTCTATCATCACCATCATCACACCTCTCTAACCATCCATTATTAACAAGTTTGTCAATCTGTGCAGTTATTGTAGCAGGTGTTACATTAAACTGTCTTGCTAATTCACTAGACTTCACACAACCTTTATCTTTGATAAAGACCATTGTCCTTATCTGTAGTGGAGATAGCTCACCTTTACGATATGATCGTAATTCAACATTTTTTATTAAATCGAGGGTATTTTGGACAATTTGCTTTTGGATAGGCACAGTAGTAGAAGTAAAAATTTATTATAAAGGGTAACTATAACTGTAATTCTAGCATAACAATATTTGATATACAAATAATATTAAGTTGTATGATTTAATATATACTGGTATATTCAAAAAGATAATTTTAAAAACTTAATCAAATGGAAATACCACAAGGCGCTAAATTTCTTTTTGTTACAATTCCCGTTATAATTGTCGCTTCAGTATTAATCTTTGTATATTTAGGAAAAGATAAGAGTGTTAATTCCTTAACTATTGATAGTATGGAGGATATCTCAAATGGAAAGGAGGTAGAAGATGTGATTGATTTTGAAGAATTAGAAATTGAAACTATTCAAGAGGGAGATGGTCCTCAAGCTGTAGAGGGTAATACTGTTGTAGTACACTATACAGGTACTCTTAAAGATGGGACTAAGTTTGATAGCTCATATGATAGGGATGCACCATTTGAGTTTGTATTAGGCGAGAATATGGTAATTCAAGGATGGGAAGAAGGGGTAAAAGGAATGAAGGTAGGAGAGAAAAGAACCTTAAGAATTCCATCTGAGTTAGGGTACGGTGAATACGGAGCAGGAGATTTAATCCCTGCAAAAGCTGGTTTGATATTTGATGTAGAGCTATTGGAGATTAAATAACTCCAAAGACCATCAATACTCCAATTAGAAGCATTAATGCACCTGCAATAAGGTGCATTTTTCTTACATTCTTCTCCTTCCAATCTTTTACATCCTCTGCTCTCTTTGATCCTAAAAATACAATAATAGTTACAGCTATCATTGGTAGGACAAATATCAGGTTATACAGTAGAAGCATAGGAATAGCATTTATAAAACCTTGCTCCGCTAAAAGACCTCCAAGAATAATATATGGTCCTACTGTACATGGTAGTAAGAATACTGTTACAAATAGCCCCATACCGAAAGCACCGATAGGAGATGTAACCTTTGAAATTATTTTATTTACCTTAGGTCTTAAAAATAGTGGCATCTCTGTACCTACTCCCCCCGGCTTGTATTTAAAGTAATCCTTTAGTTCTAATATCCCAAGTATTATTGCTCCTACTCCAAGAGCTTTGTATATGTATAGCTTTATGGAGGCTAATGATTGTATAAATTGAAAAGCGGTAATGATTAAGTAACCATAGAATAGATACATAATTACTACAGCAAGTACAAATGAAAGTCCTGCTAAAAGCACCTGCTTTCTATTCCCAGGATTATATGTAACTATAGCGATAAGCATAAGTGCTAGTACTGATATAGCACATGGATTAACAGAATCAGCAAGCCCAAGTAGAATAGTTTTACCAATAGAAACTCCTTGAGTACTACTGGAGGTTGTTTCATTTGTTACAGCTGAACTACCACCCTCTAAAGATTCCCCATTCCACTGTAGTAACCATCCATTTACCTCTAAAGCATTCTCAAACTTTAAAGAGCCACCTGAGTATTCTGCTTTCTCTGTTTTACTCTTCTTCCCATTAAGATCTGTTATAGCTTCTTTAATAGTCGAACTACTAATAAAGTTCTTTATTTGATTATTTTGTTCATCCGTAAGCTTCGTTAAAGATTTTCTAATAGCTATCCTATCCTTAGAGTAAAAGGTAGGATATCTTGTTAAATCACTTAAATTTAAATCTTCAAATGATACTGACTTACCATCTGCAAGAAATATCTCTCCCTGTGGAGCATTCTGAATCATTTCATCTAGATTATTTAATATCGGAGTATCTCCTGAATACTTAAGTTCTCTATCAAACATTATCTGTGGAACTCCAAGACTCAATCCGTAAGAATCTGCATAACCAGAAAGAGCTTGGGAGTTTGCTAAATTCTTGTATATCTCATACTCCATTACAATCATCTCTCCCTCCTGAACCCTCTTTAAAAGTACAGGGGTAACCCTTGCACAGTGAGGACACCCTATACCACCAAAATACACTGCAAATTTAGGTTGTGTACTCTCTTGTGCTGATACCTGAAGTACAGAAGGAATTAAGAAAAGTATTAGAAGAAGTAACATTATGAATATTCTTTTCATTTTGTTGTGTATTGTAATATTATGTATTTACTTATGAAGGATTTTGAACTCTCAAAGACACAATTAAAAATATCTGAAAATATATTAGATTGGTTTAAATCATCTAAATATCAGTATATCACACTAGGAGGATATGCTGGAACAGGTAAAACAACGCTGTTAGGATATATAAGTAATTATCTGCATAAAGAGAACAAAAAATTAAAAATAGCGTTCTGTAGCTATACAGGAAAAGCTACTAGAGTTTTAAACAGGAAGTTAAGTGAAAGTAAAGCATTAAATAGTTCTGACTTTGTAGGAACAATACATAGGCTAATATATCGTGCAATTACTGATGAGAAAGATAACATAGTTGGATGGGAAAAAATACCAGAAGAGGATTTCAAATATGATTTAATAATTGTAGATGAAGCCTCAATGGTAACTGAAGAGATATGGAAAGACCTTTTAAGTTTTGAAAAACCTATATTGGCAGTTGGAGATCATGGACAGTTAGCCCCTATTAATAGCACATTTAATCTAATGGCCAAACCAGATCAAACCCTTGAAGAGATATATAGGCAGGAAGCGAATAATCCCATAATTAAAGTATCAGAGATTGCACGCAAGTACGGTAGTGTACCCTTTGAAGAGTTCTCTCGCTCTATTAAGAAGATGGATAAGATGGAAATGGAGACCCAAGATACTGTAAGAGATATCTTTGATACATACAATGATGATACTATGGTCTTATGTGGCTATAACAGAACAAGGATAAATCTAAATAAGGCAATAAGAGCACTGCACTTTGATACACCTAACCCACAGGTCGGTGACAGAGTAATCTGTTTAAAGAATAATAGAATGGTAGATGTTTTTAATGGAATGACAGGTACAATCCTTGACCTTACAAGAGAGGGAGTCAATGAACTGGAGTACTACAATGCAGAGATAGCTCTAGATTTTGAAGATATTCCCTTCTGGGGAAAAATCTCTATCGAACAGTTTAACTCAGCCCTACTTACAGAAAAGAAATTAGAAGATCTTAATTACTTTGATTTCGGATATGCATTGACCGTTCATAAAGCCCAAGGCAGCCAAGCTAAAAGAGTTGTACTTTTTGAAGAAAGATTCCCAAAGATGGACGACGACACCTTCCGTAGATGGCTATACACCGCAATCACAAGAGCAGAAGAGGAACTCTATATAATAGGATAGGGTTAGGAAGAATCTTTTTAAAGACTGATAATCTGATAGATTAGGGATGCTAAAAGTATTCTCTTTCTGTCAAAGTAAGTCCATCTGTATCTTTGTTTTTTCTTAATCAAGTTCGCCTCTCTAGGGTTCTCTTTTATATATTTTAATACCACATCAAAGTAGCTTTTATCCCAAACAACTTTAGATTTATATCTGCTTTGAAAGACATGTCCCTCCCATTTATATTTCTTCCTAACATAGTAGCTATATGCAATTCCTACATCTCGCATTACATTTGATAAAGAGTCTAGATTCCATGGTATTGCTAATATATGATAGTGATTGGGCATTAAACAAAAGGCGAGAATTAATAGATCATACTTTTTAGAGTATCTTCTGAGCATTTTACGGAAATATTCATAATCAGATGCTTGAAAGAATACTTCTCCCTTTTGGTTTCCTCTATTATAAATATGATGAGGCATTCCAGGCTTTATTGTTCTCACTAAGGTCATATATCTATAATAACCCATGATTATTAAGTAACTCTTAACACACTAGCTATTTACTACCCCGGGGTTATATAATTAAGTATGGTAATAACAAAACCAAAGGATGAAAAATTATTAAGGGAGGCTGCCGCTATTTCCTTAAAGATTCTTAAAAAATTAGGAGAGGATATAAGGGAGGGTGTTACTCCTTTAGAGATAGATAAGAGGGCTGGGTTTTACTGTAAAGAGTATCGTGTAGAGCCTGCGTTTAAGCGTGTAGATGGCTATAACTTCAATACATGTATCTCTGTTAATGATATTGCAGTTCACGGTATTCCAAAGGATATTCCTCTTGAAAAAGGAGATTTAGTGTCTATAGATTTTGGCATTATTCATAAAGGCATGTATACAGATCACTGTTGGACATGGAGTGTTGGTAAACCAAGCAAGGAGAATCAGAGATTACTTAATGCGGGAAGAGAGGCTATAGAGAACTGTTTACCTATTGCGATTGCTGGAAACTATACTGGAGACCTAGGGTATGAGATGGAAAGGGTTGCAAAAAAGGCTGGTTTTAATGTAATGAAGATGTTTGTAGGTCACGGTATTGGGAAAACGTTACATGATCTGCCTGAAATTCCTGCTTTTGGTGAAAAGCAAGAAGGCTCTCTTTTAGTTGATGGTATGGTTATATGTATTGAGTGCCAAGTTGTTGATGACAGTGGAGAGGTAGAGATTGATAAGGATGGATGGTCTGCTAGAACTAAGAATGGAGGTAATGCGGTAATGTTTGAGTATATGGTTATTGTTAGAAAAGATTTTCCAGATGTGCTAACAGATAGTAGAGATTGGACTACAGTTATAGTATAATCACGATAGGTTTTAATACCTGTATGCCCCACATAGTGGGGTTTTGTTCTTTAAAAAGACCTATGGAATATTTATTCCCTTGGTTAATACATATGAGATATTAAATTTTAATATTTTGTTTGTATTAACCCTGCAAAGGGAAAAATAAAAAAGGAGAACAAATGAAAGAGAGATCTGTACTATCAACTTTACTTATTATAGTTGTTATTGTAATCGTGGTGATTGTACTATTCCAATTAGTTGGGAAACCACTTAAAGGAAGTGATTTCCAAGTTAAGCAAAATAGTGAAGGAGGATACTTTCATATATATATGTTCGATAAGGACTTGTTCCAGATTGAAGTGAATCCTTGTGATTCATTAGCAGCATTGAACATTGATCCAAATAACTACTTAGGTGGTCTGTGGGATGTTTACTATCATCGACTTCCTAACGGGGATTTTGTTGTTCTATATTTTGATGGCAAAGCCATTGAACAAGTACCGCTTATAAAGAAAAATGGTTCTCACTATTCATGTCCATAGGTCTTGGGAAGGGTATCTCAACATATAGCTTTAATGCCTAGATACCCTTCCTTTGATCTTTCCTCTACTTTGATTATAATACTTTATATTTGATATAATATACTATGGGTTTAATAACTCATGCTGTTTTTACTGTTTTAATACATTAAGAACAACTGCTCTTTAAAAAGGTCTATTATTATATTTTTCCTTTACTTAATACGAACATATAGATATTTATCTATATTGATATTTGTACGTTCGTATTAACACTCATATGAGTGAACTATTAGTTAAAAGGAGAATGAAATGGAAATAGGATATATTTTATATTTTACACTCGTATTAAGAGTAATCGTTAACCTTATTGGTTATAAAGCCGTAGAATGGGATTCAAATGAGAAGTTCATAGCATTTATAGTACCCCTTTTACCCGTTTTTGCAATTTTAATGCTCTCAATTGGTAAAATATTTCCAATTCAGGCTCTCATACCTTTGTATGCAATTGCAGAGATTATTATCTCTCAACTATCAGAAAAGGGAACAGGATTGTCCTTATTCTTTGCTAGTGTAAGCTTAATTACATTATCCATGTACCTTGCATTTTAATAGATCTTTGAGGGTCTCTTATAGCTTAATAGCTAATACAAAAATAAGAGACCCTCTAAAACCCCTTATTACTTTCATACATATGTGTAAGAAGTGGTAACAACTGTTTCTTTCTACTCACTATCCCACTTAAATACCCTCTGTTATTCTCATATTTATCACCTAAGTGTTTAATCAGTATCTCTTTATCCTTCCCTGTAAAAAGCAGTATACAATCCCCTCTTGTTAAGTCCGTTATCATTACAATACGAAGATCGTACGAATTAGAACTATCTATGCTCTCTAATTCATTCAGAATATCACCCTCTTTCTCTCTTAGTTTCTCTCTATCTAAGGTCTCGACTTGGCTAATCGATAGCTTTTTATTCCCTATTTCTACCTCCTTAATATCCATCTCTACTATCTCTCTAGCATCAATTTCACTCCAAACATCTTTTATTGTAAACATCTCTTTAGTCAGACCCTCTATATCCTCTATCTCTGATATCTTTGCTAATTCAGTAACCATTTCTCTATCAAGCTGAGTAGTAGTTGGAGATTTAAATCCTAATGTATCATCTAATATTGCACAGAGTAACACACCTGCAATATTACTCGGTATGTTTACTCTAGCATTAATTATTTTCTCTGTGATAAGGGTGGAGGTAGAACCACACGGTCTAATTGTAATACTCTTAGGAATAATGTCTTCTAATTTAACATCGTGATGATCTATAACCTCTACAATATCTGCATTCTCCCATCCCTTAGCTCTACTTTGAGAGTATGTATGATCTACTAGCACTACTCTCATACCAGAGATATCTGGAATATATGGTGGAGCTTTTACTTTAAATCTCTCTAATACCCACTCTGTTACAGGATTTATCTTGTCGCATCTAATTGCATGATAGTTAAAATATCCTTGCGATTGTTTAAAATACTGATATCCAATAGCGGAAGCAATGGAATCTAAATCAGGTCTTCTATGCCCTACTATGTATATCTTTTCTTTCATTAGTATAATTATGGAGCTGTTAAGTATAAAGAAATGATAACAAAATTACTTTAATATTCAAAGAATTACGGTAACATGTGGTAGAATGTGAATTGGATAACTTCAATACCTATTACTATGCCAGATTCTTTAAATAAAATATATGATATCGCTATTATAGGCAGTGGACCTGCTGGATTTTCTGCTAGCATATACGCTAGTAGATATAAATTAAGCAATATTGTATTTGGTAACTTACTTGGAGGCACTATTTCAGAAGCTCACAAGGTTTGTAACTATCCAGGAGTATCAGATATCTCTGGGTATGACTTAGCTATGAATTTCTACAACCAATCCAAAGATTTAGGTGGTGAGTATAGTACAGAGCATATTGTAGATATAAAGAAAGAGGGAGATATATTTAGGCTAATCTCAGATACACAGAAAGAGTATTTTGCTAAAACAGTAATACTTGGAATTGGAACTAACAGGAATAAACTTAATCTCAAAGAGGAAGATAGATTTCTAGGTAAGGGAGTATCGTACTGTGCAACGTGTGATGCAATGTTTTATAAAGACAAAGTTGTTGTTGTAGTAGGAGGTAGTAATGCAGCCACTATGGCAGCCTCAATGCTCTCAGAGATAGCAAAGAAGGTGTATTTAATCTACAGAGGTACAGAGCTTAGAGGCGAACCTATGTGGATTGAAGAGGTAGAGAAGAAGGAGAATATTGAAATTATATTTACCACTATTGTAATTGGTTTAGAGGGAGAGGAAAAATTGGAGAGGATAAAGCTTTCAAGAGAGTATAATAGTTCTGAATACTTAGATACAGATGGTCTTTTTGTTGAGATTGGTTCTGTTCCTAATGTTGATTTAGCAAATAAGCTAGGATTAGAACTTGATAGCCATAGATATATTAAGGTAAAGGAAGATCAAAGTACAAGCTTAGAGGGAGTATGGGCTGCAGGAGATTGTACAAGTGCATCAAACAGGTTTAGACAGGTAGTAACAGCAGCCTCCGAGGGCTCTATTGCTGCTAACTCCATATTTGGATACCTAAGGAAAGGTAGTAGTGCTTACTCTACAGAGATATATTAAGACTCTTTTGCATTAATAAAATCTACCCACTCTTGTAGATAGTTTGAGCTTGACCATACCTTCTCTGCCCCTACACTGTACTCTATACGTCCTCCATACGATTCAATAAAATCAGCTTCTACTTTAAGTCCACTCTTTGGATCATTCCTATCCTTATCATTCCTATCTCCACCCTTTGTAAATACATCTGGCTTTATCACTTCAACTACCTCTAAGCAGTTTGTAGCGGCAGGGTTCTCATGTATCACAACATAGTCAACACCTTTAATAGCATCCACTATCTCTGCTCTGTCTTTAGCAGGTATAAATGGCTTACCTTTTTTGTTAATAGCCCTACTATCCCCATCTATTATTACAACAAATACATCTCCGAATTTTCTTGATTCAAGTAAGCATGATACATGCCCAGGATGTATTGGATCAAAGTAACCGGAAGTGCATACTACTGTTTTACCTTGTAACTCTTTCTCTCTTATTTCTGGAAATTGATTAACTTCTATTATCATATTTTTATTTAAACAGATTATTCAATATTTAAGCATCTAATGTATTTAAAATCAAACTCTCTAATTCATACCCTATATTTCACATATTTCAACCTGTAGTACTTCTCTCTTTTGATAGATACAGTATGTTGTAGCCAATAACTAAATTTTAACTCACTACAGGACTTTGACGGACACAACAGGTTGGGGTAGCCTTAGTATCTAAGTACAACATATTGTGTTCAATGAGATGTCCATACTGTGGCTGTACAACCTCAAAGGTTGTAGACAAAAGAGATAATGCAGATGATTTCTCCACTAGGAGAAGAAGACAGTGTTTAAGATGCGGTAGAAGATATACAACATATGAAAGAATCGAGAAGATAGATGTTGTAGTGCTTAAGAAAGATGGCTCTTTAGAAAACTTTGACCAAGAGAAACTTAAAAAGGGTATAAGGAAGGCTGTAGATATAAATAAGATTACAGAGGAAGACATAGAGAACTTCTGTGAAGAGGTGGAAAGGAAAGTAATGGTAAGCAGTAACCCTCTTCCTACTACAGATATAGGGAATATGGTTTTAGAGTGGTTAAAGAATTTAGATCCTTTAGCATATATGAGATTTGCAAGTGTATATAAAGATTTTGAAAATGTAAAAGATTTAAAAAAAGAACTTGAAGATTTAATTTAAAACAAGTTAATACTGCCATGGTGAAGTCTAGACCAGCACAATCTACTGTCCATTTTAAAGTAAAGAAAAGAGATGGAAGACTTGTAGATTTTGATCAAGAGAGAATTACAAGTGGAATATTTAAAGCTGCAGAGAGTGTTGGTGGAGATGATAGGAAGAGAGCTAAGGTAGTCTCAGACGAGGTTGTAAAGAGATTAGTAAAGAAGCATAAGGATGAGAAATTTGTTTCTACGGATGACATTG
>Ga0265293_10012031_pt1 | contig 11597 bp, 10 predicted proteins | sample Munlanlewell138R_FD_192505 | JGI IMG/M metagenome (GOLD analysis project Ga0265293, IMG submission 192505) | Leachate microbial communities from a municipal landfill in Southern Ontario, Canada - Leachate well 138R | ecosystem: Engineered > Solid waste > Landfill > Unclassified | place: Canada... | reverse complement strand
GGCATCAAGGTCAAGACGGTTGACGAGCTGGTCGACAAACTGAAGAACGAAGCCAAGGTGATCTGACATGACGATTCTGGTTATTGCTGAACACAACAACGCCGAACTGAATGCCGCCACCCTGAACACCGTGGCTGCAGCAGCTGCCATCGGTGGTGACATTGACGTACTGGTTGCCGGTGCCGGTTGTGGCGCCGTGGCCGAAGCGGCAGCGAAGATCGCTGGCGTTTCCAAGGTACTGGTTGCTGACAACGCTGCCTACGCCAACCAGCTGCCGGAGAACATCTCCCTGCTGATTGCCGAGCTGGGCAACGGCTACAGCCACATCCTGGCGCCGGCCAGCACCAACGGCAAGAACTACCTGCCGCGCGTGGCTGCCCTGCTGGACGTGGATCAGATCTCCGAGATCATCGCGGTAGAAAGCGCTGATACCTTCAAGCGTCCGATCTACGCCGGTAACGCCATCGCTACCGTCAAATCCGACGCCGCGATCAAGGTCATCACCGTACGCAGCACCGGCTTTGATGCCGTTGCCGCCGAAGGTGGCAGTGCTGCGGTTGAAGCGGTTGCTTCCGCCCAGGACGCTGGTGTATCTGCCTTCGTTGGCGAAGAACTGGCCAAGTCCGACCGTCCCGAGCTGGCTGGCGCCAAGATCGTGGTGTCCGGTGGTCGCGGCATGCAGAACGGCGACAACTTCCAGCTGCTGTATGCGCTGGCTGACAAGCTGGGCGCTGGCGTGGGTGCATCCCGTGCTGCGGTTGACGCCGGCTTTGTACCGAACGACATGCAGGTCGGTCAGACCGGCAAGATCGTTGCCCCGCAGCTGTATGTCGCAGTAGGTATTTCCGGTGCGATCCAGCATCTGGCCGGTATGAAGGACTCCAAGGTGATCGTTGCGATCAACAAGGACGAAGAAGCGCCGATCTTCCAGGTAGCAGACTACGGTCTGGTTGCTGACCTGTTCGAGGCGGTACCGGAGCTGACGGGCAAGCTGTAAGCCGTCCTGCGGTAACAGGAACCCGGCTTCGGCCGGGTTTTTTATTGTCTCGAGGACTGGACATCTTCCGCGTCTCGTTTCGTCTCGTCTCATCGTCATCGTCTCAACGCTGTCACCCTTTCTGACCCCGTCATCCTCGGCGTACGCCGGGGATCCATCCTGCCGACCGGCTCCGAGCAAGTGGCTTCCCGCGTCCGCGGGAATGACGGTGTGGCTTTGGAACCACGAGGTGGTTCCGGAGTGACGAGGCGGTTCAGAAAACGACGCGATATTGCAGACAATAGGGGGTTGGCCGCTGTGCGGGGGAAGGGAGGCTCAGAGCTCAAAACTCTCCAACCGATACCCCTGCTCATCCACTTCCAGATACCAGCCCGACCTATCCCAATCTCCCAGTACAACCCGCTGCGCTGGATGCCCGTTGATTTCCAATGGATGCGCCGCAGGACGGTGGGTATGGCCATGAATGAGCGTGGTGACGCGCTGCGAGCGCATTACCCGCAGGACTTCATCCGCATTGACGTCAGTAATATCCAGGGTCTTGTAGCGGGTGCGCTGCTGGCTTTCGTTGCGCAGCTTCCGGCCTATACGGTGGCGGGTTTTCAGCGACAGGTTACGCAGAATGAACAGGCTGAGCGGGTTGCGTAGCCAACGGCGCATGCGCATATAGCCGATGTCATCGGTGCACAGGCTGTCACCGTGCATCAGCAGCACACGCTCATTGTTAAGCTCGATGAAGGCAGGATCTGCAAGAAGGGTGCAGCCGGAGCGGCGGCAGAAATCCCTGCCGATGAGAAAATCCCGGTTGCCATGCATCAGGAATACAGCCACCCCTTTGCCGGACAGGGAGAGCAGGGCGGCACTGATCTGGTCCGCCAGCGGGTCGGGATTGTCGTCCCCTAACCAGACCTCAAAAAAATCACCGAGGATGTACAGGGCATCAGCCTGGCTGGCCTGTTCATCGAGAAAACGCAAAAACGCCCGGGTGATGTCCGGGCGTTTTGCTTCCAGATGCAGATCCGATATGAACAGGTTGCGCATCTGCGATTGTTACTCGACCAGTTCGGCGCGTTCGATGATCACGTCATCGGCAGGAACATCCTGGTGACCAGCGCGGCTGGTGGTGCGCACGCCCTTGATCTTCTCAACAATGTCCATGCCTTCAGATACTTTGCCGAATACGGCATAGCCCCAGCCCTGCGTATTCTGTGCCGTGTGATTGAGGAAGGTATTGTCAGCGACGTTGATGAAGAACTGGGCGCTGGCAGAATGCGGCTCCATGGTACGGGCCATGGCGACGGTGCCGATGGCGTTGCTGACGCCATTGTTGGCTTCGTTCTTGATCGGGGCACGGGTGTCCTTTTGCTTCATGCCCGGCTCGAAGCCGCCGCCCTGGATCATGAAGTTGCTGATCACGCGGTGGAAGATGGTGTTGTCATAATGGCCGTCACGCACGTACTGCTTGAAGTTCTCGACGGTCTCTGGTGCCTTGTCGGCAAAGAGTTCCAGGGTGATGACACCAAAGTTGGTATGCAGCTTGACCATGCGATTGATCCTCGGCTTGGTTATACATGTGTTTGAAGTAAAGGCTTGCAATGCTATCAGCTGGGGCTGATTCAGGCATCCTCGAGTTTAGGGTATGATAGGCGTCTTTTTTGCTGTGCCCAAACACAACCCTGGATGAGCCCCGAATTACCTATGAACAAACCGGAAACCACGCCACCCGCCCACTTTCTGCGTCAGATTGTGCAGGCCGACCTGCAAAGCGGCAAGCACACGAAGATCGTGACTCGCTTTCCGCCGGAGCCCAACGGCTACCTGCATATTGGTCACGCCAAATCGATCTGTCTGAACTTCGGTCTGGCCAAGGAGTTCGGTGGTGTTTGCCATCTGCGTTTTGATGACACCAACCCCGCCAAGGAAGAGCAGGAGTACATCGATGCCATCAAGAACGACGTGCAGTGGCTGGGCTTTCAGTGGGATGGCGATGCGCGCTATGCCTCTGACTATTTTGACCAGTTGCACGCCTGGGCCATCGAGCTGATCAAGGCCGGCAAGGCCTATGTCTGCGATCTGTCGCCGGAGCAGGCCCGTGAACACCGCGGCAACCTGACCGAGCCGGGCAAGAACAGCCCGTTCCGTGAGCGCAGTGTTGAGGAAAACCTCGACCTGTTCGCCCGCATGAAGGCTGGTGAATTCCCCGATGGCGCACGTGCGCTGCGGGCGAAGATTGATATGGCTGCGCCGAACATGAACCTGCGCGATCCTATCCTGTACCGGATTCGCCATGCCCATCATCACCAGACCGGTGATAAATGGTGCATCTACCCCAGCTACGACTTCACTCACGGCCAGTCCGATGCCATCGAACTGGTCAGTCACTCGATCTGCACGCTGGAGTTCGAGGATCACCGTCCGCTCTACGAGTGGTTCCTCGAGAATCTGCCGGTGCCGGCCAAACCGCGTCAGTACGAATTTGCTCGCCTGAACCTGAACTACACCGTGACCAGCAAGCGCAAGCTCAAGCTGCTGGTAGACGAAGGCCACGTGGATGGCTGGGATGATCCGCGCATGTCGACCATCAGTGCTTTCCGCCGTCGCGGTTACACCCCGGCGTCGATCCGCGAGTTCTGCGAGCGCATTGGCGTTACCCGCTCCGACGCGGTAGTGGACATGGGCATGCTCGAATTCTGTATCCGCGATGATCTGGATAACAATGCGCCGCGCGCCATGTGCGTGCTGCGCCCGTTGAAAGTGACCATCACCAACTATCCCGAAGGGCAGATTGAGCAACTGTCACTGCCGTGCCATCCCAAGCAGGACATGGGCCAGCGCACACTGCCGTTCAGCCGTGAAATCTACATCGACCAGGATGATTACATGGTCGATCCGCCCAAGGGTTACAAGCGTCTGGTGCCCGGCGGCGAAGTACGCCTGCGCGGCAGTTATGTGATCCGTGCCGATGAGGCGATTACTGATGCACACGGCAATATCGTTGAGCTGCTGTGCTCCTATGACCCGGACACCCTGGGCAAGAATCCCGAGGGCCGCAAGGTCAAGGGTGTGATCCACTGGGTGCCAGGTGCCGACAGCGTCGAATGCGAAGTGCGCCTGTACGATCGCCTGTTCACCGAGTCCAATCCGGACAAGACCGAAGAGGGCGGTACCTTCCTCGATAACATCAACCCGGATTCGCTGGTTGTCCTCAAGGGATGCCGCGCCGAGCCGTCGCTTGCGAAGGCCACCGCAGAGGATCGCTTCCAGTTCGAGCGCGAAGGCTATTTCTGTGCCGATAGCAAGGATTCTTCACCGGGCAATCTGGTATTCAACCGTACCGTGACCCTGCGCGATTCCTGGGGACAATAAGCAATGGCCTTGCAGATCTACAATACGCTGAGCAAGACCAAGGAAGTGTTCCGCCCGCTGGAAGGCAACAAGGTACGCATGTATGTCTGCGGCATGACAGTGTATGACTTCTGTCACATCGGTCACGCCCGGGTAATGGTCGCCTTTGACGTGGTTTCCCGCTGGTTGCGCGCACGCGGCTACGACCTGACCTACGTGCGCAACATCACCGACATTGACGACAAGATCATCCGCCGCGCCAACGAGAACGGCGAGACCTTTCAGCAACTGACCGAACGCATGATCGCCGCGATGCACGAGGACGAGGCCAGGCTGGGCGTATTGCGTCCGGATCAGGAGCCGCGTGCCAGCGAGCATGTGGATGGCATGTACCAGATGATCCAGACGCTGATCGACAAGGGTTATGCCTACGCCCCTGGTAACGGCGATGTGTATTACCGGGTCGGCAAGTTTGCCGGTTACGGCAAGCTGTCGCGCAAGCGCATCGAGGATCTGAAGATCGGTGCACGCATCGAAGTCGATGAGGCCAAGGAAGATCCGCTGGACTTCGTTCTGTGGAAGGGCGTCAAACCCGGTGAGCCAAGCTGGATATCACCCTGGGGAGAAGGGCGTCCCGGCTGGCATATCGAATGTTCGGTCATGTCCACCTGCTGCCTGGGCGACACCTTCGATATCCATGGCGGCGGCCCTGACCTGGTGTTCCCGCACCATGAAAACGAGATTGCCCAGAGCGAAGCCGCCACGGGCAAGCCCTACGCCATGAGCTGGATGCATGCCGGCGCGGTGCGCGTGGATGGCGAGAAAATGTCCAAATCGCTGGGCAACTTCTTCACCATCCGCGATGTACTGGAGAAGTATCACCCTGAAGTGGTGCGCTATCTGCTGGTTGCCAGTCATTATCGCAGCCCCATCAACTACTCGGAAGACAACCTGAAGGAAGCCAAAGGCGCGCTGGAACGTTTCTACCGCGCGCTTAAAGGCTTGCCTGTGGTTGCCGCGGCGGGAGGGGATGAGTTTGTCGAGCGCTTCGGCAAAGCCATGGATGACGACTTCAATACGCCAGAAGCCTGTGCCGTGCTGTTTGATATGGTGCGCGAAGTGAACCGTCTGAAGGACTCCGATAAGGCAGCGGCGGCGGCATTGGCGGCACGGATGCGCGAACTGGCCAGCGTCACCGGTCTGCTGCAACTGGATGCCGATGATTTTCTGCAGGCCGATGCGGCAGGCAAGGTCGATGCGGGCGAGATTGACGCACTGATTCAGGCACGCTTGCAGGCCCGTGCCGAGAAAAACTGGGCCGAGTCTGATCGTATTCGCGATCAACTGGCGGCCATGGGTGTGGTGGTGGAGGACAGCAAGGGCACCACTACCTGGCGGCTGGAAGGCTGAGACGCAGTTTTTCTGCTGCATCAGTGTTACCGGCTCTGGAATCCGCAGGGAATCCAGAGCCGGTTTATTCCTACTTCCAGATCGTCTGATCTATTTTCTCATGCAGCTCAGGGAAATCCTCTGATTTGAACTTCGGCACAAGCCCCTTTTTACGCTGATTGAAATAGTCCCTGGTCAGTTTGGCCACCGTTCCCGACAGCAGCACAATGGCGATCAGGTTGATAGTTGCCATCAAGCCCATTGAGGCGTCCGCCGCATTGAACACCGTCAATACCGCTTCCCATGCGCCCCATACCACCATTGCCAGAGCGATGATGCGCAGCGTGGTAATGCCGATGGTGTTATCGAGCCCCAGATAGATCAGCGCATTCTCCGCATAGGAGTAGTTGGCGACGATGGAGGTAAAGGCGAAGAACAGGATGGCGATGGCGACAAAGTACTGTCCGGCAACGCCGATATGCACTTCGAGCGCCTGCTGGGTCAACTGCGTGCCGGTAATGCCCGAGCCAGGTTCGACCACGTCTGCCAACAGGATCATGATGGCAGTAGCGCTACAGATCACAATGGTATCGATGAACACCCCGGTAGCCTGAACCAGTCCCTGGGAGGACGGGTGGTGCGGGGTAGGGGTTGCGGTTGCTGCAATGTTGGGCGCTGAGCCCATACCGGCCTCGTTGGAGAAAAGACCACGCTTTATGCCGTTAAGCATCGCAGCGGTCATCGAACCAGCCACCCCGCCAACCGCTTCTTCCAGACCGAAAGCACTGCGGATAATACTGAGGAAGGCGCCCGGCACCTCGTTATAGTTCATCACCAGTACGACCAGCGCCAGGAGCACGTAGGCACCGGCCATGAAGGGTACGACATGTTCGGCGAACCGGGCGATTGAACGCAGACCACCAAAGATTACCATCCCGGCCAGCACCGCAATGATGCCCCCCATCCAGAGTTTGGGCACGCCAAAGGCGCTTTGCATGGCGTCAGCTATGGAGTTGGCCTGTACAGCATTGAAGACCAGGCCGAAGGAAAGGATCAGGGCCACAGCAAAAATGGCACCGGCCCATGGCGCATTCAGGCCCTTGGCTATATAGAAAGCAGGGCCGCCTCGGTACTGGCCCTTGCTGTCCTGCACCTTGTACAGCTGCGCCAGAGTACTTTCGGCGTAGGCAGTAGCCATGCCTACCAGGGCGACGACCCACATCCAGAAGATGGCCCCTGAGCCACCCAGATAGAGCGCCACTGCCACGCCGGCGATATTGCCGGTGCCGATGCGTGAAGCGAGGCTGGTACAAAGCGCCTGGAATGGCGAAATACCGTATTTATCACTTTGTCTGGCACCGATTATGGAGCGAAACATTTCCCCGAAATGCACGAACTGCAGAAGCCCCAGACGCAAGGTAAAAAACACACCCACGCCGAGCAGCCCGTAAATCAGGATGTATTGCCAGAAAATGGTGTTGAGGAAATCGATAACAGTAGTCATGGATGATCCTTTCTCTTTATAAGGATGATGTCAGACAGCACCTTTAAAGGTAGCTGCTTCGCTGGAATTCGCTTTAGCTACAATCAACCGAGCAGTAGACTTGCCGGCGATGCTGGAATTGACCGGAGCAAAGGAGCCCATCGTGAGTGTATTGAATGCCCTGATTCCAGTCTTTGGATTGATTCTGTTGGGATGGGGGCTGGGCAGCCGCCGCGTCATCTCTGCCGAGGGCAGCAAAACGCTGAGCGTTATTACTTTCAAGCTGTTCATGCCTGTACTGCTGTTTGCCGGACTGGCGCACGCGGATCTGGGCGAGGCGATGTCGCCTCTATTATTGCTATTGTATTTTGCTCCCGCCGTGCTGGTGTTTATTGCGATCAATCTGCTCATGCATCGCCGGCTCGGGCGTCCTTCGTCCATGGGATTGGCGGCAAGTTACTCGAATAACGTGCTGGTCGGTATTCCGCTGATTACCGTGATGCTCGGGGTGGACAGCCTGGTCTATCTGTTCGCCATTCTGGTATTCCACAGCCTGATCCTGTTTACCCTGCAGAGCTTTTATAACGCTTTCTGGGGCGGTGGTGAGAAGGGCCTGGACTGGCGTAGCCTGTTATCCAGCCTGGCCAATCCGTTGATCATTGGCCTGGCGCTCGGTGCGCTGGTGAATCTCTCGGGGCTGGCGATTCCCGCACCGCTCTGGCGCATTGTCGAACTGCTGGCGGCGGCGGCGTTGCCTGTCGCGTTATTGATGCTCGGCGTGAGCCTGTCCGGTTATCGTCTGCATTTCAGCGGCAGCATGTTGCTATTAACGACAGCCAAATTAATGCTGCTCCCGGCACTGGTAATGGCCGGCGGCTTTCTGGTGCCGGGGCTGAACGCAACGGCCCATGCAGTACTGGTATTGATGGCGGCGTGCCCGACCGGCGTGAACGTGCTGGCGTTCTCCATGGGAGCTGGTGATGTGCGTATCATCAGCTCCGTTATATTCTTGTCTACGCTCCTTGCGTCCCTTACCTTGCCGATCTGGCTGTTCCTGTTGCCGCTCTGAAGCTTGGGAAACACGCCTTTTGATCCGCAAAGCGAAGCGATAATTCTCTGTTTTATTCAAAGTCTCAGGATGAATCCCTGCGAAGCGCGCATAATAATTTTCAAAAGCACCACCAAAGTCCAATAGCATTTGGTGTATGCTTGCCCGCGCTTTTGACTTTGCATAAAACAAACAATAGGTGAAAGGAGACTCCATGCCGGTCAGTCTGTTTGTTCCTGGGGAAACACGCGATAACGAAAAGCGTGTGGCTCTGGTCCCATCCGTCGCTGCCAAGTTGGCGAAAATAGGCATCGAATGCTTTCTGCAATCCGGCGCAGGCCAGGCAGCGAGAATTCCCGATAACGCCTATGAGAAAGAAGGCGTGAAAATCGCTTCCGCCCCGGTCAAGGCCGACTTGGTATTCAGCGTTCAGCCACCGGAGCTGGCAGACATCGAACAGATGGCGCCAGGCACCGTGTTGTGCTGCTTCGTCTATGCTCACCGCGAGCCGGAAATCGTCAAGGCGCTGCGTGATCGTCAGATCACCTGTTTCGCCATGGAGCTGGTGCCGCGTATTACCCGCGCTCAGGCCATGGACGCCCTTTCTTCTCAGGCTGCTTTGACTGGCTATGCTGCCGGTCTGATGGCCGCTACCAGTCTCAACCGTATTCTGCCGATGATGACCACGGCGGTGGGCTCTCTGCGCCCGGCCAAAGTACTGGTCATGGGCGCCGGCGTGGCCGGCTTGCAGGCATTGGCTACCGCCAAGCGTCTGGGCGCCATGATTGAAGGCTATGACGTGCGCGCTGAAGTTAAGGAGCAGGTCGAGTCGGTTGGCGGCAAGTTCGTTGATACCGGCGTTTCCGCCAGCGGCGAGGGTGGTTACGCCCGTGAGCTGACTGACGAGGAAAAAGCCCAGGTTGAGAAAGTGGTAACCCGCCACATTCAACAGGCTGACGCCGTCATTACTACTGCGGCCATCCCGGGTCGTCCAAGCCCGAAAATCATCAGCGAAGCACAGATCATGGGCATGAAGCCCGGTTCGGTGATCATCGACCTGGCGGCAGAGGGGGGCGGTAACACGCCGTTGACGGTACCTGGTGAGACCGTTGAAGTCGGGCCGGCAACTATTGTTGCTCCGCTCAACGTACCCAGCCGTCTGGCCGAGCACGCGTCTGAGCTGTACGCCCGCAACCTGCAGAACCTGGTTGGCCTGATGGTCAAGGACGGCGAACTGGCCATTGACTGGGAAGACGAGATTCTGGCCGGCGCGGTGCTGACGCATGCCGGTGAAATTCGCAACGAGGCCGCTCGCAAGGCCGTTGAATCTGCTGAGGCTTGATCATGGATCCAGTAACTACCATTACCGGCTTTGTAGCCCTGTATATCTTCATGCTGGCTGCCTTTACCGGCTACGAAATCATCGGTCGGGTACCGGCCATTCTGCACACGCCGCTGATGTCCGGCTCCAACTTTATCCACGGTATCGTGGTGGTCGGAGCCATGTGGGCACTGCTGAACGCCGGCTCTACCCTGGAGCAGGTGATTGGCTTCTTCGGTGTACTGCTCGGTGCGGGTAACGCCGCCGGCGGCTACGTGGTAACCGAGCGCATGCTGGAGATGTTCAAGCCCAGCGACAAGCGCCCAGGTACAGCGGACAAGGAATAACAACAGATGAGCCAAATTATAATCGAAGCCGTTTATTTTCTTACGGCACTGCTATTCATCTACGGTCTCAAGCGCATGGCCAGTCCGGTCACTGCTCGCTCCGGTATCCTGATCGCTGGCGTCGGCATGGTGCTGGCGGTTCTGGCTGCCTTCCTGTACGGCTTCAACGTACGTGAAGCAGCCCAGGAACATCTGACCATGAACGTGGCGCTGGTGCTGATCGCGCTGGGTCTGGGTCTGGGTTGGGCCTGGTACAGCGGCAAGAAGGTCGCCATGACCGATATGCCGCAGATGGTTGCTCTGTATAACGGCATGGGTGGTGGTGCTGCCGCTGCAATTGCTGCTACCGAGCTGTTCTCCGGTAATGCCCAATCGCACGGTGTTGTGGTATCCGTGCTGGCAGTGCTCGGTGGTCTGATCGGTGCTGTTGCACTCTCCGGTTCGCTGATTGCCTGGGCCAAGCTCGACGGCCGCATGCATGGCGTGATCCGCCTGCCGGCGCAACAGTTCATCAACCTGGCACTATTCCTGGGCTCGCTGGCTCTGGGTGCCTATATCGTCGTCACGGGCATTGAAGGTGGCATTTCCTTCCCGCTGGTTGCGCTGTTCTTCATCATCGCACTGGTGCTGGGCGTCATGCTGACCACCCCGATCGGCGGCGCTGACATGCCGGTGGTGATCTCTCTGTACAACGCCTTTACCGGCCTGGCGGTTGCCTTTGAAGGTTTCGTGCTGCAGAACCCGGCGATGATCATTGCCGGTACTGTAGTCGGCTCGGCGGGTACGCTGCTGACGCTGATGATGGCCAAGGCGATGAACCGTCCGGTCAGCAATGTGATCTTCAGCCAGTTTGGTGGTGATGACGACGGCACCGACGGTGATATCGAAGGCACCATGAAAGCAGCTGACGCTTCTGATGCTGCCATCGCCATGTACTACGCCAGCAAGGTGATCATCGTTCCTGGCTACGGCCTGGCGGTAGCTCAGGCGCAGCACAAGCTGTATGAGTTTGTGAAGCTGCTGCAGAAGCAGGGCGTCGATGTCGCTTTCGCTATTCACCCGGTTGCTGGTCGTATGCCTGGTCACATGAACGTATTGCTGGCTGAAGCCGGTGTTCCCTACGACATCATCCATGATCTGGAAGATATCAACGAGGACTTCCCGCAGGCTGACGTCGCCATTGTTCTGGGTGCCAACGACGTGGTAAACCCGGCCGCTCGCCACCGCAAGTCCAGCCCGATTTACGGCATGCCAATCCTCAATGTTGACATGGCGCGCCAGGCCTACGTGGTCAAGCGTGGTCAGGGCAAGGGCTATTCCGGCGTAGAGAACGAGTTGTTCTTTGCCGAGAATACCTCCATGGTCTATGGCGATGCGCAGAAGGTCATGGTTCAGATGATCGAAGCGGTGAAATCCCTGGGTTGATTCTGAGCTGCAATGAAAAAGGGGCCTCGCTGATGCGAGGCCCCTTTTTTTGTTTGCCCGGCGAAGCCGGCAAACCCGTCCACCTGAAAGAAGGTGGAGTCACCCCGACCGAGGGGAGGACAATCTGAATGGCAAGGGCGTCACTGGCCAACGGTGGGGTCTGAAGGAAGCCATAGGAAGCCCGATGGACGTAGCGCAAGCGAACCTGATTCGGCGGCATACAGGGGTAAGCGTGCAAAATAACG
>Ga0265293_10012029_pt1 | contig 11598 bp, 5 predicted proteins | sample Munlanlewell138R_FD_192505 | JGI IMG/M metagenome (GOLD analysis project Ga0265293, IMG submission 192505) | Leachate microbial communities from a municipal landfill in Southern Ontario, Canada - Leachate well 138R | ecosystem: Engineered > Solid waste > Landfill > Unclassified | place: Canada... | reverse complement strand
GGGCTAATGCCAGCGGTGATCGTCAGAAGACCCTTGCTACCCTCAAGTCCTGAACCGACAAAATAGGCAAGGCTAGCCTTCTCCCGCACGTTAACGAACAGCTTAGAGTGGGCAAACCCTCCTAAAATACCATTGGCCACAAGTAGGGCGTAGTAGTCATCATCATGATAGGAGCAATTGGTACGATAGCCCAAGACGAGGATGGCTTGGTTCACGTCCATCGTCTCCTCGAAGTAGCGAGCTTCTGCGACTGTAGACTGTGTTTTCGGGGCCAACTCGACTGTTTCTTGGCGAGGAGGAATCAAGGAGGAGAGAAGCCGGGCTACCCCTTCGAGATTCTGACCTACACAGAAAATATCTATAGGATGCTCACGTAAGAGTTTCTGGTAATGGGCAAATACATCTTGATTCTTCAGGCCTGGCAAGTCCTTTAGATCCCCATACTTGTAGATTCCATATGGCTCCTCGGCACACATCAAGGCTATCAGGCGCACCTGAGCATAGGAACGTTTGTCATTGACCAGCCCCTTGATGTCCTGCTCCAGAGTAGATTTCTCCTGTTCAAAATAGGAGTCAACAAAGCGATTACCCGGTCCTTGAGGCTTGGTGAAAATCTCCCAGAAGCTTCTCAATCCCCGTTCGAGGAGTTCTTCACCTTGTGGGAGCAGACTCGGTTCTACCATTTGTAAATAGAATTCGAGAATCTGCCGTTCCCCAATCTTCAACACATCAGCGCCGAATTCCGCTGCATATAGGTCCTCTAGTTCTCTGGCAATCTGCAGGGTAGATGGGAACCGTTCAGAACCTCTGCGCAACAGAAGTGGCAAGAGGGCAGTACTCGTTGCATCTCTGTCCTTAAGTTCTTGTTGGATAAAGACCTTACAGGTCAGGGATTTAAACTTATCTGTTTCACAAAGATGCAGTCGCACACCTTTGGTCAGTTCTCTCTCGGTGAACTTCACACCAATTCCTCCTCAGCCCACTTGATTTGACTACCTGTAGTCTCCCCAAATGTAGCAACATCATGAAGTCCTTGACAATAGGATTGCTGCGTACACAAGGCGCAGTCGTCTGCTATCCGAAAGGCCTCAACACCTACTTCGGAGCCTTGAATGATGGCAGTACAAGTTGTAATCAACCACTGTTCCGTACGATCCGCATCTAACTCTGGGGCATCTAGAGCATACAGTTGATTCGGTATCAAAAAGTAGGCTTGGGAACGATGCACCGGAAGTCCAAACTCCCTGGCCACCGCCCAGGCATAGAGGCGAAGTTGCACGGCGTAACTCTCACCAACCTCAGCAACTTGTCCAGCTTTAATCCAGTTCGACTTAAAATCAACAATCTCAACGCCATCCCCATCGACAACGACCTGATCCACGAGGCCATTGATGAAGAAGTCTCCTGCAGGTGTAATGAATTCATACTCATGGAAGATCTGCTGATCGTCGCCTTCTTCTGCAGCGGCCTGAACACGCTGGAAAAAACTACTGTTTAAATAGGGCAGAATGATTTCTTCAATCTGGCGCCTTTGCCTTGAACTCAGTTCGAGGCCCTCCATCGCAGCTGCGTATTCTACCAAGGTAGCTAAATCCTCTGGGCGGCGGATCTGCTCAACCACCCTATGAACGATATTGCCTCGCTCCGTTCCACTTAGGCTGGACTGCGTTTGAGGAGTCACACTGTGGGAATCCTTCCTCTGACGTTCTGGCATGCCTAAAATATAGCGCAAATAGTAGTAGCGAGGGCAGCGAGCATAGTTCATCAAGGACGTCACCGAAAACGATACCTGGTGATAATGGGGCGCCAGTGGCTCGTAACGTGGGAAGGATGGTTGCCTGACTTCTCCCACAGGGGGTTTCTCACCAAGGGGAGGCAATACACCTGGCACTTCAACATATAGGTTCGGGGGTATCTCATCTAGATTCTGCTTTAACCAGGTCCACCAGCTGTCCTGGTAGCACTTACCATCCCGAGCTGAAAAATAGAACCTCTCCTCTGCCCGAGTCATGGCGACATACAAGAGACGCTTAGCTTCACTGAGTTCGGCCTGTTTTTCTTCTTCTAGCAAGAAGTCATGGCTGGCCATGCCCTTATAGGCCAGACCAAGATCAGGGTGGTAGAGTACCTTACTTGACTGGCTTCGCCTCACGTTTGCATTCGTATCAGGCAAAAACACTACTGGGAACTCAAGGCCCTTGGAACCATGGATCGTCCGCAACACAACGACATCTGCGTGCTCTGCATCGAGGAGGGCCTCTCCTTCCTTTTCCCCATCTTGAACCATCAGTCGCAGAAATCGGGACTGTTCGGGAATAGTGTAGATATCCTTTGCGTAAAGATCCCAGCTCTTCTCTAGGAACTTCTCTATGTTGGCCACCTTCTGGGGACCAAAGGGAAGGCGCCAGGTACGTGCCACATAGTCTGTCCGCTCCAGAAGGCTTGTGATCACCTCAGGAGCTGGTCGATGCTGAGCCAAAGAGCGCAGGAAGGTATAGTCTTCATGGGATTGTGCAAGTGATTGCTGTTCTAGAGGCGTTAGTTCGTCTGTGCGACCTTGCCTTAACCAATAGAGACCCTCGTCGGAGATCAGGTAAAAAGGCGAGCGTAAGACAGCGAGCCTGGCCACTTCGTCTTCGGGGTCTTCGAGCCAGCGAAAGTAGTGAAGTACGTCCTGGATCTCCTGTCGCGAGTAAAACCCACGTCCACCCAAATTCACATAGGGAACGCCTACTTCCTTAAGTGCCCGTTCGTAGATGTGCACGTTGGTCATGGCTCGAAACAAAATGGAGATCTCCTCGTACTTGTATTCTCCCCCATCGACCAACTCCCGGATCTTCAAGGCTATTTGCTCTGCCTCCAACGCTCGGGCCTCATCCGCTAAATGATCTCCTGTAGGCGTGCACAAAATATGGAAACAGGGACCTCCTGCCGCCTCCTTAGCGGCTAAGCTCTCTTCAAAACCGATGGACTCACCGGCCAAGAGTTGTCCAAAGAAAAGGTTGACAAAGTGAATGAGCTCGGGACGAGAACGAAAGTTCTCCTCCAAAAACACATTCATGCCCGTGGCGGCAATCTCCTCTTTCGTCTGGACAAAAACACCCACGTCTGCCCCGCGGAAACGATAGATGGATTGCTTCGGATCTCCAACGACAAACAGTGTGGCTCCTTCGCTGACAAGAGTATCAACAATCTTCTTCTGCAAAGGATTGGTGTCTTGGAACTCATCCACCATAAGATGTTCAAAGGGGTAGTCTGCACGAACTTGTGGGTCTTGCAGGAGTTTGTAGGTAAGCTGCTCGAGATCGTTGTAGTCCACAACACCAAAGAGCCTTTTGCGCTCCTCGAAGCGACCGTGGATCTCCTTGAGGACTTCTGACAAGTAGGCGACAATCTCCTGACCCTTCTTCTCCTTAATTGTCTGTTCGGCCACCTCCAGCCAGTCCTTCAGCTCCTTGGTTTGTTCCGCCAGTTTTCCACGGATACGGCGTACGAGCGTAGATAAGGTGGCTAGGGCCTCTAGACGAAGTTCATCATCGGGAAAATGCAGATGTTCCGCTAACCGAGGCCACTCCTCTTTGATCTCAGATAAGGCGTTCCTTTGTACTTCCGTTGTAGGATGTAGCAAAAGCACTTGTTCCGTTGCGTGACGAATCTGAGAAAGGGGAAACTCAGTCTCCCTGGCAACTCCCTTAGGGGGATCGAAGTTAGGTTCTCCCATCCGCAGCATGCCTTCGTAGAGTTCCAGAACTAACTTGGCAATCTCCTTCGGTGTTCCTAGTTCTTCAGGGGCGTCTGTTTCTCCCACGACCTCATCGATGGTTTCAGATAACATCACTCTCGATTCCCACTCTTCGGCAACCCGAAAGCGGGGATCCATGCGCGCCTGAAGAGGGTGTTCCTGAATGATCCGTTGGCACAGGCTGTGAATGGTGGAGATTTGAGCCTGCTCTAAACTCTCAATCAGGTCGGGACGTTTGTCCCGCAGACGGTCCTTCATTTCCTGGGCTGCTTTCTTCGTAAAGGTCACCGCTGCGATTTGCTCGATTGGAGTCCCCGTATCAAGGAGATGGAGGTAACGCTCTACAAGAACTCTAGTTTTTCCCGAACCCGCGCCGGCGGTGACTGCCAAGGGACAATGCACCGTCGTTATCGCCTTTCGTTGACTCGGTGTTGGTTCAAAAGCCATTACGATCCGACCTCCTTTCGACAAATGCCCTGAAAGGCACAAAAACTACAGATCCTAGGGCTCACTGGCTCAATGGGAAACTCCCCCTGCAAGATGCGCCAGATATGCCTTTGTAGGACTTCCGCAAACTTCTCATTCTGGTCTTGAAAGCTCTCTTCATCAAGGACGTTCTTTCCCCTGGTGACATCGAGAGTCTTCGCGTAGTCTGCATGAAAGATGCCTTTCCTGCTTCGATCTCCAATCACATAATAGGCCGCTCCGACATTCAGACCCCCAGGCAAGATATCCCGGGCGGCCAGGAGGTAGGCGGCGATTTGTACATCCTTACCCTCCATCATCGAATTGATCTGAGGCGCGCTTCCCGTCTTGTAATCATAGAGCACGTAAGCTCCATCGGCATTGCCATCAATCCTGTCAATACGTCCCCTCAAGGCGACGGGCCCCTTGGGAGTGTCGATGGCTAGACCTTGGAACCGCCTCTCCAAGTAGTGCGGTCGAAAACCCCGCTGGACCAAGCTCAAGTCATGGCGGATGAAGTTGCGCATAGTACGAATGCGTATACTAGAGGGGCTAACCCCCTCTTTGGCATATTCGCTGCGCAACAAACCCTCGATTTTTCCTTGTGCATCATCGACCAAGGGAAGTGGCCCTTCTAGATACTCCTCCCAAAAGGCCTGTAACGCATGGTGTATGAAGTTGCCATGCTCCCTCGCATCCAGTTCTAAGGATGCTTCTTCATCAGGCGTGAGTTTCAAGACATAGCTACAGAAGAATTGATAGGGACAGTTGGCATAGCTATTCAACTGTGAAACAGTGAGCCCCTCATGGAGAACCCTTTCTTGCAGTTGTTTGAGGAGCTGGTCGTCCTTCAGAAAACCGCGACCAAGAAAGAGGGATGGTTGATGTTCTGCTTCTGGCAACAGTACTGGGCTTACACCCTTTTCGCTTGGTAGAATCGTTGCGGGTAGGTTCAACTTCCCCTCCCTATCCACCTCAGGATAGAAAAGATGCAGGTTCTTCGCCCCATGTGTCAATCGTTCATAGAGCTGGCTTGCCGCTAAATTGGGTCTGGACTTCGTCAACCAATGGGCGCTCTTTCGCTGTGGGAACTGCCCTTCTACTAGGCCGCCTACATAGAGATGATCGTAGGTATACGCTCCGAGCTGTTCAATACTCATCATCTGTACTTGCTCGGCAAAAACCCTTCTGCCTTGGATCTTGTAACTATCTAACAGACTCTCAAAAAGCCAGATAAACTGCTCTGGGCTAATCGTCCAATGACAGTCTCTTATGCTACGGGCAATGGTCTGCATTCCATCCCAGGCTTTCACTAGCTCGGCCCAGTTCTCCAAATTGTCCTGGGGCATAACCCAACGCTCTGGCTGGAGCTCGTCTAGCATCTGCTCCAGCCATAGACCGTAAGCTGCGAGGGGTCTGCTGACAAGCTCGCTGGTGGCCTCGGTTAGAATGCCTAACACTTCGTTCCAACCTGATTGGGAGCCGAGATAGTTGCGCCAGGCCGGAAGCCCCTTTAAGGGAGGCGCCAGCCGAAGGCTTCGATGCTCCTCAGCTGTCAAACCATAGGGAAATCCCCACCCGGGGGCGGTGAGAAGTTCTAGATGATGTTTGTGCCATCCCTGTAGTTCAGCGAGGAGGGTTGTGAGGAGAGTCTTCCCCAAAGGAGTGTTGCGCAAGCTCACTTCAGGAGCCCGCCAGGGAATTTTCAACTTGGCGAAGACGGAAATTACAATCGGTAGATACTGTCCGAGACTGGGGAAAGCGACCCCTAGTTTGTCCAGGGGCACACCGGCCTCAATATCCATCCGTAAAGCCTGGCCGATCATTTCTACTTCATCTACCGGATCAGTTGCTTTGCGCACTTCAATGGAGGAAGCGGGCACATCGGGCCAAGACGTTTCCAGAACTCGTCCCTTTGCCAAATGATCGATAAGTTCTTGTTCTAAAGGACTCAGCTCAGCTAGGCCCTGTAGTCGAATCGTTCGAATCTCGGGTAGAACTCTTGTTTCCTTAACGAGCTGCAAAGCACGCCTGATTTGACCGGCAGCACTGAGAACACCCTTATCGTTCAGAACGTCTTGGTAACTAGCATGTAGCAGAAATAGTTCAATCTGGCCTTCTTGAGGCATCTGGCCGAATATATCCTCGCCAAGATCGAGTTGGCGAAAAAGCCACTTGAGCTCCTGTTTGAATCCTGGGTAATGAGCAATAGGGCCAAAAAAATTCAGAACTGTAGCATGCCTCTCCACACTCTGCCAAATGGCCAACTCTTCTTGGATTTCATCCTCTTTATAAGAAACAAGACCCTCTTTGAGGATCTGGGCAACTAACCCAGGAATGGTTGTAACCTGAGCAGGTACTCCTTCCTGGGATAGACTACGCCTAAAATTGCGTACATAATAACTGGGGACTATGTATAAACAAGTCATCGTTTCGCCCTCCTATAATAAGAGCTCCTCAATGATCTGGGCCACTCCATCCTGATCGTTCGATGGAGCAATTCGCTTCGCCATGGCTTTGAGCTGATCTGCACCATTGTCCATAGCAATTCCCATACCCGCCCAAGCGATCATTTCCAGATCATTAACATTATCACCGATGGCAATCACTTGACTAGCGTCAAAGCCTAGTTTCTCCACCACAAAGGCCAGACCAGCTCCTTTGCTACATTGCCTGGGGAGAAGTTCAATGCCCCGCCAAACATTTCTCGTGGTACTAAACAAAAGGGCAGTTAGGGATTCCTCATAGCGACCCCTATACTCGTCAAGAAAAGCATCGACTCTACTAGTCTCATCGATCAAAGAAATGCGGATTGGGGGAGTAACTAACGTCACGTTTTCCACAAACTCCACCCGTTCGCCCAGGTAATACCCTAGGAGGTCTTCGGGTTCTTGCCAACTACCTTTAGGTGCCACCACCCGTTCGCCCGCACTTTCACCCGTATAGACAATGTAGTTGAGGCCCCGCCCATTAAGCTTGTCCACAATATCCTGGGCAAGAACCAGCTCAATACCCTGCTGAAATAGGATCTTATCAGAATTAGGATCGCGGATCACAGCACCGTTATGAACCACCACTGCCCCTTGTAAACCAAGTTCATGAACCAAAGGCAGAGTGTTTTTCAACCTCCGGCCTGTGGCCAAAATGACCCTAATGCCGAGCTCCTTAGCGCGCAGCACAGCAGCCTTCGTCCCGGGCGTAAGCTCAGACTTGCTATTTAGGAGCGTTCCGTCGATATCCAAAGCCAACACTTGATATTTCATAGCTCCTCCTTGTAATCCTAGAGCCAGATGGATACCTCGTCCCGGTCCATCAAGTCTATACATTCTCGCAATCTCGCGGTGAGATGCGGGTCATCCGTTGTGGCGTTTCGCACCTGCCTGAGCAGGTCAATTCCCCGACGAAAAGCATAAACCAAATCACCTTCATCAATGGACGAAGCTTCCAGGAGATCTGTAAACTTTTCCCCATTACTCCAGCGATATGCCAAAGCCGCTACGTGATCATTAAACTGCACCGTGGAAAAACCGATCATGCGCTGTTCCATCTTCGTCAAGGAATGCCAGAGGCGCAAGACAGGCGCCAGATTCAGCTTGTGTTTGATGCGGTACTCGTTCTTCCTAGGCTCATAGCCAACCGCAACAAGGGCCGCATTCAGCTCTGCTGGACTATAAGAGTGGAAAAGACCTTCCATGAACATTTCGGTGATCAAAAGTTCATTACCGTGAATTTGGCTTGCCAAGAGACCAGCTGTCGTTAGTTGATCTCCTTCCAGGTAGCCCAGGGCCTCCAAGAGGGCTCTCTTGTCAGAAAACTCCTCAATGTACTTTTTGTGAGGATCGAGGGATTCTTCCCGATAGAGCAGGCGCTCATAGAGAGAGAGCTTCCGTCTGAACTTGTGATGTTCCTTACGCAAGAAGGTACGTTCCCGCCCAGGATACTGCCGATAAAAGGCACTATCCATGCGCTGCATGAGGGCCCGGATATCCCGTTTGAGACCCTTCTTAGTCCGTTTGTTGTACGTAGTAGCTAAGCGCCGTTCAAGTTCGGTTTTCTTGCGAATCAATCGCCTAAATCCGCCTGGACCTTTGAGATGTTTTTCGTAGGGCGCTAATTCCTCACCTAACATATCGAGCTGAACTAACACCCCCTGACGCTCCGCTGAAGCCTGGTAGGTGGCGAAGTTCTGTCCCAAAATGCGGTGAATATCTTGCTCACTATAGTTCTTCACCAAATTCAAAATAGAGTTGTAGGTCAAAGAAAACTGGCTCTTCAACGGCTCGATTTCTGTTTCTTTCATACTCGGAAACTGGCTGGGATCGAAATAGTTAAGATCTACAATCGTAAAGACGGAGCCCTCTTCATCAATTCCCCTACGTCCAGCTCGGCCCGCCATCTGGAAGTACTCACGATTAGAGATCGGCCTGAAACTGACCCCATCCCACTTGGTACTAGAGTCAAAGCAGACCGTTCGGCAAGGGAAGTTGAGTCCTACTGCAAAGGTCTCTGTACAATAAAGCACCGAAATAAGGCGATGTGTAAAAAGTTCCTCCACAACATCCTTTAACACGGGGAGCATGCCCGCGTGATGGTAAGCAATGCCCTTGAGCAGTAGCCTCCGAAGATGGGGCCAACGGCCACTTTCGATGTTGGGATAGCGCTTGAGCACATCGTCGATCAGTGCTTGAACCTGGGCTTTTTGTGCCTTATCCAAGAAATCCTGTTCTTCACCAAGGGCCAATGCGTTGCTCTCGCACTTACGACGGCTAAAAGTGAAGAAGAGGCAGGGTAGATACTGATCCTTAATGGCGTTCACCAAATCCAGGTGGGTTGTGGCAGGTACATCGGGACGGCCATCATAACTCTCTCCCACCAGTCGCCGATACTTCTTTTGCACCGCATTCATCGTAGTAAAGCCCATGGAACGCTCATAGAGAGCATGGTTGAGGGGTACAACACGTTCAAAATGGGTCACAACTTCAACATCATCCTGTGATTCCTGGACCTCTTCGATCCAATTGGCTAGTTCGTCGACATTGGGAATGGTCGCACTCAAACCTAAGAAACGCATGGTGGGAGGCATGAAGATCAAACTTTCCTCCCAAACACTACCCCGCTCTGGATCATCGATGTAATGTACCTCATCAAAGATCACGTAGCGAACATCGCTGACGCGCTCTGGGTCTTCTTGGAGCATATTGCGGAAGATTTCTGTGGTCATGATCAAAATCGGTGCATCAGGATTCACAACCACATCGCCCGTTAGAATCCCCATAGCTTCAGGACCTACTAATGCTTTGAACTCACGGTACTTCTGATTACTCAACGCTTTGATCGGGGCGGTATAGACTACCCTCCCGCCTTCGCGGTAAATTTTCTCAATAATATAGTCGGCGATCAAGGTTTTCCCCACGCCTGTTGGTGCAGCCACCAACACGGACTTGTTTTGATCGATAAAGTCTACCGCTTTGGCTTGAAAGGGATCTAAGGTGAAACCACGATACATTCTAGTAGTTGTTTCAGTAGTCAAGGGTTGCCTCCTTCTCTTCTCTATCCAGCCAACCTCGTAAATAGAATATGAATTAGAGTTCGCCTGCAAAACCAGATAACCTCTTCCTTAGGTTTTCCCCATCCTGAGAGAAAAAAGACGGGACTACCCAAGAAGGTAATTCCCGTACAGGCCCGTGGGTCATTTGGCTAGAAAGTCTAGAACCTCTTCTCTTTTGGGAATGGAAGGCTGAGCTCCATGTCGGGTAACGGCTAGGGCCGCCGCTGCATTTGCATAACGAGCTGCCTCGGCCAGACTAGAACCTGCGCCAATTAGAGCTGCTAGAGCCCCTGTAAAGGTATCACCCGCTGCTACCGTATCAACGACCTTAACGTCGTGGGCTGGTAGGTGAAACTCGTCGGCTAGAGTAAGGCCATACACTCCCTTGGAACCCAGGGTGATCAGAACGGCCAAGACACCACGATCTAGAAGGACTTGAGCGGCCTTCCGAGCGGACGCAATATCTGTGACCCGAACTCCCGTCAGTAGCTCCGCTTCGCTCTCATTGGGAGTGATGACCGTTATATGTGGGTAAATATCTAAAGGCAGGGCCTGGGCCGGAGCCGGGTTCAAGACCACCTTCGCCCCCTGGGCATTGGCTGCCCGAATGGCGGCCACAACCGCAGGCAGTGGAATCTCCAATTGAATGACGACACAAGCGCATTCTGCCATCACAGGTTCTAAAGCCTCGATATCTCTTAGACTCACCTGTCCATTCGCACCAGGGACAACCATAATGCGGTTATTGCCTTGAGCGTCAATTAGAATGGAGGCGATGCCGGAGGGCTGCTCCTCATCTATGACGACATGCTCGGTGCTGATTCCTTCCTGGGACAGTCGACTGATCTGATCGCGCCCAAAGTCATCTTGACCAACCCGGCCCGCCATAATCGTCTCTACTCCCTGCCTCGACACTGCCACTGCCTGGTTTGCTCCCTTACCGCCGAAGTACCGGTGGAACGACGTAGCTAAGATGGTCTCACCTTCGTGAGGTATCCTAGGTGTATGGACTACTAGATCGATATTTAAACTACCAATTACCAAGACTCTCCTTCGTGGCATCCTGAACCCCCCTTTTTCTAGTATTTTCGGGATCTAGCTGTAACTTCCTGCACTGGGTGGGACATCTATGGTACAATATGGGCAACAGAATAGTGCCAATCTGGCACGGAATACTATGCTCGGGAGGTTCGCTATGCAGAATGATTTCGGCTTCAACTTTGACAACACATACGCTACGTTACCCGAGTCTTTTTTCTCCTTGCTAGGACCTAGCTCGCTAACATCACCTGAACTCGTCTTGTTCAATGACGAATTAGCTCGTTTTCTAGGCCTCTCCAGTGAGGCTATGAGGAACGAAGACGGCATTGCTTTTCTGGCAGGAACTAAGGTCCCCCCAGGAGGCGTCTTACTCGCCCAGGCCTACGCCGGGCATCAGTTTAGCCATTTCACCATGTTAGGAGACGGAAGGGCGCTCCTCCTCGGCGAGCAGATCACCCCTTCTGGAGAACGTTACGACATACAGCTCAAGGGATCGGGCAGAACACCCTATTCTAGAGGTGGAGATGGTAAAGCCACTCTAGGCCCCATGCTCCGCGAGTACATTATCAGTGAAGCTATGGCAGATATCTTTCCTACGACTCGAAGCCTGGCAGTGATCACAACGGGAGAAGAGGTGGCCCGGGAAACCCTGTTGCCAGGGGCGGTCTTGACAAGGGTAGCCAAGAGTCATCTACGAGTCGGCACCTTCCAGTTTGCCGCTGGACGCGGACGTGATCAGGAACTCAAGACGCTTGCCGACTACGCTATCAACCGCCATTATCCCGAAGCATTCCAAGACGCT
>Ga0265293_10012028_pt1 | contig 11600 bp, 8 predicted proteins | sample Munlanlewell138R_FD_192505 | JGI IMG/M metagenome (GOLD analysis project Ga0265293, IMG submission 192505) | Leachate microbial communities from a municipal landfill in Southern Ontario, Canada - Leachate well 138R | ecosystem: Engineered > Solid waste > Landfill > Unclassified | place: Canada... | reverse complement strand
GCCGTCCATCTGCGCGGCCCCTGTGATCATGTTCTTGATGTAGTCGGCGTGGCCCGGGCAGTCCACGTGCGCGTAGTGGCGCTTCTCCGTCTGGTACTCGATGTGGCTGATCGCAATGGTGATGCCGCGTGCGCGCTCCTCGGGGGCGTTGTCGATGTCCTCGAACTTCGAGAAGTCCGCGAACCCGCGCAGCGCCAGCGTCTTCGTGATCGCCGCCGTCAGCGACGTCTTCCCGTGGTCCACGTGACCGATCGTCCCCACGTTCAGGTGAGGCTTCGTCCGCTCGAATACGCCCTTGGCCATCGTTGTCTACCTATTCCCTGAGAACGCGTCTCGAGTTGGGGCGGTCCGGTTAGGACGCCTTCGCCTTGCTGATTTCGTCCGCGATGTTCGACGGCACCTGCTCGTAGTGGTCGAACTCCATCGAGGACGTCGCCCGCCCCTGGGTCATGGACCGCAGGTCGGTCGTATAGCCGAACATCTCGGACAGCGGCACGAACGCCTTCACGATCCGGGTGTTCGCCACGGTGTCCGAACCCTGCACCAGTCCGCGCCGGCTGCTGACGTCGCCCAGCACGTCGCCGAAGTAGTCCTCCGGCGTGGTGATCTCCACCTTCATGATGGGCTCCAGCAGGACCGAACCGGCCGCCGCGAGCGCCTCGCGCATGCCGATCGAGCCAGCCGTCTCGAACGCCATTTCGTTCGAGTCGACCTCGTGGTACGAGCCATCGACCACGGCGACCTTCACGTCCACCACCGGGTACCCGGCGCGGACACCAGAGCCCAGGGCGCCCTCCACGCCGCGGCGGACCGCACCCACGTACTCGCGCGGGATGGAGCCACCGACGGTCTTGTCCTCGAACGAGAAGCCCGCGCCCGGCTCCTGCGGCTCGATCTCGAGCACACAGTGTCCGTACTGGCCGCGGCCACCGGTCTGGCGGACGAAGCGGCCCTCGGCGCGGGCGGGGCGCGTCACGGTCTCGCGGTAGGACACCTGCGGCTTGCCGGTGTTCGCCTCCACCTTGTACTCGCGCCGCATGCGGTCAACGATGACCTCGAGGTGCAGCTCGCCCATCCCGGAGATGACGGTCTGGCCGGTCTCCGCGTCGTTCCGCACGCGGAACGTGGGGTCTTCCTCGCCGAGCTTCTGCAGCGCCTCGCCCATCTTCGCCTGGTCCTCGCGGGTCTTCGGCTCGACGGCGATGGTGATGACTGGCTCGGGGAACGTGATGCTCTCCAGGAGCACCGGGTTCTCACGGTCGCAGAGGGTGTCACCGGTGAAGGTGTCCTTCAGGCCGATCGCGGCGGCGATGTCGCCCGCGAACACCTCGTCCACTTCCTCGCGACTCACGGCGTGCATCTTCACGATGCGGCCGAAGCGCTCGCGCTTCCCGCGGGTGGTGTTGGCGACCTGGTCGCCGGTGCGCACCACGCCGGAGTAGACGCGGAAGAACACGAGGCGGCCGACGAACGGGTCCGCCACCACCTTGAACGCGATCGCGGTCAGCGGCTCGTTGTCGTCCGGGTGCCGCTCGATGATCGTCTCCTCGTCGTCCACGGCGTGCGCCGGCACCGGCGGCACGTCCACGGGGGACGGGAGGTAGGCGACCACGGCGTCCAGCAGCGGCTGGATGCCCTTGTCCTTCAGCGCGGAGCCACAGAGGACGGGCGTGATCTTGCCGGCAATGGTGGCGCGACGGATCGCGGCGTTCAGGAGCTCCTCGGAAAGCGTCTCGCCCTCCAGGTAGACCTCCATCGCCTCGTCGTCGTTCTCGGCGACCAGCTCGCAGAGGACCTCGCGCGCCTGCTGCGCAGCGTCGGCCAGCTCCGCGGGGATGTCACCCTCGGTGATCTCGCGACCGCGCTCACCGAGGAAGGTGAGCGCCTTCATGCGGATTACGTCGATGGCACCGGTAAAGCTGTCCTCAGCGCCGATCGGGAGCTGGATCGGCACGGGGACCGCGCCCAGGCGGTCCTTGATCATCTGGACGCAGCGCTCGAAGTTCGCGCCCATGCGGTCCATCTTGTTCACGAAGCAGAGCCGCGGCACGGAGTACTTGTCCGCCTGGCGCCACACCGTCTCGGACTGCGGCTCAACGCCGGCGACGCCGTCGAACACCACCACGCCGCCGTCCAGGACGCGCAGCGACCGCTCCACCTCGACCGTGAAGTCGACGTGGCCGGGGGTGTCGATGATGTTGACGACCTTGCCGTTCCACTGGGCAGTGGTCGCGGCGGACGTGATCGTGATACCGCGCTCGCGCTCCTGCTCCATCCAGTCCATCACCGCGGTGCCCTCGTGGGTCTCACCGATCTTGTGAGTGCGGCCGGTGTAGTACAGGATGCGCTCGGTCGTGGTCGTCTTACCGGCATCAATGTGCGCGATGATGCCGATGTTGCGCATGTCGTGTACCGGGACTGTCCGGGGCATGTCGTCTTCCTCGAAACTCCGGTGGCGGACGCCACCCTCCGATGCGGCCCGTGTGGGCCGGCGTTACCGGCGGGCGTCTACCAGCGGTAGTGCACGAACGCGCGGTTGGCTTCCGCCATCCGGTGCGTTTCTTCCTTGCGGCGCACGGCGTTGCCCTGGTTGTTAGCAGCGTCGAGCAGCTCGGCGGCGAGCTTTTCCATCATCGAGTGGCCGGAGCGCCGTCGCGCCGACTCCCGCAGCCAGCGGAGCGCCAGCGTCTGGCGGCGCTCACCACGGATATCGATCGGCACCTGGTACGTCGCGCCACCCACGCGCCGAGGCTTCACCTCGATCACCGGGGTCACGTTGCGCAGGGCCTGGTCGAAGATGTCGATCCCGCGGCGGCCCGTCACTTCCTCGATCCGGTCGAAGGCGCCATACACCACCTTCTCGGCGGTGCCCTTCTTGCCGCTGAGCATCAGCATGTTGACCAGCTTGGTCACCGTGCGAGACCCGAAGCGGGGGTCCGGATGAGTGGGGCGGATCGGAGCGCGGTTACGTCGCATCTGGTTCTCTCAGACTCCCTGGGGCCTACGCGCCCTTGCGCGTGCCGTACTTGCTGCGGCCGCGCTTCCGGTTCTTCACGCCCTGCGCGTCCAGCGCGCCACGGACGATGTGGTAACGGACGCCCGGGAGGTCCTTCACACGACCGCCACGGATCAGGACCACGGAGTGCTCCTGGAGGTTGTGACCCTCGCCCGGGATGTACGCCGTGACCTCGATGTTGTTGGAGAGCCGGACACGCGCGACCTTGCGGAGGGCGGAGTTCGGCTTCTTCGGGGTGACGGTGCGCACCTGGGTGCAGACGCCGCGCTTCTGCGGCGACCCCTTGGCACTGCGGACCATCCGGTTCTTCAGCGTGTTGAACCGGAAGCGCAGCGCCGGCGCCTTCGTTCCCTTGTGTACCTGGGCCCGCGGGCGGCGGACCAGCTGGTTGATCGTCGGCACGCCGACTCCCTACCCATGCCCCCGGATCCATCCCCACATCGTGGGGTGGCCGAAGGTCGCAAAAATGGCAACAACAACGGCCGGATGACCTGGCCTCGAACCTGCGCGGCGGGCGATCGCTCGCCCTGTGAAGCCGCCGGTTTTCGAGCCCTGTCGGTCACACGACCGATCGCGAGGGTTCCATGTGCGCCTGTTTTAGAGGCGCAAGGATTGAGTCTGAGGCTACTCGACGACTGTGTCAAACCCGGCTTGCGGATCGCACCGATCCGCGGGTAGGGGAGACGGAGGCGCCAGACGCTCCCACCACATCAGTACCCGCATGTGGGAGCGCAGCCCGCTCATCGCGAACCGTAGCAGGATATCCCCCTGCTGCTTATGTGCGAGAGTCGATCCCCCGCGGAGGCACGCCGCCCCGTCCGAGGCCGCCCGAGCGCAGGTCCGAGAACTAGGGGAATCTCCCTACCGGCGGAAGATCACCTTCGTGAACGACTCCCGGAGCGGCGGCAGGCTAGGGTCGTCCCCCTCCGGCGCCTGGGCACGCCGTTCCTCGTACATGCGCACCATGTCCGCCTCGGTGCGTCCGCCCATCTGCGAGGTATGCGCGAGGATCGCTCGGATCTTGGTGCGGAAGTGACCGCTGATGTCCACGTGGTAGTCGGCGGCGCCCGGCCCGGCCATCCCGCCCCCGGCGAGGAGCATCGCAGCGGGGCGATGCGGCTCGAGCCCCTCCTCCTTGTCGAGCGGGTAGTAGAGGTGGTCGTCCGAGGAGGGATAGATCGCGTCGTAGGTCGCTTGCCCGGCGACACGGTGGTCGCGGTGGTTGAACCCCGGGCGGAACCCGTCCCACGTGATCACCAGCTCCGGCCGGCTGCGGCGGATGTGACGCACAATCAGCGCGCGGAGTTCGTCGTCGTTCGCGGTGCCACCGTCGTGGAAGCCCAGGAACACCGGTTCCGACGCGCCGAGGATGGCGGCGGCGTTTCGGGCTTCCTCCTCGCGCTCGCCGGCCAGCATCTGGCCGGTCACGCTCGGGTCCTTCGTCCCCTTGTTCCCGCTGGTCGTCACGATGATGTCGACCCGCCAGCCCTCCGCGCAGAGTCGCGCGACCGTCCCGCCCGAGGTGAACTCGAGGTCGTCGGGGTGCGCGAACACGCAGAGCGCGCGCTTCGCGAACTTGCGCCCGACCTCCGAGATCAGGTCCTTCGCGGGATCGATCTCGATCTGGCCCGAACGCCGAGGCGTCACGGCGGACGAAGCGGACGAGGAGCGGCGGCGCTGTGTGACCATGCCCGGCAGTCTACCCCCGCCCTGCACCTCCCACGATCCGGCTCCCGCTACTCGGACGGCAGCAGCCAGCTCCCACCCCCGGGAGACACGACCATGATCGGCTGGCCGTTCTTGAGCGCGGACAGCGTCTGCGTGAAGGCCGGAGCACCCGGGCGATAGCTGCGCCACGTCCCGGCGTCGAGCACCCAGAGGGCCTCGATCTCCGCGTCCGCGCCGAGGATGGCTCGGGACGGGGGCTGCCCTTCCGCGCCGAACCACACGAGGGCGGTGACGCCCTCGTGCAGGGTGCGCTCCGCGACCGGGCGCATCATCACACCGAAGACGCCGGTCTGGTCCAGCCACGCGAGGAGGCCGAAGCCGCCGTCCTCCAACGGGACGACGACGGACTCGACCGGGATCCAACGCCCGACCTCGGTATCGAGCCGCGCGAGGGTGATCTGCTCGACGCGGACATCCGCCGGGAGGGAACCCTCCGCGATCTCAAGCGAGACCAGCGTGGGGTCTTCCTCGACGCTCGCGTCCTCGATCGACGCGGCACCGAGGATCGAGTCCGCGATGGCACCCGCGTCGTCGAAGAGGAAGCCCCAGCCGAGCATGCCTGGGAACTCGGAGTTCACCGACGCCGGGAAGAGGCCGTTGAGCGCGGCCTCCAGGTTCGCGAAGAACTGCTCGAAGTACGACACGAAGACGTCTTCGAGGAAGTCGAACGTCATAAGCCCGGAGAGCGGGCTGATGTTGAAGGGATCGCCGCCGGCGAGGCCCGAGGCGATCGCCGCGGGGATCGAGTTGGCCCACCAACCCACCGGGTCAAACGTGCTCTGAGGCAGGCCAAGCGAGATCCGGCTGGCGTCCTCGAATCTCAGGATGTCGTTGGGAGTGCTCGTGATCTGAGCCCTCGTGAGGTCGTTCGGGTCGATGACGCCGGGCGGGAACAGCCCGGTCTCCGTCAGGACATCCGCCTTCTCCTGCTCGGACAGCAGATCCATCCACGGTGTCAGCAGGTCGATCGGGTCATCCTCGGGCGGTGGGGGCGGAGCGGGAGCCACCCAGGTGACGGCCGCCATCTCCTCAAGCGGTGGAGTGACGGTGGTCTCGCTCGACGAGTCGCCGAACATGACCGTGGCGGAGATGGAGTCGGTGCCGGCGACCGTGCCGGTGTAGAAGAACTGATTCCCGTCCTGCACCATCGCGGCGTCCTGGTGCGGGCCATCCACGTCGACGTTCAGCCGCACGTCTTCGACCGTCTCGTCATCGCTGTTCAGCACCTGCGCGGTGATCGAGAGCTCCTCGCCCACCGTCGGGGATACGGGATCGACCGCCACCGTCACCCTCTCGAGCCAGTTGCTCGCGTCCACGCCGCTTCCGATTGCAGCCGCAGCGGGGCCGGCAACGGAGCCCCACCAGTTGTCCGACGCGTCGACCAGCGGGCTCGGTGTATAGACCAGAGCTGCCGTTGCGGTGGAGCCCCCGAGAAAGGCCGAGTGAGAGATCGTCCCACCGGCGATCCGCAGGGCTTGGTCGTCGGCAAACAGAGACTCGTCAATGTCAGCTTCCACTGACGAGAAGACAGCCGAAGCAGCGGTGTCGGCGGTGTTCCCATCGAAGGTGGCGCGTTCGATCGTCAGCGAACCGCCGGCCTGGTAGATCGCACCACCTCGCGAACTCGCGGTGTTCGACTCGAACGTCGTGTCCCGGACGATGAGCGCTCCCGTGGAGTAGATGGCGCCACCATTGGAAGCCTCGTTCGAGACGAAGTGCACATCCTCCACCGTGAGTTCGTCGCCCTGGGCGGAGATCGCCCCTCCATCCGTGTTCGACGCACCATCCTTGATGGTCAGGTTTCGCAGTGTGAGCGAGTGTCCTGGTTGCACAACGACGACTCCCTGGGTGTTCCCCTGGAGGATCGTTTCGTCCCTGCTCACACCCTCGATGGTGACCGCCCCATCGATGATGATCTCGGGGAGGTCCGTATAGGTCCCCGCGGGGAGCGTGTACGTGCCCGACTGAACGCTCAGGAAGCCGGATGGCGTCGCAGCGAATGCCGCCTCCAGCGTCGGGTAGGTGCAGTCGTCCGCACATACGCTCTGCGCAGCCAGCGCCGGCGTAGCCATGAGGAGCCACGCGCCGAAGACCGCTGCGAGGGCAACGAGAAGCAGCGGGGGCAGCGATCGCTGCACTCGCGAAGCGAAGGTGAAGCCAGACATCGGGACCCCAGATCCAGGAGGCCCCGGAGTACGGGGGGCCTCGGGTACGTACTACCGGCGAGCACGCTACCGATCGAGGGCGATGCTGCCAACCCGCCACATGGCTAGATCAGTACGGGTGCGCCCAGCTCCTGCGCCTTCGCACGGATCTCCTCGACGAGCGAGCGCTGGAGCGGGATGCCCTCGCGGGAGCGGCGTTCGAGGACCTCGGCCTCGGGGTCGCCGGCGACGAGGACGCGGTCGCTGCCGGGCGCCGCAGGCGTCGAGTGCAGATCGGCGATCATCGCGTCCATGTGCGCCTTGAACTCCTCCACCGGCCGGAAGCGCGCGATGTCGATCGCCATGAACCATGCCTGGTTGTGGCCCGTCGGAAGCTCGCGGCTGAACCCTCCGCCGGAGAGCAACCCTGCCAGGATGTCCACCATCACCCCGAGCCCGTACCCCTTGTGCCCGCCGAGGACCAACGACCCGCCGAGGGGTTCGAGCGTCCACCAGTCCGCGGACTTCTCGGGCGGCTCGGTGACGGGGGTGCCGTCCTCGGTGGTCGCGGCCCAGCCCTCCGGCAGCGGCAGGCCGAGGCGCTGCGCGACGCGGATCTTGCCGTTCGCCACGGTGGTCGTCGCCATGTCGAGCACGAACGCCCGCTCCCGGCCGGCCGGCGCGGCGAATGCGATCGGGTTCGTCCCCACCCGCGCGCCGAGGCCCCCGACGGGCCGCATGTGCGGCGTGCTGTTCGTCACGCACATACCGATCATGTCGTGCTCCAGCGCCATCATCGGGTAGTACGCCGCCATCCCGATGTGGTGCCCTCGGCGCAGCGTCACCATCCCGATGCCGACCTCGCGGGCCTTCTCGATCGCCATGCTCATCGCGCGATGCGCGCCGACAAACCCGAACCCGTTGCCGTTGTCGATCACTGCCGTGGAGGGCGTCTCGGACACCACCTCGAGCGTCTGCGGCACGGTGTAGTTCCCCGTGTCGATATCGGTGACGTAGCGCACGGTGTTCAGCGCCCCGTGCGAGTCCACCCCTCGGAAGTCGGCGGTCACCAGGATCTCCGCCACGATCCGCGCGTGCTCCTCTGGCGTCCCCCGCGCGACGAACACCGCCGCCACCTGCTCCCGCAACGCCGAGGCGTCCACGATCACCGCGTCCTCGGCGCGCACGCGCATCTTGTCCTGCACCATCGGATCGCCCCCTCCCCCGCACCCACCTTCGCCCAAGGACGGTAGCGGAACGACGCGAGGGTGTGCGGCCGCGCGCTCCTCTCGCCCTCTGGACTCCGACCCCCTCGCCCGCTTCGCGGGAGAGGGGTTGGGGTGAGGATCTGCTCTGCATCTGCTCAGCGAGCACCTTCGCCCCTTCGCCTCCCGCCTCCGACCCCCTCTCCCGGTTCCGGGAGAGGGTTGGGGTGAGGGCCCTCTGCACACCACATCGCGGTCGCCTCGGCAGTTCGGACAGGCGGTCCCGGAAGAGGCCCTCACCCCCAGCCCCTCTCCCGAAACCGGGAGAGGGGGGCCAGAACCAGAAACAGGATTCGGGATTGGATCGAGGGCGGAACAAGACCCTCCCCTCCCCCGCTTGGCGGGCGAGAGGTCAGGGACAGAGGTGGGACGGGCACTCCCCCTTCCGAGTCCGACTCCGACTCCCCTCTCCCGGTTTCGGGAGAGGGGCCGGGGGTGAGGACCCCGTCCGGCAACGACGCCTGAGCGCAGAGCAAAGAGAGCGGAAGAGACCCTCACCCCAACCCTCTCCCGCCGAGCCGGGCGAGGGGGTCAGAAGGCAGAGGGGGTCTGGATCAGACCGCAGTCGCGTCCGCGGGGCGGGCGTGGGCGGCGACCAGCTCGTCGTACAGCGCGGCGACGGATGCGGCGACGCGGGTCCAGGCGTAGGACTCCTCCATGCGGAGGCGGGCGGAGGCGCCGAGGGCGCGGCGAAGCTCGTCGTTCGCGAAGAGGAGGTCGAACTTCTCGGCGAACGGCTCGGGACAGCGCCACGCGATGAGGTAGCCGGTGCGGCCGTCGACCACCGTGGAGGCGAGACCGCCGACGCGGCTGGCGACGACCGGGACGCCGGACGACATGGCTTCCACCGCGACGAGGCCAAACGACTCGTAGAACGAGGGCATCGCGACGACATCGGCGGCGCGGTAGTAGTCCGGGAGCTCCTCGTGGCCGCGGGCGCCGAGGAGGTGGACGTGGTCCTCCACGCCGCAGGCGCGCGCGATCGTGGCGAGGCGGTGGAGCTCGGGCTGGGCACGCTCGTCGCCGCCGATGATGTAGAGGCCGACGCGATCGAGGTCGCTCATCGCGCTGAGCGACTGGATGAGGATGTCGAGGCCCTTCAGCGGCTCGATGCGTCCGACCGCGAGGATCACGCGTTCGTCCTCGGGCAATCCGACGCGGCGACGCGCCTCGGCCCGGTCAGCAGGCGAGAACTGGTCGAGGTCGACGCCGAGCGGGATCACGGAGACCTTCGAGGGGGAGACACCGTAGATCTGGCGCAGGAGCCGTCGCTCGTGCTCCGTGGCCGCGACGACACGGTCGAGGCGGCGGACGAGACGGCGTTCGGCCTCCAGGCGCACCTCCGGCTCGCGCTCGGATGCGCGGGCGCGCAGCTTCACGTCGCCCAGCGTGTGGAACATCGCCGCGTGCGGCACGTCCCAGCGCCCGGCGAGGGCGTCCCCGGCCTCCGCGGACAGCCAGTAGTGCGAGTGGATCAGGTCGTACGTGACGCCCTCGGCGGCGGCGAACGCCTCGACGCCCGCGGCGAACGCGTGGACCAGGGCGGGGAGGTCTTCCTTCTCGACGTGGGCGGCGGGGCCAGCCTCGATCTGCACGAGGCGGGCACCGGGGGCGATCTCCGCGACCTCCGGCAGCGAGGCGTCCGAGCGGCGGGTGAACACGTCCACCTTGAGGCCGCTCGTGCCCCCTCCACCGGCGGCGAGCAGGGTCGCGACCTCGCGGACGTACACGTTCATGCCGCCGGTCTCGCGCCCACCCAGCGCCGCCAGCGGCGACGTGTGCATGGAGAGCATGGCCACTCGCCGGACGCGCGACGCGCCGGGTGAGCCAGGCTGCTGGAGAGGCGGCGTTACCGTCACGAGTCGCCGATCAACCGCAGAAACTCTTGCCTCGTGTTCTCGTCATCGCGGAAGCGGCCCCGCATCGCAGACGTCACCATGGCACTCCCGGGCTTGCGAATGCCTCGCGAGGTCATGCAGAGGTGTTCCGCCTCGATCACGACGCCGACACCCTTCGCGCCGATGACGTGCTCGATGCAGTCCGCGATCTGGCTCGTCAGGCGCTCCTGCACCTGCGGACGCCGCGCGTAGATCTCCACGGCGCGCGCCAGCTTCGAGAGACCCACGATGCGCCCGTCCGGCAGGTAGCCCACGTGCGCGATGCCGTGGAACGGCAGGAAGTGGTGCTCACACATCGAGTAGAAGGGGATGTCCTTCAGGATCACCATCTCGCTGTGGCCCTCGGCGAACTGGACCTCCAGCGGCTCGTGCGGGTCCAGCCACAGGCCCTCGAACAGCTCGAGGTACATGTCCGCGATCCGCCGAGGCGTCTCCGCGAGGCCCTCCGAGGCGGTATCGAGCCCCAGGGCATCGATCATCTGCCGCGCCGCCTGCATCACCGCATCGCGGTCCGGCTCTCGAACGATCTGTCCCGTCATGCGTTCCCCGCCATGTCCGCGGTGCTGCCTCACCCGCTCCCCGTTGCCGGCCCTGCCCCTTGAGCGGGGAGGATGCCGGAGGGGTGAAGCCCACCTCAATCAACCAGAGGAACCTCTGACTGACCCGTTCGCACCATCTGATTATTACCTGGACCGCCCACGCAGGATTAATTACTGCGGGTAAGCCAATGCTACGCCCATCCGAGCACCCGCGCGACGGCGTCCACGTCCGCCGGCGCCTCGTGCGTGATCGCCTCCACCTTGAGCGCCGTATCCGGATCCTTCAGGCCATGGCCGGTGATGATGCACACGGCCACCTGCCCGCTGAGGTCCGCGCCCTCCCGGTGGCGTCGCACGAGACCGGCCACCGAGGCCGCCGAGGCCGGTTCGCAGAACACGCCCTCCTGGCTCGCGAGGAGCCGGTACGCCTCCAGGATCTCGTCGTCGGTCACGGCGGTGATGCCGCCCCCCGAGGCGTCGCGCGCCTCGATCGCACCGTCCCATGAGGCCGGGTTGCCGATGCGGATCGCCGTCGCAACCGTCTCCGGGTGTGCGACGGGCGCGCCGCTCACCAGCGGCGCGGCGCCGGCGGCCTGGAAGCCCCACATCTTCGGGGACTGCGTGGACTTCTCCGCGTGCTCGTACTCGACAAAGCCACGCCAGTAGGCGGTGATGTTGCCGGCATTGCCGACGGGGATGCAGAGGAGGTCCGGCGCGTCGCCCAGCTCGTCCACGATCTCGAACGCGGCGGTCTTCTGGCCCTCGATCCGGTGAGGGTTCACCGAGTTCACGAGGGCGACCTCGTGACTCTCCGCCAGCTCGCGCACGATCGTGAGGGCGTCGTCGAACGAGCCCTCGATCTGCACGATCTGGGCGCCGTGCATCACGGCCTGGGCGAGCTTACCCATCGCGATCTTGCCGTGCGGCACCACCACGTAACACTCGAGCCCGTGGCGCACGGCGTACGCCGCCGCCGCCGCCGAGGTGTTCCCGGTGGACGCGCAGATCAC
>Ga0265293_10012027_pt1 | contig 11601 bp, 8 predicted proteins | sample Munlanlewell138R_FD_192505 | JGI IMG/M metagenome (GOLD analysis project Ga0265293, IMG submission 192505) | Leachate microbial communities from a municipal landfill in Southern Ontario, Canada - Leachate well 138R | ecosystem: Engineered > Solid waste > Landfill > Unclassified | place: Canada... | reverse complement strand
AATCATCGGCATAAAAACATTTAATTGCAAATGACCTTGCATGCCGGCAACGGTAATGGCTGTATCATTGCCGATAATTTGGGCACACACCATGCTTAGGGCTTCGCATTGGGTGGGATTTACTTTTCCGGGCATAATGGAAGAGCCGGGTTCGTTTTGCGGAAGGTTGATTTCGCCTAATCCGCTTCGCGGTCCGGAGGCAAGCAATCTAATGTCGTTTGCTATTTTAGTGAGACTTACGGCTAATTGTTTAAGTGCTCCCGAGCTTTCCACAAAGGCATCGTGTGATGCCATAGCTTCGTATTTGTTTTCGGCAAGGGAGAAGTTTTTTCCTGTATATTGATTGATGTATTTTACGCATAATGTGTCATAACCTTTGGGTGTGTTTAAACCGGTTCCGACGGCTGTTCCTCCAACAGGTAATTGTGTAAGATGCGGAAATGTATTCTTTAATGCTTCTATGCCAAAGTACAATTGAGCGGCAAAGGCGGAGAATTCACTTCCAAGACTCAAAGGGGTGGCATCCATTAAATGTGTTCTCCCTATTTTTACGATGTTTTTAAACTCGGTAGCTTTTGCGTTAAAGGCATCTTTTAACGCTTCGAGAGTCGGGATGGTTTCTTCTGTTAATAGGGTATAAGCAGCTATCCGCATGGCTGTGGGGAAAACATCGTTGGTTGATTGTGATTTATTCACATCGTCGTTGGGAGAGATAAAACGAGAGGTTTGATCCAGACTCCCTCCGCGTAATATCTCAGCTCTGTTGGCAATCACTTCGTTAACATTCATATTGGTTTGAGTGCCCGATCCGGTTTGCCAAACAATTAAGGGGAAATGCTCCGTTAATTTCCCTTCCATAATTTCGTCACACACTTGAGTAATGAGTTTGCGTTTTTCTTCCGAAAGACATCCTAAATCGCAATTGGCATAAGCAGCCGCTTTTTTAACCACTGCCAACGAACGGATAATTTCTTTGGGCATTAGTATGTCGCCGATTTTGAAATTCATGAATGAACGTTGGGTTTGGGCGCCCCAGTATTTATCGGCGGGGACTTGGACTTGACCCATGGAGTCGGTTTCGGTACGCATTTTCATTATTATAAGTTATTTAATAAACAATATTTTACCGGCTTTTTTCTCTTTACCGTTAATGTCGGAAACAAAAACAAAATAAACACCGGTACTGGCTTTGTTGCCGTCGAAACGAAATCCGTCCCAAACGGCGGTTCCTCCGTTAGATTTGGTACGGTATACCAATCCGCCGAAGGCATCGGTAATTTTGACTTCCGATTCGTCTTTTAATCCTGTGATGGAAATATATCCGGCAAAATCTTCTCTTACAGGGTTAGGGAAGATTTTAAGGTCTTCATATTTTTCTTTGGCATCGGTTGCCGTATAGCGAAATGAAATCAATCCTTTTTCGGTTGCGATAAACACCTCTCCAGTATTACCGTCGATTTCAATATCGTTGATGCTGTTTGACAATAATGGGCTATTATCGGTTGTGAAATGTAATAATTCGGTTTCCCCGTCTTCGGAAAGGAGGAATACGCCGGCATTGTCTGTCCCTATCCATTTGCGGTTTCCTTGGTCTACTTTAATGCATTTAATAATTTCATAATTAAGTAGTAATTCCGTTAAACTATCCATTGTTACCCGTGGAGCATAGGGGAGGATAGAGGGGTTTGACATTAACTGAGAGGGTGAAAAGTAAATTTTTATCCCCTTATTTGTTCCTATCCAAATATTGCCTTCTTTGTCTTCGGCGAGAGAATGTATGGTTTCAAAAGCCCCTTCTTCTTCGGTTAGATTAGTGTTAAGTTTAACCAATTGGTCATCAGCTATATTTAAAGGTGTTCCAGCCGGATTGTATATAATCAATGATTTTTCTCTGTTGCCGGTCATCCAAATCCATCCTCGACTGTCAATTAATATTTTCCCGATAATTTCGCCGTTTGTATAAGGGATTGAAAATGATTGCCATGTACCTTCTTTTGTTCTAACGGATAGCGGATGTGTCGATTGTGAGTTTAGCATCCATAGGTTCAAGTTTTTGTCGAATGCAAGTGCGTTTACTTGTGATCGTCCACCATATGTTTCAAGACTGGAATTGGAAGCATCATAAATTTGAATCACCTTTCCATCAACAATATGTAATAAACCAGAAATATAACAACCCACAAAAATTTCGTTAGTGTTCGATGGATTTATTAACACATCGAGAGCTCCGTAAGCCATTTTGTTATTAAAGGCTTCTTCATAGTATAAAATATTATTCCATTGTTCTTTATGTAAAATGCTAATATTAGCCGGATTCCAAATAGGATACCAATCAATAAAAGCACCGGGAACGACACATAATTTTGATTGTGCAATGTCTAAAGCCCATGCTCCGTCGCTGCTAGGGCCTGAAATGGAGTAATTTGTTGACCCTCCTTTAATTTGACGAACAATTCCTTTTCGTTGATCTGCCAGCCAAATCATTCCCCACTTATCCACAATGGCATCATTTGGAATGAGTGATCCAAATGAATTATCATACTTTAATTTTCCGTCGTAATAAGCATAAGAATGTGCTCCCCATCCGCGAGTAACAACCAAGTAGTTGTTAGCGGAACGTATGTTTTTGATTTTTTCAAATCCGAAAAGGCTGTCTTTTTGCCATTTATTATGTTGACAGGTATAAACTGCACTAACGGTTTGTAAGATAGTAGTGTCTAAGCTATAATTTATACTGTCTTGATATATGGTGTCGATTTTTAGTATGGAAGAATCGGAAACTGCATGAACTTTGTCTTTGAAAGTTTCAATAAAAGTGATATGTTTATTTTTCATTTCATAATTATCAATGGCTGTCCAAGAAGAAAATTGAGCCAATGTTTGACTATGTATGTTATTAAAAAACAATCCTTGAACTGTTGCTGCATATATGGTATCATTAAAAATAGTCAAGTCGTTAACGGCAATGCTCTGATTGTTTTTTTGAAAGAACCAAGTGTCTTTTATTAAATGCTTTTTTAAGTCGATAATCACAATGCCGAAACCGCAAGCTAAATAGGCATAATCACCTTCACAGTGGATGTTGTTTATGGTTTTATCGCCGCTTATTTGTTTTTTAGCAATATCGGGAATGTTATAAATCAGGTCGTTGCAAAATAAATCAATATTTGAATTGATATAAGTAATAATAAGTGTTTGTGTAGCTTCACTTGTCTCGATGGTTTGAATCCCAATATCGTTTAATCCTTCCAAAACACCTAAACGATGTAATGATAAATCATCAAATTTGATATAAAATAATGAATTGGGAGTAGATAAAAAAATGTCATCATTTAAAAATGTAATTTCTTTTCCTTCCGAATAATTGAAATGAGTCCTCCACTGTCCTACGGCAATAGGAACTTGAGCATAAGTTTTAGTTATTAAGATAATAATAAATAATATGATACTGTTTTTGCGAATCATTGGAATTCGTTATAAATTATTGTTTTTTATAAACTCAATTTATAGGAATTTATTGTTTAATATAAGAAATGTTAGTAGATATTGAAATAATACAGGTATGATACAAGGATACTTCAAACGATTTTTTTCTTAAACATAATATGATAATCATATTTTCGACATTCTATTCATAATCCGATGCTGCATGTAGGTCAAAAACTGTTATTTAAACCCTTTTCATAATGCCAAATTTTTCATATTATCCATATTAAATCAATTTAGAATTTAAAAATGAGATTTCACTTATATGCTTGCGTTTTTTTATTAGAATAGAATGAATATTTATGACAGAGGTTATGTTTAAATTATTAAGGTTGTTTTGTGATGTGAACATTTGACAAATCGTATTATTAAGAAAATCAATGATTATCATGTTGTTTAGAGATTTAAAAAAATGTTAATAATAAAAAATTACGAATTAAAAAAAATTGTACTTTTGCAGACCAAAATAACATGGTGGACATAGTTCAGCTGGTTAGAGCGTCGGATTGTGGTTCCGAAGGTCGTGGGTTCGAATCCCATTGTCCACCCTAATTTTTATTTATTTAAGATAAAATAAAAAAAATTTAAAAAAGTTTAATTTGTATAAAAAAAAATTATACTTTTGTGCAGTTTAAAAAAAGAGATTAATTAAAGGATAAAGAAACATTAATAAATGAAAGCAGATATTCATCCAAAAGAGTACAGATTTGTTGTATTTAAAGATATGTCGAATGATATGGCTTTTTTAAGTAAGTCGACTGTAAAATCGAAAGATACAATAGTATGGGAAGACGGAAAAGAGTATCCTTTGGTAAAATTGGAAATATCCAATACATCACATCCGTTTTTTACGGGAAAAATGAAACTGGTGGATACTGCAGGGCGTGTGGATAAGTATTTAAATAAATACAAATCACGCTTTGATAAATCAAGCAAGTAGTAGTTTTTTTTCATAGTTTTCAGGGGTTCTCTTCGGGGAACCTCTGTTTTTTTGTGAGGGAATAAAAAAAGGAGTTGTTTTAAACTCCTTTTAATATAATGTATACCTTGATTTATTTTGGGATAACCGCTCCTTGAATTTTGATGGTTTCAACTTTATTTTCGGCATTGGTATAAATGGTAACTGTTTTATTAAACGTTCCCTCTCCTTCAATTGCATTGTAAGATATTTTCAAAACACCTGATTTCCCGGGCATAAAAGGTTCGCGGGGATAATCGATTTCTGTACATCCGCAGTTAGTATACACATCGGAAATAATCAAGGGTTTCTTGCCTGTATTGGTGAATTTAACATCGATGGTTTTTGTTTTTCCGTTAACAATGTTTCCGAATTCAACCAAGTTGTCGGTTAAAGTAAAATGTGCCTTAAGTGTGTTTTGAGTATTTTGGGCAAAAATAATACTAATTGAAAAAATAAGACATCCCAACAATAATGCTACAACACGTTTATTCATGTATTTAATTTTTTAATATTATCAATATTGATATATCAAAAATAAAGCCAAAAATTAAAAGGGTTTAACTTTTTCAAAATGATAGCCGAACTCAGGCAAAAAAGGATTTCCTAAGATGTATTTCAGAAAATCAACATAAGCATCGGTAAAAGTAAACTCATTTGTATTATAATATACATCTTGTAAAGGCTGATTTCCAATAGCTCCCATATCAATACTTCCGGTATTAAACTCTTCGAGATTATCTTTATCAACTATTTTACGGAGAACAGGCATTTTCCCGTAGTCTTCGCGAAGTAAAAGATCAAGCACTTTGTCGGCAAGGGTGGCGGTGAGTTGAGCGTCATATTCAGAGCAATAACTTGACCGGGGATAATAACCCGAGATTTGCGAACGAGCAGAAATTCCCAGTTTATTGGAGATTTCAGAAGCTACTACACCGCTAACACCGCCAAAGCGTTTGTGACCGTATTCATCGGTTTCAGAGCTGGCATAAACCATGTCGAGGGTTTTTGTTTCATCATTCCACCAACGAACACCTTCTGAAACGGCAATGATAAGATTCTTTTTATCTTTATATTTTTCTTTCACCACATCAAAAAAATGTTCTTTTTTTTCTTTTGTTATCGGACATTCGGGAATTAAAGCTAATTCGGCACCACCAAAAAGAGAACTTCCCGTAAGCCAACCGGCATCACGTCCCATTACTTCAACAACCATTATGCGTTGATGTGATTCGTTGGTAGAACGTAAATGACGTACCATTTCACTTACACGTAAAGCAGCTGTAGGGAATCCCGGACATAATACCGCTTCATTCGATTGATTGTTATACATATGAATGGTGCGTGTTCGTAAATCATTATCAATAGTTTTAGGAAAACCGATAACTGGGATGCCTTCTTGTTCGTATAAACGTTTGGCCGCTCCGTTGGTATCGTCACCGCCTATTGTTATTAAAACATCAATTTTATATCTTTTAAGGTTTTTAATAATTTGATCCGTTCGATCTTCAGGATTCTTCTTTGTGGGGAAGGGATTTGTTCTGCTTGATAATAGTGCGGTTCCTCCATAGAGTCCGTTATAGGGTTGATTGGTAAGGTCAATAATATCACCGTCTCCTAATAATCCCTTCCACCCTGAACGAATACCATAGACTTTATAACCAAGCAGCAAAGCACGATTTCTTATATTTTTAATACTTGAGTTTATGGCCGGTGTGTCGCCGCCACCGGATAATATAGCTAATGTTTTTCCGTTAAAAATTTTTTCTTTCCTTTGCATGATAAAATGATTTTTACAGCCACAAAATTAGCATAAAAAACAATGATAATACCTTATCCGGTCAAAAAACAAATACCATAAAGCTCTATTGAAATGAATAGCAAGTGATTAAATTTTTAAATCGTACAAACAACTAAAAATTGTTCAAAAGACATAATTTATTATTGTTTTTTATTATACTTTTGAACAAAGTTAAATACAGTGGAAAATTTAATTCTAAAATAATGGACTAATGTTTATAAAATAGGAGGTTATCATGAATGAAGAAAAAGAATTCCTGAGATATTCGGACGAGGAATTACAAGAATTTAAGGAATTAATTCTGGATAAATTAGAGAAAGCAAAACAAGACATGAAAATGTATGTAGATGCTTTAAGTGGAACGGCAGGCAATGATATAGCCGATACATCTCCCACTTTTAAGGTGTTGGAAGAAGGGCAGCAAACTTTATTTAAAGAAGAAACCGGACGGTTAGCTTCTCGGCTTGAGAAGTATATAAAAAATCTCGAAGCAGCTTTAATTAGAATAGAAAACAAGACCTATGGTATTTGTCGTGAAACGGGACAATTAATACCAAAAGAAAGATTAAAGATTGTTCCCCATGCTACCTTATCATACGATGCAAAAATAAATGAGAAAAAGAATAACAAGTGAAAAAGAAATCCTTAATTCCTATTATAATTATATCATTTATTCTAATTGCTGATCAATGGTTAAAAATATGGGTTAAAACATCCATGTTTATAGGAGAAGAAATAAATATTTTCGGTACATGGTTTAAGCTTCATTTCATCGAAAATGAAGGGATGGCATTCGGCATGGTGTTTTTTGGAGGGTATTGGGGAAAACTAATATTAGTTGTTTTCCGTATGATTGCCGTTGGATTTATTATTTGGATAATTCATAAAATGATAAAATTAAATGTTTCAAAAGGTTTAATAATCTGCATGTCATTTATATGTGCCGGTGCTATGGGAAATATTATTGATTGTGTTTTCTATGGAAAGATATTTTCAGCAAGCAACTACTATCAAAATATTGCCTTTTTTATGCCTGAATCGGGAGGTTATGCTCCTTTTATGCAAGGAAAAGTGGTTGATATGTTTCAATTAGATTTATTTACTGTTGGTAATTTTAATTTTTTCCCTGCCATTTTTAATATAGCAGATGCCAGTATAACAATAGGTCTTTTTGTAACTATTATTTTCTTTTATAAACAATTAACTGCATTTATTGCCACATTTGAGAAATCAACTAAAACAACGAATTAATAAAGATGAAAAATTTTGTTCGTTTTATTTATAATTTAACTTCAAAAAGCATATTACAAATCGCTTGAATTGGAATGAGATGTTTCCATTTTTAAGTACAAAACACTTAATATCGTCCATTTGGATTAAATTTTAATGAGATGCACATAAAAGCATTAAAATATAAAGCATTGAAAACAAGAAATATATAAAAACATGTATTTTTTTTAAAATCAGGATGTTAGAAGGAAGTAAATTTTTATAAGTTGATATACAGGAAGATAAATAAAAATTTTAAAAAAAATAAAAAATTATATCTTTGATATTCAAAATAATTTTATCTTTGCCAACAAGAAACAAAAAAATAATTAATTCATCAATTTAAAAACGATTGTAATATGACAAAAGCAGAAGTAGTAGCTGAGATAGCTAACAAAACAGGCATCGAAAAAGTTGCCGTTCAAGATGTAGTTGAAACTTTTATGTCAACTGTAAAAACTTCTTTGTTGAAGAAAGAAAATGTGTATTTAAGAGGATTTGGTAGTTTTGTTGTAAAACAAAGAGCTCAAAAAACCGGTAGAAATATTTCCAAAAATACAACTATCGTAATACCAGCTCACAACATCCCTGCATTTAAACCTGCAAAATCTTTTTCCAGTACAATTAAAGCAAAAGTAAAATAATTTTAAGTTTATAATCTATGCCAAGCGGAAAGAAAAGAAAAAGACATAAGATGGCAACTCACAAAAGAAAAAAACGCCTAAGAAAAAATAGGCATAAGAAGAAATAATCTTTTGTGAAACAATATTTTACTAGAAATTAAACTACATATTCATAATTGAATATGTAGTTTGGTTTTTGTTGTTATTAAATACAAACTTCTATAACATCCAAGAATGGGAATTAAAGGTAATCGCAAGGATTTATTTGTCAATATCGGACAATCTGAAATTGAAATAGCCCTTCAAGAGGAAGGAAGTCTTGTTGAATTTCATAGAGAAACTACCAATAATGAATTTGCCGTTGGAGATATTTACCTTGCTAGAGTGAAAAAAATTCTACCCGGTTTAAATGCTGCTTTTGTTGATGTTGGTCATGAAAAGGATGCTTTTTTGCATTATTTGGATTTAGGACCTAGAATTAAAACAATATCTAAATTTGTTAAAAATCGCTTACAAAGCAATTCCAAGTTTAAGAATTTGGATACATTAAACTATGAAAACGAAATTTCAAAAAACGGGAATATAAAAGAAATTCTCTCAGTTAATCAAATTATTCTCGTCCAAATTATGAAAGAATCTATTTCTACTAAAGGACCGAGAGTTACAGGAGAAATTTCACTTGCTGGACGTTTTATTGTGTTAATTCCGTTCTCGGATCAGATAATGATTTCTCAAAAAATTAAAAATGAAAAAGAACGTATCCGTTTAAAGGAAATTATACGAAAATTTAAACCTAAAAATATCGGAGTTATTATTCGAACTATCGCAGAAAATCAGCGAGAAGAAGAACTAAAGGTAGATTTACAGAATGTTTTGGAAAGATGGAATCAAACAATTGTTAATATCAGCGGTATTAAATTTCCAAAAAAAGTTGCCAGCGAGTTAAATCGCATTACTTCTTTAATTCGCGACCTTTTTAACGACACTTTCGATTCGATTTATATTAATGATGAGGAAAGTTATAATGAAATTCGTTCTTTTATTAAACTAATAGCTCCGGAACGTTTAAATATTGTTAAGTTTCATAAAAAGAAAACGCCATTGTTTGAGTATTTTGGCGTAGATAAACAAATAAGAAGCGGGTTTGGAAAAATTGTTGCCATTAAAAACGGTATTTATTTAGTGATCGAACATACCGAAGCCCTTCATGTGATTGATGTCAATAGCGGTCATAGAATGGATGCACTTAAAACACAAGAAGAAAATGTGTTGAATGTTAATCTTGAAGCGGCTGTTGAAATTGCACATCAATTGAGATTAAGAGATATTGGAGGAATTATTGTTATAGATTTTATTGATATGCACATTACAGAAAATCAAAAAATATTGTATAACAAGCTCAAAGATGAAATGAAGAAAGACAGGGCTTGTCACACGATTTTACCTCCCAATAAATTTGGTTTGGTGCAAATTACACGTCAAAGGGTAAGAAGTTCAACCGATCTCGAAGTGAAAGAAAAATGTCCTTCTTGTCAAGGTTCGGGAAGAGTTAAAGCACCGATTTTTCTGCTCGATAGCATTGAAAATAATTTGCAATTTCTTGTGGAAAAGCAAAAGGAAAAGAAACTTACTCTGATCACCCATCCTTTTGTATATGCTTACTTAACAAAAGGTTTTTTCAATATGAAAAGAAAATGGATGTTAAAATATCATTGTAAATTGAAAATCAATTACGACAACGCTTATGCTTTTCTTGAATACAGATTTTTTAACGATACCTTAGGAGAGATCAATATGTATTCCTATATGAAAAACAAACATAATGCTCCTTGTATTAACAATATTGAAAAATCTTAATTCAGCGATTGAATAATTTTATCAACAGCGGCATGAAGTCCGTCGCTGTTTTTACCACCTGCACTCGCAAGTGTTGGCTGTCCGCCGCCACCTCCCTGAATAAGTGTTGACACTTCACGTACCAGTTTGGAAGCGTTGTGTCCGTTTTCCACTAATCGATCCGACAAAGCAACAATCAAATGCGCTTTATTTTCAAAGGTTGAAGCAAAAATCGTCAATAAGTTTTCTTCGTTATTTCGGAGTTGATAAGCAGCTTGTTTCAAAAGTTCAGGTGATAAGTTTTGTATGGTACGGATGACATATATACCATTAATAAGTTCTTTCTCTTGTTTTATTTTTTCAACAAATGAAGCTATATTTTTTTGTTCTATTTCTTCAATATTTTTCCGTAAACGCTCGTTTTCCTGTAGCATTTTTTCAATAGCCGGTATCACATGCGGAGCATTGAGCATTTGTTTTATTTCATCTATCTGTTGTTGAAATCCACGTAGAAATCCTTCTGCATATTCACCTGTAACGGCTTCAATACGTCGAATGCCGGCAGCGATAGCTCCTTCGGAAACAATTTTAACCAATCCGATATTACCTGTCGCCGATGTGTGGGTTCCGCCGCATAATTCAATGGAATGATCGAATTTGATAACCCTTACACGTTCACCGTATTTCTCTCCAAACAATGCCATAGCACCCATATGTTTTGCTTCATCCATCGATATTTCACGCATTTCTTCCAATGGCACATTGGAACGTACCAACTCATTCACTAAATTTTCCACCTTCAACAACTCCTCTTCGCTAACTTTAGCAAAATGTGAAAAGTCGAATCGTAAACGTTCATGATTTACCAATGATCCCTTTTGTTCCACGTGAGTTCCCAATATTTCTCGCAGGGCATAATGTATAAGATGAGTAGCACTATGGTTGTTTTGAGTGGATAGTCTGTTTTTTACATTTACTTTGGCCATAAATTCCGTTGTGGGATTTTCGGGTAAGGTTTCGCTGATATGTAAAATCAAATTATTTTCCTTGATAGTATTTTGAATGCTTATACGTTCGTTCACACTTTCCAGCCAACCGCTGTCGCCTACTTGTCCGCCCGATTCAGCATAAAAAGGAGTTTGGTCTAAGACAAGATGATAAAATTGTTTTCCCTTGGTTTTCACTAAACGGTATTTAACAATATGACAAGATGTTTCGAGTAAATCGTAACCCACAAATGTTGTTTGAGCAGAATGGGGAATAAGTTCCTGCCAATCATCGGTTTGAAGTGAAGCCACTGCACGTGAACGTTGTTTTTGTGCTTGTAGACCGGCATGAAAAGCTTCCATATCAACGCTTAATCCTTTTTCTTTTGCCATTAATTGAGTAAGGTCGATAGGAAAACCGTAAGTATCAAAAAGTTCAAAAGCAAACTGGCCGTCTATAACAGCTTGTTGATGCGATTGAATATATTGTTCGAATTTTTGAATTCCTTGCGATAAGGTTCTTAAAAACGATTGTTCTTCTTCCAACAAAATGCGTTGAATTAAAGATTGTTGATGTTTTAATTCAGGGAAATGTGTGCCCATAAGTTCCACAAGCTTGGCAACCAACAGTGTAAGAAAAGG
>Ga0265293_10012024_pt1 | contig 11602 bp, 11 predicted proteins | sample Munlanlewell138R_FD_192505 | JGI IMG/M metagenome (GOLD analysis project Ga0265293, IMG submission 192505) | Leachate microbial communities from a municipal landfill in Southern Ontario, Canada - Leachate well 138R | ecosystem: Engineered > Solid waste > Landfill > Unclassified | place: Canada... | reverse complement strand
TGGAATATGTGAGCGGTATTGTTGAAAGAATAACATATCAAAATCAAGAGAATGGCTTTTGTGTGCTGAAAATTCGCTCCAAAGGCCATTCTGAGCTTATTACTGTCGTTGGCAGTCTTGTTGGCGTGCATGTAGGGGCTGTTATTAAGCTGAAAGGTCAATGGAAGGTTGATAGTAAATTTGGCAAGCAGTTTGCGGCTGTTGATTATCGAGAAACAACTCCGGCAACCATTGCAGGTATTGAGAAATATCTTGGAAGCGGCTTAATTAAGGGAATAGGTCCGGTTTATGCTAAGAAAATCGTAAAGCATTTCCGAGAAGATACGCTAAGAATAATTGAAGATACACCAGACAAGCTAATTGAAGTTGAAGGCATAGGTATTAAGCGCATTGAGATAATAAAAAAAGCATGGATAGATCAAAAGGAAATTAAAAATGTCATGCTGTTTCTACAAAGTAATGGAGTATCTACTGCGTATGCAGTAAAAATATATAAGACATACGGCGACAATAGTATTGATATTGTCAAAACAAATCCGTACCGATTAGCTGACGATATATGGGGAATTGGCTTTCGCACAGCAGATAAAATTGCTCAACAGCTTGGCTTTGGATTAAATTCGTATGAACGCTGTCGTGCTGGCATTATCTATATTATTAATGAATTGGCTAATGATGGACATTGCTTTGCAACTCATGAACAGATATATAAGAATTGTTCTGAAATATTGGAATTAGAGATAGATCAGATAGCTAACACACTTAAGCTCATGATTGACGAAAAGTCGCTCATCGCTGATGGTGATGATGCTGTCTATTTGCCGCCATTTTATTATAGTGAACTAGGCACCCAAAAACTAATTGAGCAATTATTAAATGTAGAAACTAGATATAGTAAGGATAATATAGAAGGAATTATTACGAGTATAGAAGTGTTTGAGCAAATTGAATATGATGAAGTACAACGACAAGCAATTGAAGTAGCGGTTTTATCTAAAGTAATGGTTCTAACTGGTGGACCTGGTACAGGAAAAACGACGACTACACTGGCAATTATTAAGGTGTTTGAAAAGCTAGGGGCGAAGGTGATGTTAGCGGCACCGACAGGCAGAGCTGCCAAGCGAATGTCAGAAGCAACTGGAATGGAGTCAAAGACAGTCCATCGGTTATTAGAGTACAAGCCTACAGAAGGTTATAAGAAGAATGAAGATAACACATTAGAATGTGATGTATTAATAATTGATGAAATGTCTATGGTAGACATTATGCTAATGTATAATTTATTGAAAGCTGTTTCAAAGCAAACGGTGGTAATATTAGTAGGTGATATAGACCAACTGCCATCGGTCGGGGCAGGCAATGTATTAAGGGACATTATAGATTCAGAAGCGGTCAATGTTGTTAAGTTAACAAGAATTTTTCGCCAAGCGCAAGGAAGTGCTATTATTACTAATGCGCATAGGATTAATAAGGGTGAAATGCCAAATTTGAAAGCTGGTAAGGATAGCGACTTCTTCTATATAGAAGAAGTAGAGCCACAGCAAATTGTCGAAATAATTGAGGGATTGTGTAAAACAAGGCTACCTAAATATTACAACGTTAATCCGTTAGATGATATTCAAGTTCTATGTCCAATGCAACGTGGTGAAACGGGCGCGGCTAATTTGAACAGCGTGCTGCAAGATGTATTGAATCCATCAACTATATCAATAAAATACGGAGGGATTCAATATCGCTTACACGATAAAGTAATGCAGATTAAGAATAACTATGATAAGAATGTTTTCAATGGTGATATAGGAAGAATAATTAATGTTGATAATGAGGATCGAATTGTTGAAATAAATTTTGACGGAAATAGCGTTACTTATGATGTAACGGAGCTAGATGAAGTTGTACTAGCTTATGCAACTACAGTACATAAGAGCCAGGGAAGTGAGTATAAGATTGTAATTACTCCATTTACAATGCAGCACTTCATGATGCTGCAACGGAATTTATTGTATACTTGTATTACAAGAGCGAAGCAAATAATGATTCTAATAGGTACCAAGCAAGCAATTGCAATGGCAATAAAAAACAACAAAATAACAAAAAGAAATACAAAATTGGCACAAAGGTTAAGTGGCAAAGAACATCACAGCTGTTAAGGACAGCAAAAGGAAGTTTGTATCTATGAGTTTGTTAAGGAGCAGATGATTTTGAATATATTAATAGTCGTATCTGTTGATGCTGAAAAACAAGCGGTCGTCGCAGGATTAGAAGGCGATAATCGATTTACAGTAATTGTTGGTGGTGTGGGGGCTGTTACGGTTGCAGCAAATACATCAAAAGAATTAGCAATAAATAAGTATAGTTATGTAATAAACATGGGGATTGCAGGTGGATTCATCGGCAAGGTGGAGGTTGGATCATTAGTAATAGCAAATGAGATAATTGCAGCTGATTTAGGTACAGAAACAGCAGAAGGATTTCAAACACTGGAACAATTAGAATTAGGTTGCTCCCGTATTCAATGTGACTCTTTATTAGCTAATCGTCTGGTAGAGGGGCTTAGTATAGCAGGTATTACTTATACTCAAGGATCAATTTTGACTATTTCAACTGTGACTGGAACAGCTACGATAGCTAATGAGCTAATGAGGCGCAATCCTATGGCAATAGCTGAGGCAATGGAAGGATTCGGAGCAGCAACAGCAGCAAAGCTTCATGAGGTACCAGTTCTTGAGATTCGGACTATTTCCAATACAATAGGTCCAAGGGATCGTGCTAGCTGGCGTATTAAGGACGCCTTAGATAAATTACAACAAGTAAGTACGGTTCTGAAAGAGGTATTATGATGAAAATTGCATTTTCACCTTGTCCTAATGATACATTTATATTTCATGCGTGGGTGCATGGATTAATACCTAATGCACCTGCACTTGATGTGACATTTGCGGATATTAACATTACCAATGAATGGGCAATTAATAGTCGAAATAATAGCAATAATAAAAATAATAGTAATAATAATGATTTTGATATTATGAAAATTTCCTATGCAGCATTACCGTCGGTATTATCTGAATATGCGTTATTACCGTGTGGAGGGGCTTTAGGCAGAGGCTGTGGGCCATTGGTTCTGACCAAAGATGCTACTGATGATGCTAGTTACTTAACTAATAAACGTGTTGCTATACCAAGTGAACGTTCGACTGCTTATTTGTTGTTTCGTTTGTGGGCTGTTCAACAGGTATCTGGAAAGCTAAGCGAAATAGTTATTATGCCATTTGACAAAATTATGCCTGCTGTAGCAGATGGTTCAATTGATGCCGGATTAGTAATTCATGAGGCACGCTTTACTTATCAGACTTATGGATTGCATAAGTTGGTTGATTTAGGCAATTGGTGGGAAGCTGATACTGGCCTGCCTATCCCACTGGGAGCAATTATTGCACGACGCACACTAGATTTACCGAATATAATTAATTGGATTCGTGCTTCTGTAGATTATGCATGGGCTAATCCAGGTGCGTCAGAGTCATTTGTAATGCAGCATGCTCAAGAAATGTCTAAAGAGGTAGCTAAAGCACATATTGAACTGTATGTTAATATGTATAGCAGTAATCTTGGATCAGACGGATATAATGCTATTAAGGCATTACTAGGTAGGGCAGCTGATGAAGGACTAGTGGCTGAGCTAAAGCAAGACTTATTTAGATATCAATAACTATTGTTATCCGGATTATTATGGCAATGGTAATGACGGACGCTCTGATAAAGAAGAGACAAATCATTATATTTAATAAATAAAAAAGTTTCTGTAAATTCATATCCCTTTAATGTATAATCATCTATGAGATTTATGAACTTGTCTGCCATTAAGGTTTATAGTACCGAAGATGAATAGGACCCAGCTTCATAACAAACAATAATTATAGGAGTCTGGAGGGATTGCTGTTGAAAATTAAACCTGTTGAAAAGTTAAAACTATATGGATTTAATAACTTAACCAAAACTTTAAGTTTTAATTTTTATGATATTTGTTACGCAAAGGATCAAGAACAAAGGAAAAAATATATAGACTATATTGATGAAGAATATAATGCTAAGCGCTTGGTAAATATCTTGTCGGAGGTAGCCAGCATTATTGGTGCTAATATATTAAATATTGCTAATCAAGATTATGACCCTCAGGGCGCTAGTGTTACTATGCTAGTATCAGAGAACCAAGTAATTAACGATGAAGAACCACCAACGGATATGTCGCAATGTGAATCGCCAGGCCCTGCTAAAGACAGTGTTGTTGGCCATTTAGACAAAAGCCATATAACTGTCCATACTTATCCGGAGAATCATCCTGACCGTGGTATCAGTACTTTTAGAGCAGATATTGATGTATCTACATGTGGAGAGATATCTCCATTAAAAGCGCTTAATTATCTAATGACAAGCTTTGAACCAGATATCGCATATATTGACTATAGAGTACGTGGATTTACTAGAGATGTAAATGGTGATAAATTTTATATTGACCATAAGATTAATTCCATTCAGAATTTTATGACTAGCAAAACTCGTGAAGCTTATGACATGATAGATGTAAACGTATATCAAGAGAATATATTTCATACTAAAATGCTATTGCGAGAGTTTGATTTAAACCATTATCTCTTTGGCACAGATAAAAAGGATTTATTACCGAGAGAACGTAGTAAAATTAAGCAACGTATTAAAAAGGAAATGCTTGAAATATTCTATGGAAGAAACTTCAACTAAAGATTTAGCATGTGGAAAGTATACTGTCGTTATTTCGCAGTATGCTTTTCTTTTTTTATATTTTTTGTGATAAACGCACATTTTTATAAAAAAAATATATGTTAATAGTGAGTGATTTTTTAAGAAGAGGTGTGATAAAGAGGTGACATCATGGCTGTAATCAAGACGGCTGAAGAAGATGTGCAAATGCTTGCTAGATTAATGCGAGCAGAAGCTGAAGGCGAAGGTCAACTTGGGATGCTAATGGCTGGTAATGTTATGGTAAATAGAGTGCGAGCAGCTTGTTTGGATTTTGTTCATATTAACACAGTTCCTAGAATGGCATTCCAATCACCGGGAGGTTTTGAAGCTATACAGCATGGGTATTTCTATCAGAGAGCTAGAGAAGTAGATATACGCCTTGCTCGCAAGCTAATTAAAGGGGAAAGACATCATCCAGCACAATTTTCATTATGGTTCTTTAAACCGACAGGTGAATGTCCTGCTCAATGGTGGGGACAATGGAATTCTGGACGTTATAAGCAACATTGTTTTTACACACCATTACCTGCTGAGTGTCCGCAAGTGTATTAAGTTTTTAAAGTTAATAAGTAATAAAATCAGATTCATGTAATTAGGAGGAAGATTATTTATGTTTTACAATAATACAATGTCGTGTATGCCAAGATATCAGCAAGGGCAGTATTCAATGCCAGAAATGTCAACTAGCCAAAGACCAAGCGGATCAATGCCTATGCAACCGCAAACACCACATGTACCTGGTATGCCGCCAAATGGAGCTATGCCACAAGTACCGCCGTTTAATGGTGGAATGATACCGCAGGTACCTGCTCCAGGACAGTTACCGCTTGAAATGTCCTATGTTGAAAACATATTAAGATTAAATCGCGGTAAAATAGCCCGTGTATATATGACATTTGAAGGAAGAAGCGAAGATAAGGTTAAGGTATTTGAAGGGATAATAGAGGCAGCTGGTAGAGATCATATTATCATAAGTGATCCGCAAACAGGTCGGAGATATTTATTATTGATGGTATATTTAGATTATGTAGAGTTTGATGAGGAAATAGAATACGATTATCCATTCAATGGTAATGTACCAATTCAAATGAATAGATAAATAAAATAGATAAATAAAATAGATAAATAAAAAATACCCTGTAGAGTGATCCCACAATTGGTAGTTCATTCAACAGGGTATTTTTATTATGATTTGCCATTTTTTTTGTTGTTAAGAGATTCTTCTGTACTATTAAAGGTAAAAATCTTTGCCTCATATGCTGATTTAATTGCTATATAGATCATTGGTCCAAGAGCTAAACCGACCACGCCTAGAAAATAAATTCCAAAGTACATGGAAAGTAATGTTGGTAATACAGGCATACCAATATGCTCACCCATGATTTTTGGTTCTAATGTTCTGCGAATTACTAGAAGTACAACTTGCAAAATTGATAGTTGTACCGCTAATGCACTATTACCAACAACTATAGCGTATAAAATCCATGGACCTACAATTATTATTGAGCCGATAAACGGAATGACATCAATGATCCATATAATAATAGACATTAATAAAGCTTTTTCTGGAGTAATCAGTAATAGTCCAATATATGATGCAATAAAAATTGCAATACTGACTAATAATTGTGCTTTCAAAAAGCCGGAAACTGCTTGACCTAAGCGCTTAAAGATGTATGAGATTTTATCAGCTGTTGCTGGTATAAATAAATTATAAAAGCTCTTAATTAATGTTGGTAAGTCTAGACTAAATAAAAATGTTGTAATTAAGTATATGATAAAAATTACTATTAAAGATGGAATAGTTTGAATCCAAGATGCAATCAATGGTATCAAATCTTGGGCAAACGTTGATGCTTTATTAACTAATACATAGCCTTGCTTTTCGAATTCTTGAATTATTATATGCTTCTGTGGGATGTCGGTAATGAAATCATTTAATTCTTTAATTAGATGATCATTTAGCGATACAATATCAGAAATATAATATGGTAACTGGTATATAAAGCGGATTAATTGCTGGAATAGCTTAGTAATTGTAAAATATATGGCACTTATTAAAACAATTAAATATGTAAGAAATGCAAAAATAACGGAAAATAATCGCTTTTTCAATTTCATTCTTTTTTGTATGAATTTGACTAAAGGTTCAAGCGCTAATGCCGTAATAAATGCTAGAAGAATTGGAACAAATGCAGACGAGTATATAAATATAAATAATGCGGCTATAATACAGAGTATCATAATAGCAATTTTCTTGAATGTAGGATTCTGAAACATTAACTTCCTCCTGATCGGATAAGTAGAATTTACGATATATGTCATTTTACTATAGTTTATATAATTATTCTATCCGAAAATTTTTATTGACAGCAAACATATGATCGGTTAATATATACCTATAAACAGAACATAGGTTTGCTTGTCTCTGGAATTTAATTACATATTACATATTATAGATTATACGAAATGGACAAGTATGGAGGGAACGACAATGAATGTTAAAGTTAAGGTATGGAGATCTATGTCAAAACAACAAAGATATTTATTATTATTAGCTATATCTACTTATCAAAAGCAAAAGCGTCTGGAAGCAATCTAGAAAATTGAATTATAAGTAATTTGGAAAATTGAATTAAATAAATATTTAAACGCTGGGAGTAACTAACCCAGCGTTTATGTATTTATTTAAGTACTTTTAATTATTACTGTTAATCTTGGAAGTTTTCTGCTACGAATTCCCAATTAACTAAATTCCAGAAAGCTTCTACAAATTTTGGGCGTGCATTTCTATAATCTATATAATATGCATGTTCCCAAACATCACAAGTTAGAAGTGGCTTCTGGTCTGTAGTAAGTGGAGTAGCAGCATTGCTTGTACTAACTAATGCTAGACTACCGTCTGCGTTTTTCACTAACCATGCCCAACCAGAACCAAATGTAGTTACAGCAGTTTTAGTAAACTGCTCTTTGAATGCTTCGAAAGAACCAAATGATTTCTTAATAGCGTCAGCTAATGGGTCTGTTGGTTCCTCACCGCCATTTGGCGATAAACAATTCCAAAAAAATGTATGATTCCATACTTGAGCAGCGTTATTAAAGATTCCAGCTGATGCCTTCTTTACGATATCTGCAAGTGGCATATTTTCAAATTCAGTACCGATAATTAGGTTGTTAAGGTTTGTTACATAAGTTTGATGATGTTTACCATAATGGAATTCAAGTGTTTCAGCTGAAATATGCGGTTCTAAGGCTGTTTTTGCGTAAGGCAATTCTGGTAATTTATGTACCATGTTCATTCTCCTTTTTTAAATTTAGATTTAAAATTCAGATGTTAAATCATTCATTTGGTATTGAGGTTAAGCCTGGAAAATATGTGCATGATTCATATATAGCATATCACTTGTTATTATTATCCTCAAGTTAAATGATTATCATTTTATATGTCTGTTGTCATGCAAGTATGTAACGGATAAAATGGAACTATAGGATTATTATTTTGAGCTAATAATATGTTAAGCTGCATGAAGGAGGAGATATAATTGAGCCATTTTTTTGCTTATACATCAAGGATGAAATTAATTCAAAGGTGGGGATTAATGCGCAATACTCACCCGGAAAACATTCAAGAGCATAGCTTACAGGTTGCGATGGTTGCTCATGGTCTTGCTGTTATTAAAAATAAAAAATTTGGTGGTCGAATAAATTCAGATCGTGTAGCTACTTTAGCAGTATTTCATGATGTTAGCGAGGTTATTACTGGTGATTTGGCAACACCTATTAAGTATTTCAATCCAGAAATAAAAAAGGCATTCAAGGATATAGAACATATTGCTAATAAGAGATTGTATAATATGATACCTGTCGATTTACAAGAAGCATATTATCCATACTTGTTCGAACATGAAGATGACACAGAGGTTTGGAAGCTAATTAAAGCTGCAGATAAAATTTGTGCTTACTTAAAATGCTTAGAGGAATTGAAGGTTGGCAATGAAGAATTTACTAAAGCAGAGAAGTCAATTTTTGCGGAAATTGTAAGCTTATCAATGCCAGAAGTTGATTACTTTATGGAGATTTTTGTGCCAAGCTTTGCATTAACCCTAGATGAATTAAATTAATGCTAGAAGAATAATTGACTTTATGATGAATGCAATTAAATATTTTAACTTGGAAGTGTTTGCAATGTATCGAATTACTAATCACCAATATAACCTGTTGCTCGAATTATCTAAGTACGATGATGTATTTATAGTTGGCGGATATGTTAGAGATCTTCTATTGGGTAAGAATAGCAACGATATAGATGTGTTAGCTATGAAGAATGCTAAAGAGATTGCTATAGAATTAGCAGATAAATATGGTGGTTCTTTTATTGTATTAGACGAGCAACACAATGTATTTCGGGTAGTATTTACAACACTGAATGTTTCAATTGATATAGTTGGACCGAAGGGTCCGGCATTATTTGATGATCTTAGAAGTCGAGATTTTACAGTAAACGGATTAGCTATAGGAATTAAAGATTTAATTGATTTTTACATAGAATACAATAATACATGTGTGAATTTGTGTGAAGCTGAGCATGACAAAACTAACTATATAAAAAGCAGATTAAATGGTATTACGATTGATGTTGTTGATGGAATTAAAGATTTAGCTGAGAAGAGGCTAGCTATTGTCTATGAGCATACATTTTTAGATGATCCTTTACGTATTTTGCGTGGGGTGAGATTAGCGGCGACACATGGATTTGATATTTCAGACGATACAATAGTATTAATGAACGAAGCTAAGCATCTTATATTTAAGGTTAGCTATGAACGGATAAGAGAGGAAATATGGTCTATATTTAATCTGTATAACTCGTTTGAATCGATGAGATTTCTTGATTATGAGGTACCGTTATTACAAGAGTTATTGGGAGTAGCTTCATATGATGATAAACAATCTATAGCTAGGAAAATAGAATTGTTATGCCAATTAGAAGGTATTCTTAATGAGCAAATGGTAAATGGTCGTATTCGTTTAAAGAAATACTTATTAGAACTATTAAGTTGTGGGAAAACTAGATACCAATTATTAAAATTTGCACTATTAATTCATGATGTTCCTTCAAAACAAGCAGAGAACATAGCGAGAATATGGAAATTAAGCAAACGTGAAACTGATATATTAACTTGTCTAGTAAGTGATTATAAAGGAACTGTAGCAATTGAGTGTAGGGAAGATGATAAAAATAAGTTGTATGCGTTGTATGAGACCTTAGGTGTAGAGGTGCTTGGAGTAATTATATTACAGCTTATTATTAATGAGAAAAGTAACGATGAAGTTGCCTGGAATAATTGCTTGGAATTTATTGGAAGGTATCTTGCGTTTTATGATTCAATTGAAGCGCTGCCCCCTTTATTAACTGGGCAACAATTGATTGATAATTTACGCATTCCTCCAGGACCACAAGTAGGATTTCTGTTAAAACTTGTGCGGAAGGCTCAAATAACTGGACAAGTTAATAATGTGGAAGAAGCCTTTATTTACTTACGGACATATAAAAGTAAATAATAAGGCTTTTTTTTGTGTATTTTTGTGACGAAATTCATCTTTAGGCAATAAACTAAATCATATATGAGGAGTGATTTTTAATGCTAAGTAAGTTTAAACATAAAAGCATTATACCCGGATTTGGTTTATCGATGGGTTTCACAGTATTTTATTTATGCCTAATTGTGCTTATTCCTTTAACGGCGCTATTTCTTAAGGCGATGACAATTTCATGGGCGCAATTTTTGAATATTATTACAGATGCACGAGTTATTGCAGCCTTTAGGATTAGCTTTGGGACTGCATTTGCGGCAGCATTTTTTAATAGTTTTGCTGGATTACTTATTGCTTGGGTACTAGTACGCTATAAATTTCCAGGGAAGCGTATAATTGATGGAATTGTAGACTTACCCTTTGCGCTTCCTACAGCAGTTGCTGGTCTTTCATTGACAGCAATTTACTCTCAGAATGGTCTAATTGGAAAGATTATCGAGCCACTTGGTATTAAAGTTGCATTTACCTCGCTGGGCATAACTCTTGCATTAATATTTATTGGGTTACCATTTGTTGTACGAACCATTCAACCTGTTTTACAGCAGCTTAGTAAAAGTATAGAAGAAGCGGCAGCTAGCTTAGGGGCGTATCGATGGGATATTTTTCGCAAAGTTATTTTTCCAGAATTATTTCCTGCTGTCCTTACAGGCTTTGCATTAGCTTTTTCAAGAGGATTAGGTGAATATGGTTCAGTTGTATTCATTGCAGGCAACATGCCAATGAAGACGGAGATAGTTCCTCTATTAATAATGACTAAATTAGAGCAGTTTGATTATGTAGGCGCAATTGCTATATCGACCATAATGCTTGTTATATCATTCATTTTCTTATTAATAATTAATTACTTGCAATGGCAATCAGCCAAGAAAATCAATAGAAATTAGAAGGAGATTATTATGAGATGCAAAATGTCAACACAGAACCACTATATATAAAAAGGATGTTAATAGTTCTTGTTCTTGTAATCTTCGGATTTATATTTATTTTACCATTAGTCTCTATATTTATAGATGCTTTCAGTAAAGGAATTGAGCTATATGTAGCATCAATAATAGATCCAGATGCGTTATCGGCTATGCGTCTAACCATATTAACTGTAGTGTTTGCAGTACCTGCTAATTTAGTATTCGGAGTAGCAGCTGCGTGGGCAATTACTAAATTTCAATTTCCAGGGAAGAACATACTTATTTCTTTAATTGATTTACCGTTTGCCGTATCGCCTGTA
>Ga0265293_10012023_pt1 | contig 11603 bp, 12 predicted proteins | sample Munlanlewell138R_FD_192505 | JGI IMG/M metagenome (GOLD analysis project Ga0265293, IMG submission 192505) | Leachate microbial communities from a municipal landfill in Southern Ontario, Canada - Leachate well 138R | ecosystem: Engineered > Solid waste > Landfill > Unclassified | place: Canada... | reverse complement strand
AAAACATTTGTTTAGTATAAGGTATATATTAAAAGAAAAATGTCATTTTTTTCTAAATAAGAAATGAAGTCAAATTCATCACAGAAGCTAAAGACTTCTGTGTTTTCTTTGACGAGTCTTATAAATCGTATGTTCTTTTACCTTTTGCAGGTTTATTTTCACCAATTGTTACTCTATCGCCTAATCTAATCTTTGCATTTTTGTTAGGTTTTCTTTTCTTCATTTCTTCTTGAAAATCATTATATCTCTTTATTCTCTTTTCTATTTCATTCATAATTATTGATAGTATTTATTAACTATTTAATTTTTTCAATTCATCAACATATTCTCTTAACATTGTTTCTCTTTGTTGTCTTGCTTCAGCTATCATTTCTTCTTCTGATTTTTCGACAAATTCTGGTGGGTTTGGTGGTGGATTATCACCAACTCGACATAATAAATTATATCTTATTTCGTAACCATTGACTTCATTAACACCTTGAATATCAGTCTCACATTTACAATCAAAAACAATAACATTTTTATCACCATCTTCCTCAACTCTAATATTTTCTACCGCATCATGTGATAAATACTTTTCTTTAAGTTGTGCAACAGTATCACAAATTGTGCAGGCGGTGTCTGCACTTTCTTGGATCATACCAGTTGATATATCATACATATACTTATTGAAATCTTCGACATATTCTTCAGATGACCAATAATGATTTTTATGATAATAAGAACTATTTTCAAAATCATCTACAACCACTGTATTCATAATATCACCCCAACCATGTTCTTTCATCAATTCACCAATTTCATCATAATCATACTTTGGTTGTTTTTTCATTATAGGTCTATGTCTATTATCAACAGGAATTGGAGTTCCATCAGGTTGGTGAAATGATTCTCCCAAATAATATTCTTCAATCTGTTTCAATTCATCTAACGAATAATTGTATAAGGATCTTGGTACAAGATAATCAGTTTTCAATTTCTCAGACCAATTTTGTGAAAGTTTTTCAATTATTTCGAATTTTTGTTCTTCTATACTTTTCTCTTTATTCTTGTTATCAACGAAATACATACCTCTGTTTTCGTTCATAGAATCAAATCTTTTTAATTTCATGTGTCGCCATTATATTTCTATTATATATAAAAATTATCTTTCTGGTTTGTGTTCATTTTTTGGATTTATATTTTAATATATAAGATAAAGACAATCTTATTATGTGGACTGAAGAAAAACTTGAAAAATTAAAAGAATTATATCCTAATAACAAAACAGAAGACATTGCTAATATATTAAAAATGGATTATAATGTTGTTCAAAACAAAGCTTGCTATTTAAAATTAAAAAAATCTAAAGAACATAAAAGTAAAATGATTTCAAATAGAAATAAAATGGTTGGTCGTGATCTGACTCATGAAAAGTTAAAAGAAATTGCTAGTAAATATAAATCAAGGGGAGAATTTCAAAGATTAGATCCTAGTTCTTATGTAACAGCCAGAAATAATGGTTATTTAGATGAAATATGTTCTCATATGATTAAACATAATTATTCTATACCTCAATTAGTGTTATTGTGTATTGTTGAAAAAATATTTGATGAAAAAATAATGTATAATACAAGAAAAATAATTAAACCATATGAATTAGATATTTATTTACCAGAATTAAAAATAGCATTTGAGTATGATGGTAAAGGATGGCATCAAGAAAACGAAAATGATAAAATAAAAAATAAAAAATGTGAAGAAAAAGGAATTAATCTGTATAGATTGAAAGAAAATAGTAGAGATTATATAAATGATGTTAAAAAACAAATGATTGATTTTTTCCCAAATATGTCAAATAAGATAATTAATTTAACCGATGAATATATTAATAACTTTATAAATGATAAAATAAATGATGAAGAAGATATAAAAAAAATAATAAACAAATATGAAACCTATCATGATTTTATTATAAATGAAAATAAATTATATCAAAAATTGAGAAGACGTGGAGTCATTAAAGAATATACTAAACACTTAAAAAGAACTAGGATAAAATGGACAGAAGAAAAAATCAAAAATGAGGTTAAAAAATATGATTATCTTTTAGATTTCATTAAAGATTCTAATTCATGTTATTTATATGTTAAACGACACAATTTAGAATCCCTAATAAAATCACTTAAAAGAAAATAAATCTAATATTTAGATAAAATTTTAGAAATTAATGGGTTTCGGACAATATCCTTTTCTTCAAATTCAACATATCCTATTTCATCCATGTTAGAAACTCTATCAACAGCATCTTGCAAACCATTAAGATTTTGTTTTCTGTCTGTTTGCTCAAGATCACCACTCACAATAAATTTCGCATTAAAGCCTATACGTGTGAGTAAACTTTTCATTTGAGAAGGTGTTGTGTTTTGTGCTTCTTCTAAAATGAATATCGCATTATCTACATTAATTCCTCTAATGAAAGCAAGAGCCATTGGTGAAACTATATCAAGTTCTTGTAATCTTTTTCTGTTTTGTTTTCCAATAATTTTATCCATAAGATAATATGTTGAAAACAAATATGGGTCTAATTTCTCTTCTAACGTACCTTTAAGGTAGCCTAATTTTTCATCAGCATCAACAGCAGGAGTACAGACATAAATCTTTTGATAGTTATTATCTGGGTTTGCTAACAATTCTAATGCTTTGGCGACTGAAACATATGATTTACCAACACCTGCTGGACCGATTGCTAATGTAATTTCTTTCAATCCTATTTGAGTTAATAAATCTTTTTGTTTCTTATTTTTGCCTCTAATTAACAATTTTTTACCATAAAGTATTTCGGCAATTTGTTTATTGTTAAGAGGTATTTTCTTCTCTTGTCCATTTTCTACAATGGTTATTACTTTCTTATCATAATCAACGGTTTCTTTCTTACCGTTTCCGTTATTACCATTATTTGTAGTACCATTTGTAGATCTTTTCTTAGCCATACATAATCATTATTTTTTACAAAGTATATATTCAAAAATTCAAGACCCACATGTTAAGTGGGTCTTAAATTATCAATTTTACTTCTTAAAATCGAGATAAATCTTTCTGTCATCTTTGATAACAGACACCACTTTTACTTTAACTGTGTCGCCTTTTTTCAAGGTTACACCAGCCTTTTCAATGTAGGTGTTTTGTATTAATCCCATTGTTTCAGCATCAAGTGAGACTAATACTCCAAATGGTTTAACACTTCTTACTTTACCTTCTTTGACATTACCAACTCGGATAGTATCCCAAAGACTTTCTCTAAGAATTTGAGTAAGGATTACCTTATCACCTTTCAAGATGTCTCTACAATAGAAATCTATTGGTGTTCCAGGCTTGATTTCGTGTAATCTGTCTTGCCAATCAGGGTGAATATTCACTTTATGAATCATACCAGTAAGGCATACTGGTGAATCATCTTCAACACCAAACTCAACAAATACGCCAAAGTCTTTTGTTCCTGTTACAAAACCTTTGTACACTCTTTCAGCATCTTTTCTTCTACATTCTTTAAGAAGTTTGATTGTGTCAGGAATAAGTGATTTAAGATATTTCTTACGTGAAACCACATATACTCCTTTCTCTTGTTGTAATGTCTCTAGCATTACATCAATCTCTTGACCAACAAGCGCCTGAGATTGTGCTTCTGTTAATTTATTCACACCTGCTAGAGTATTTGGCATGAAAGCTGTAATGTTAATCTTATCCATCTCAATATCAAGCATAAATCCTGCTGGAATTGTTTCTTTAACAGTTGCTTTAAGAGGAATAAGTTCTTTGTAATAGTTGCGTAGTTTGTTCGCAACGTCCATTTTGATTAGTTCTGTGATAGATCCTTTGATTTCGTAAGGATTGTCAGAAACAGATGTAATCATAACATTGATATTGTCGCCTTTGTTTAGGCTTTGTATGATTTTAAGGTCAGGATCCTTAACATCAACATAGATAGAGTCTTTATAATTAACATTAATTATAATCTCTTTTCTAGTAATAGAAGAAATTATTCCTTCTACTATATCACCAACTTCAATGCTAGGTATTTCTGGTAGGTTGTGTAAAGTGTCCAGAAATTGTTTGTATTCAGGAGAAAATGTTCTGTTATATTCGCCTTTTGGGTTCCACTTCAAAATCTTGTCATTATCATTCTCTAAATTCGACCAAAAGTCAGGATCATTAACATCGATTTTCTCAACTAAATTTGCATTCATAAATTTTTGTTTTTAAAGGTTATTACTATTATTATTTAACTAAACACTCTTTTTATATTGTCGACTCTTAAAAAAGTTTTAATTTATTTTTTATGTCTATCTGTTTTGCTGTTTTGTTTGTGTATTTGTTGATAGACACATAACTAATAGTGTTAATTATATGAAAGGTTGTGATGAAAAAAACCCAACTCATTAGAATTGGGTTTTCAGCAAAATAAAATATTTGATTAATAGTCTAATTCAATAGTATCAAAATAATTTTTTAGTATTTGTGCTTTTTCATAATCTTCATTTAGTAAGTATCTGTTCATTTTTTGTATCAATTCATCCTCAGTGTCTAAGTATGAAAAGACATCGTTCTTCGTTATGTCTACCGAAATCTTATTATCTTTATAAGAGATTTCGTAGTGAAGTTTTCTTTTGATTTCCTCTACATTTAATTTAGAATCAATTCTTCTTAACTTTCTTAGATAATCTGAATCAGTAATTTGTTTTACAAAATCTTCACTGAACGCTTTCTTTTTTGCTAGAAAATCAACAAGTTCTTCTTTCGAATCGAATAAATTTAACATTGAAATCAAATTTCTCTTAAACTTTTTTGTTGCCATAACTTTATAAATTATTTTTTGGAAATTAAAGATTTTAAGGGTTATCTAACCTACCAGGTTGAAAGTTAATAATACTTTCTGGTATGTCAAATATACTCGTAGATGTATCTACGTCTTCATCATTTAATTCCCACCTAATATCAATGAAATTATATCTAAATGTGATTGTAAATGTTTTTTCACCAACATCATACATTTGATAACCAAGACGGATCTCACCTATACTTTTCAATAGTACTTCTTCAAAAACTATTGTATAAATCAAACCACCATCTTTGTCTAGTATTTCAAGATGAAACATTGGTATCTGTTCTTTATGATTGTTAAGATAAAATTCAAGTAATAATTGCAACATAATGAAGTAATTGAGATATGAATCAACTGCTCTAAAAGTAACGTCTAACTCATTTGTGAATGTATCAAAAACAGATTTAGAATCTTTCCAACCGACTACTTTACCTCTTCTTAATACTTGCTCTTTATTATCAAAAGAAGCACTAGGAAATACTATTTCTTTAATAGTTGAGTTTATATAGTCAATCACAGAATCATAAGGTATAAAATTTTTCTCTAACAATTTTTCAAATTGAGTATATAGGTAAGGTTCAATGAAATCAACTGGAAAATTGAAAATGAAAGCATTGTTTTGTGCAGCAATTCTCATAATAAGGTTATATTTTTATAACTAAAATCAACAGGGAAGTTGAAAATAGAGTTTCATATATTTATATATAAAATAAATAGAATAGAAAAATGGTGATTTTAGAAAAAGAAATAGAAATACAAATGAACTACACACAAACTAAAGATTTGTGTGTAGTTCATTGATATTAAATAAAAATTACACAGAATTTTTAAAACATTCGATAAATATTATTTGAATTAAAATTCACTAATATTATCACTTTTACTCAAATTTAATATTAAATAATTAATATCAATTTTAGATTTAACTATTTTAATATATAAGGGAAAACAATCTCTTTGATATGGTAAACGAATTTGTGACTATAAAAATCGAAAATGAATATTTAAAAAGGAAATATAAGAAAATTGACGTGTCAATTGATATTGGTGATGAAATTAAAATAAGAACAAACACTTTGACAAAAGGTAGTCATGTAATGGTTGAATGTTATTGTGATGTGTGTGGTAAAATGAAAGAAATGATGTATAAGACATATTATAAACTAACAAATAAAGATGATAAAAAATATTATTGTCACAAATGCTCAAAGATAAAAAAAGATAAAACTATGTTAGACTTATATGGTGTTATTCATCCTTGTCAAAATATAGATATAATGCAAAAAGTGAAAAATACTAATAATAAAAAATATGGTGTTGATATGCCATCGCAATTATTAGAATTTGAAAATAAAAAGAAACAAACGAATTTAGATAAATATGGTGTAGAACAACCTCAACAAAATAAAGAAATTAAAAACAAATCATATAAAACGATGATTGAGAAATATGGTGTAAAAACACCAATAGAAAATGTTGAAATAAAAGAAAAAATAAAAAACACCTGTTTATCAAAATATGGAGTTAAAAATCCATTTTGTTCAGTAGATATTAGGAAAAAAATTTCAGAAACTATAAATAAAAATACAATAGAAAAATATAAAAATAAATTTAATATTGTTGGTATAAATGATGATAAATATAGTATATTATGTGAAAAAGGTCACATATATGAAATTAATAAATCATTATTTAATCAAAGAATTACTTATAATGTTGAAATTTGTACTATATGTAATCCTGTCGGTCATTTTTCTTCGGATTCAGAAAATAAATTATTTAACTTTATTAAAGAAAATTATAATGGTGAAATTATAGAAAATGATAGGAGTATTATTAATCCTTATGAATTAGATATTTATTTACCTGAACTTAATTTAGCTTTTGAATTTAATGGTCTTTACTGGCATTCAGAACTTTACAAAGATAAAAATTACCATAAAATAAAATCTGATTTATGTTTAGAAAAAAATATTCAATTAATTCATATATGGGAAGATGATTGGAATCATAAACAAGAAATAGTTAAATCTATGATATTAAATAAGATTGGTGAGAGCGGAGAGAAAATATATGCCAGAAAATGTGAAATAAAAGAAATAATAGATAATAAATTAATACGAGATTTTCTAAATAAAAATCATTTGAATGGTACATCAAACGCAAGTATTAAATTGGGCTTATTTTATGAGAATGAATTAGTTTCTTTAATAACTTTTGGTAAAAAAAGAAAATTTATGAATTCAAAATCAAAAGAAGGTGAATATGAATTATTGAGATTTTGTAATAAATTAAACACAAATGTTATTGGTGGTGCCAGTAAATTATTTACACATTTTATTAAAAATTATAATTTCACAGAAATAACTACCTATGCAGATAGAAGTTATTCTAATGGAAATTTATATAAAATTTTAGGTTTTAATTTTGTTTCTAAAACACAACCAGGATATTTTTATGTTGTAGATGGTATTAGAAAACATAGGTTTGGTTTTAGAAAAGATGTTTTAGTTAAAGAAGGTTATGATACAAACAAATCAGAACATGAAATAATGTTAGAAAGAAAGATATATCGAATATATAATTCAGGCAACCTAAAATATGTAATTGCTAATCATTTGATTTGATATTATTTCTTAATTTTACTTTTTTCATAATGATATTTTGTTGTTTATTTAATTCAATAAAAAATCTTAAAAACCTCAATTTAGATATTTTTAGAAATGGTGATTTTTTTAGGACATTTTCAAAATAATTCATTCCTATTTCATTTGATACTGTACCATTAGAAATTTTCACACAAATTTCTGATGCAAAATCAAAATAAATACCATACATTTTCAATAATATTGACTCATTATGACACCAATTAGAAAATGAATTTACAAATCTTTTAATACTATTTTCATTTTCATTAAAACTTAATAATATTATTTTGTTTAGATATGAATTATATATTTCCCAATGTTTTATGGCATTATTGGAATCATCATCATGTGTTCTAATTAATTCTGTTGGATCAACTTTTTCTTTAGTTATAAAAGATGCTAATTCTGATAATTTTTCAGCATCATCAAAAGTAATATCCATATTAGCACATATTGCATATGATTTAGCTAAATGGTAATTATAAGCTGCTGCTATAACGTATAAATATTTTATTCTTTCTATTGTTTTCATTCTAACAAAAATAATAAAATAAAATAAAATAAAAAAATTTTTTGGAATTATATTCCAAGGTTTCTATCATTTTGTTGTCTAGTACGTTCCGCAGTAGCACAATTAAAATCAACAACTCTATCTCTTAATCTGTCTAAATTGGTTCCAGAACCACCAGATCCTTCAGCACCACCAGCGCCAATATTTGCACCAACACAAAATGGTATAGTGGATACTTCAGAGACACCGTTTTGTTTCTTAATATCTTCCAAGACTGCAGGTGATACATTCAATAGAAAATAAAGATATGTTGAACAATCACTATTACCACCTGGTTTTCTTAGATAAATTTGTACTTTAAGAGCAGACAAATAATCATCAAAAACTCCAATATCCGCATCTGCATCTAAAAATACGATACAGTTAGAATTAGGATTGCCATTTAGGTTAGCACCAACACCACCTGAGCCTGAACCAGCACTATCTAATAATGCTTGTAATTCTTCAGTACTTAATCCAAGGTCTGTGAAATCACCAAAATCAAAACCTGTTGTGGCACCATCACGATCAATGAATGTTGCATCTTCGAAATGTATCCAAGTACCAGAATATAACATAGACCTAATTCCTGTTTTTTCAGATTTTACAGTAATATAGAATTTTTTATTATCATTACCAATTTTCTTAAGTGTTGTTAAATCCTTTTGTTCTATTCTAAAAACTATTACACCATTCTCAAAATCATTTTCATCTGTTTCTTGCCAGATTGTTTTTTCTAAATATTCCTCATCACTTTTAAATGTTAATGTTAATGTAGAATTTTCAGTTATTTTTGTTAAATCATAAGGTACGGCATTACCATCTGATGACTGTGCAATCTCAAATTTAACTGTATTACCAAATGGATTAATTATTATTTCAGCTAAACCCATAGACTTAAATCGTGTAGATGTTGATGGAGATGAACCAACCAAAAGACCAATTCTATCAGAAATGACAGGATAATTAACTTTTGTCAAATTAATATCACCAGTACCAAGTTCACCTAATGAAACATTACTCAAATTATTATTACCTTTCTTATTATAAATCTTTGGTTTCCAAGCATTATCTAAATTTATTCTTGTTAAAATTTTACCATACTTAAATATATCCTTTGTTAATGAAATAGATGCTAACCTGTCTATTTGTGAATCATCAACTAAATCAATAACTTTCATTGTGACATCAATTGATGCTGTTGTGTTTGTAAAACTTAATACAGGTCTATACCATAATTTTTGTGTAAAATTATCTTCTACTATGTATGTTTGAGTATTCATTAAGATATTTTCTTCATATAATGATACATCGAACTCTAATCTAACTTTTCTTCCTTTGGCATTTAATTCATCTATAAATTCATCCATACTTTCATTATCGCCACCATAAGATCCATAAATCTCAAAATAATCACCATCAGAAGCTTTCGTTATATTTGATGCTAAATCAAGATACTCAGGCACTTTATCAATACTTTTAGTGAAAATATCACTCATATGATAATAAGTATTACCTAATATCTCTTGTCTGCTTACAATAAATGAAAACTCAATAAATATTGGTGATGTTTCACTAATACCATTTGATTGTGTTACATTAAGGTTTATAGAATTTGGACTTGGTGTGTTGGAAGATGCAGTAGATGATCTTTGCTTAGAAACAGCGTCAATAGAAGGTATTTCATAACTGAAATACTTACCCCAACTTTGTTCATCATATAAAAACGCCTCATTTAATTGTAATTTAATATCAGCACCAACTTCTGTATCATCATAAATTATAGAACTAAAATCAACAACCTTATCATTATAATAATCATAAGTATATACTCTCATATACAAACCAACATAACCATTATCCGCAAATGAATAAGTCTCTGGTAAATGAAGTCTTAATTTATCATATTGTACAAAACTAGATGAATAAGATTCTAATTTTAGATAATTGTATTTTGTCGTATCAATTTTTGCATATTTTCTAACAATTGGATCTATTACAAAAACGGAATTTTCAACTTTATTATAACCTGCTTGCGACATAAAGCCTCTTTTCTCGGCTACTAAGTCTGTTACTACTTGATAATTTTCTGATTTTAAGTTTTCTGAATCATAAACCCATTCTAATAATACGTTTGGGTGTAGTTTCATAAATTTTGATGAACTTGCCATTTCTTCTACATGAATTTTAGTTTATATATTAAAAGAGTGTCAGTGAAATATTTTTTATTTTTCACATAGGAAGAACTTATTTGGACTGATATAATCACACCAAAAATAGTTAGTGAAAAATATTGAAAACATTATTTTATGAAAAAGATTAATAAGAAATCCAATTAACCACTTTTTTATTATTTTTCTTTGGTAGTATCAAAAAAAAAAGCACTATCTTTGAAGTGTTCTTTTAAATCATTGGCAACAGTAACTATCGTTTAACCGATAAACAACCATCAGCAATAATAACGGTTGATGGAAATGAGAAAAAAATCTATGAAGGCGGACAAATTTACTTAAATAATGGTGATAATTTCGAAATCAGATTTTTTAATCCTTTACAGGAAAAAATTGGGGTAGATATTTTATTTAATGGGCAAAAAAAGAACTTTGGGCTTTTAGTTCTTAATCCAGGTCAAGATGTTACATTAGATAGATTCGTAAATGAAAAGAAAAAGATGAAATTTGAAACTTATGAAATTGATGGTGATAACATTACAGCTAAAGAAGCAGCAGTATTAAACGGTCTTATTGAAATCGTTTTTTATAGGGAAATTTTTTATTATGATTATGATGATTCTTGGACAAATCCTTGGACAACAAATCCTTGGACAACAGATCCTTGGACAACAAATCCTTGGACAACAGAACCTTGGACAACAAATCCTTGGACAACAAATCCTTGGACAACAACTCACTATTTATCAAATGAAAATAAAATTTATTCAACAATAAAAACAAATATTTTATTTAACGAAGATTTATTTACCAATAAAATTGAAACTGGAAGAGTAGAAATTGGTGAAGAATCAAATCAAGACATGAATCATATTAATGTGAAATTTGAGGAAACAGCATTTCATACTATTACTTATCAATTAAAACCTAATAGCATAAAACCTATTGAATTTGATCAAATTAGAAACTACTGTAATCGTTGTGGATATCGTTTGAGAAAAAAGTCTTGGAAGTTTTGTCCAAAATGTGGTTTGTCGATTTAAAAATTTTTCATATTTTTTCATTTACATTTATTTACATTTATTTTTATTATATATTTCATATTCTATATTAAATTGTCGTAAAGTCGTAACGTATTGTTCAATCAATCAAATTAAAAATTAATTCCAGAAATCGTCTAATTCTTATTCTTCTTTAATTTCTGTTATAATCTCTATATTTTTAGTGTCTATCATTTCGATAGTTTTGGATTTATTTTTATCGAGGAAGTTTATGAATTCTTTTAGAGTTATTGTTGTGAAATCCCAATCAACATCATTCTCATTTTTCTTCATCATATATAGATATATCTTTTGGATTAATATTATCTACAA
>Ga0265293_10012021_pt1 | contig 11604 bp, 17 predicted proteins | sample Munlanlewell138R_FD_192505 | JGI IMG/M metagenome (GOLD analysis project Ga0265293, IMG submission 192505) | Leachate microbial communities from a municipal landfill in Southern Ontario, Canada - Leachate well 138R | ecosystem: Engineered > Solid waste > Landfill > Unclassified | place: Canada... | reverse complement strand
TTTTGACCAATTTTCCGGCCATGTATGGAGAAAGGGGTAAATCCATATCCAGAATTATCATCTTGGTGAAATTAACTACAGAATAAATCCATGGTAAATTTGAATCATCACTGATGAATACATTTATATCTTCATGAGTCCATTGTTGTGAAAAGAAATTAACAAGACCCTGTTTGATATCTTCATTTGCTGTCATTATGAACACACTTGTACCAGACGGCAAATGTAAATCGGGGGGAGTTATCTGGTAAAAATTAGTCCTTTGTCCGAATTTCATCATTATTCCTATCTAAGTCACTTGGCATTTTTTTCAAATGTAATATTCGTGGACGCAAAAATAATTCTAATTTACGTTTTGGTTTATTTGGCTTTGACCAACTAGAAAATTTATTCGTATCTGCTTCTTCTATAAATTCCTTGACTTCTTTGGCCATTTCTTCATCTTCATCTATGGCTTTTTGTAAATCATTCATTATTTCTGAATTACTCTGTATCATTTCAATAATGTCGTTATTTGTCAAATTATCAACATCCATATCTATATTTGAAATAATATTTTCTTTAGTGTCCTGTATGTCAACTGTTGTTGATAATTCCGGTTCATTAAAATGTAAAATATCATTTTCGTCTATTTTAGATTCATTCAATGAAACTGTATCTGATATTTCTATATTTCTATCAGTATTTTCTATAATTGGTGCTGTTGGTATTTTATTTCGTTTAATCTGATGATAAGTCATTGTAGTAGCTATTACTAACAAGACTGCTAATGGATCGAACGCAAACATCAACAACAGTATGACGATATAAATGGCAATTTCCGATGATCCTTCATAACCAAGTAAGTTTGCAAGATATTTTGCTGGTCCAAGTTTTGCGTCAATTGTCGACATATTTTGTTTCATTGCAATCAGACGTGATCTATCTGCTGATATTGATTTTTCCAAATCCGACATATCTTTTGCAATTTGTTCTCTTTCCGGCTCTTGTGATTTTCTTGCCTGCATTCCTCGTGTGGCAAATCCTTCTCGATAATATACCTCTATGGCAGAATCTAATTGATCGAGTTGTGCCTGTAACCTTGAAAAAGATTCTTCTGACTGAGATATCTTCGATTCAATTAATTGGATTTCTAAACGAGCAGAATCCGCTGGAATCATTTGATTTAAATGTCCAGCCGATAAGAAACCAAATATTCCAAGGCTGGTTATCAGCATCAATGCCACAACCATCGCAGTTAGTGGTAATTTTATCATCCATGATGTTTTGTTCCAAAATGTATGCAACCACGCAGTAGTCACCAATTTGGCCGTTTCCAATACAGACGCCATGATAATAACCGGTATCATGGCGGCTGCGAACAATTCGGCCAAGCCGACAATACTGAAATAAGCCGCCACAGCCGCAATGGCTGATGCTGTTAGGCCCATAATGAATACATATATCATAATGTTATTTATGGTATTAGAATTCTTTAACTTTTTATGATTCTATTGGAATAAAGTTCATTAAGACCATTTTCTCTATCAATGAACTTGTACATGACTTTCGATGGTGCCATTTCTTCCAAACAATCCAATACTGCATTGACGTCTAATGTTGAACAGCTATAAACGTCTAACTCAACTTTGGCTGGATTAGTTTCATCCCATATGTGACACGCAATATGACTGGTCGTGATGATTGCCGATATAGTCAGTCCACGATTCCCATCCATGTGAGAATATTTCGCTATTGGTGGTACGAAAAATTCCATACCAATTTTTTCCACCAACTTTGTGATCCACGTAATACCCTCTTTTTCGTCCGTTATCGGCCGTTCTACTTCGGCCGATATGATGACCATCTCGTGCTTTAACATTAATCAATCAATCCTTATGAAATATCATCAATTCGAGTAACGGTGATAACTGCTTCGGCTGATATTATATCATTGTCCAATTCTCCGACATCGACACGTTCTATCATCATTCCTTGGGCATTTAAACCAACTGCTTCCGGATTATAGATATCACGATTATCATTGCGAGATGTTGTCAATGCACGAGCAATTTGTCTGATTAGTGCTTCTTCGCCATATAACATATCATCGCTCGATGGTATTCCTTCTTCATTGACAGTAAAAATATATTCTTCTCTATCATAACCAAGAGTGAAATCTATCGAAGTTGGTGGAGTATCGTTATCCGGAGATCCGCCTTTTACGATTTGAGTCACTGATATTGGTGAAATATTTTCCGATACCCTACGAAGAATTTCTTGCCATCGAATGTTTGCTCTTTCCTTGGCAAGAGAATTATTTTTAGTCGATGGATATGTTCCACCATCGGCAGCATAAAGTTCTGGTTTTGTATTATCTATGGTACCGTCGTTTGGCGAAGTTAAACCGGTATATCCGGATAAATCGATTTCTACTCTGTAGTAGACTGGTATTAAAGCATCAGCGGACATAAAATTCTCCCATTTGAATTATTTATCAGATAGGCACTTTTCGTCTAACTGAACTATATCATCCATTTCGGTGGATGTATATATGAACGGTCCAGATACACCACTGGATATGTTTGATGATGCATCTAATGCTAAAAATACTCGTTGAATTGGATTTTTGTGGTATCTTGTTGTATGCAAAGAACCCATTGCTGAAATATACCCAGAACCACTGGCACATCCCCAAGACGGACAGTTTAAAACTGAAAAATCACTTTGAATTTCGAATAATCTATTTTTAATTCCGACAATGAAATTGCCACCTTTATAGGTTCCATCGTCGCTGTTACTGAGAAATCCATTTTTTCTGAAACAATCAATGACACTATCAATGAATGTTGTTCTCAAATAATCATCAATATCATCGCCATCGATATATCGTGGTGCTGAAAATTTGTATTTTAACAAATCACACATACGACTGCTTCCTGTACTACCAATTACAGTCTGTCCATTTTTAAATATTTTTGGCTGATCATCATGAATTGATCTTATCCAGTAGTTTGACCAACAACTATCTCCACCAATATATACGATACCATCATGTGCTATCCCAACAATACAGGTCATTTTTCATTTTCCTTCCATTCAAAAACGTCAGATGTATCATTTCTTTTTATCTTTTCGATTCGACGATTTATATCACCGAAGTATTCTTCTTCTTTTTCAATCAACGTAACATTGAATCCTTCCATTACAGCGGCCTCACCGGTCGTTCCCGATCCGGCAAATGGATCGAGAATGGACCCACCATATGGAGTAATCAGACGACACAAATAACGCATTAAATTGATCGGCTTGACCGTTGGATGTTTACTTCCGTTTCGTTCTTCTTTTGATGCTTTTGCTGAATAAAAAAATCTAGATGGAGTGCCATATTGTGGTTTTCCTTTTCTGCTTTTCCCTTGACCGTAATTGGCAAATTCATCCTCAACTTCCTCTGAGCCGTCATGAATGATGTTTGCCGGAAATCTCCCCGCTGATGGATCATATTCTTCGGCACCATTTGAATCGCCATAAATTGATGCATTTCCATGGCCAAATCCTCCTCGTGTGTGAGGATTTTTTGCAAAAATGTCATCATTGTCGGCGATTGGTATGCGGCAACCGTCGATGTTAAGACCACCGACAGAATTTTCCATGACGTTTTCAGCAACTGTCGTATTAAATGGCTTTCTCGATAGACAAATTGGTTCCCACGCTGGCTTCAATGCCGTCCCCCATCCTTGCCATTGCTTGGCCAAATCATGAAGCACATCAAATGATCCTTGTTGATTGTCCATGTTTGAACTGGCCCCATGGTCGTAATTCACGCGTCCCCGGCCTGATGGAATATAATCGTCATTAAGACGTAATCGTCTCATATCTTCTGTTCTGCATTTACCGGTGCGTAATTTGGTATCAATGGCATTTGCTATGTTTTGGGACTTAGGAAATCCTGTCCCAAATATCCAACCAATTTGATCTCTGATTTCAAAGCCTGAATCTTCTATCGCACAAACCATTCGATGATAGGTTCGTGTTCCACCAAATGTTAACATGTGGCCACCTGGTAATAATAAATCGAAGCATCGTTTCCATACGTCGACTTGAAAAGCAATGCCTGATTTATCCCACTGTCGGCCCATGAATCCTAATTCATATGGAGGATCTGTGATGATTGCATGAAATTTTATTCCATTGCTGATTAATTGATCCATTTGCTCGATACAATCGCCATGAAGTGCTACTATTTTTTCTTTATCCATTTAATTTTTTTCTTCTTTCTCTTGCGATCCAAATTGGTTTCACCAATTGGTAAACATGTTACTATTTCATCCAATCTGATATCAAAAACTACTTTCATTTTTACATTTCTTAATTCTACCTGATATACTTGCCGTGGACAATTTTCTGTATCCCTGATCCATGTGGCAGTTCCTTTCCATATTTTGCTTTTTATATTTTTCAATTCATCCGTCGTCGGAATAAAACCAAAACGTTCAAATGCTCTTCTCAATGTATGTGTTTGTGAATTTCTTTTGTGTTCTATCTGCTGTGTTATCATATTAAATACTTTCTATGAATGATATGAATCTTTGGAAAGAATATTGTAAACAGATTACCCCACTTGGCGAACCTTTTCAAAAATATCGTCCAGATCGAATGGACGGATGTGTGTTACCAACTGAGGTTTATTTGGACCTCCATGAGATGTCCGCTGACGTAGCAATGAATGCAGTTATCGCTCAGATAAAAAAATGTTCTAGTAGTAGAATACGCATCTTATGGGTCATTACAGGCAAGGGAAAAATTCTGAAAAGAGAATTACCATATTGGTTGGAAAGACCAGAGATTTCTAATCTTATCCTTTCATATCAATTGGGCCGTCCAAAACAAGGCGGTGAAGGGATTTATCAAATCTTTGTTAAAAATGAAAAATAAATAATTTTATGGATTTATCAACTCCGTTAAATGAAATTTTTAAAATTCTTGATACAAAAGAATCTGTAATCTATTCGACTGGGTCGCCGTCAACAAATACGATAAAATACAATTTTGGAGATATGACTGTTTTAAAAAAATTTGATCATTGGCCAAAAATAACAATAATTTGTAAATCGAAAGATTTTTCTATTTTTGGTAAATTTGATTATGATGGAAAAATAATTGAATATCACGGTATTGGTGACGAAGAAACTTTCATTCAGAATCAATTACTGTGGACGATTACGATGTCATGAATTTTGCATATCCCATAATAGCCATTCCTCTTCTGACCATTGATGAAACCCTATGAGATTTTTATCTATATTTGAAAATGGATTTTCACTCATCGGATTCATTGATGCTTGTCTTTTTATATCAATTTTTGTCTCAGAGTAAAATGTGTTTATGGTAAACCAAGATGTTGATACAATAAACCCATTTTCTGTCACATATGTCAAAATGGGCAATGGTATTGAATTTGTACCGTGTTTCATTGATATGAAATATGTTCTTGGACCATCAATGATAAATCTTGTCCATTCGATTTTATCGAATGTGAACCTTTTTACTATTTTGGTTCCTTTTGAAAATTTTTGAACCATATAATTAGCCTTTATTTCATTGATATTAATGATTTCCTGTGTCCAAGTTTTTAAATCCATCATTTATAATCCATGAAATGGCGGAAACGACGGGACTTGAACCCGCGGCCTCCGGCGTGACAGGCCGGCACTCTAACCAACTGAGCTACGTTTCCTTTTGGTATCCCCAAGGGGATTCGAACCCCTGTTTTCGCCGTGAAAGGGCGATATCCTTGGCCTCTAGATGATGGGGACGTGAACTACCAAAAGTCTAAAAAACACTTGGCTTCTGTTCTCCATTCGAACAGAATTTTTCCTGCTTCGACGACACATAACTAGATATGACAGATGACACATCCCCGTCAGCGGTATCTCCACGGGCGTAGATTCGGGCGATCCCCGCCCTATGTAACGAATCGAGACTTATCTCGATCAGAATATACACGAAATGCTTGGTTATCGCATTATTTGTGTACAAAAATATTTATCAAACAAATCCATCCAATTCATCCCATTGTCTGAATAACACTGGCATGCATGTATAAAAAAAGTCACCACAAGTGGTGACCTCCGTTGTTCCATGCAACAGCGATCACCATTTAGGTGATATCATCCTCGAAACGTTCTTCAAAAATTACTGCAAACATGGTCTTTATCCTTATATTCGTGTCGCTGATTTTCTTTAAATCACCAACAATACAGACAATTTAGCATCAAGTGACTTCGTTGTCAAATTATATTTATGATTTTTCTGGATTTTGTTCCATTTTACCAAAATCCGAGCCAAATTCCGATACCATGGATTATTCCGATGGGGAAAAATATGGCACCAGCGATCAAAAATCCCCAAGCTTCCGTCGTGAAACACGTATATAAATGCTGAATCCATGCTGCGAAAGAAGTTAAAAAAATAAAAATTGGGATTAAAAACAGTGCCCCGTGCATGATATTTTCCTTTGTTAGTAGTGTAACAATATGAAAATTCTATATTACGCCAATCATCGAGAACATATGTTTATTTCTGGATTACGAATTTTGCATATCCCATAATAGCCATTCTTCTTCTGACCAATTCCAACAACCGTTTAATGAATATGGTATGGTATCGTAATTGAAAGTTTGGTCATTGGTAGCAAATATTTTCAAGTCAGTGATACCATAATTGTCAAACACTATTAATATTTTATCTTTTTCCAATTTTCCATAAAGATATAATTGATTTCCATGAAAATGATAACTAAGTTTTATTTTAATATTATTTTTTTCAATTATAATTTTTTTAATTATATTGGATTTTGTTTCTTTCGTAATTTTCCATTCTTTGTATTTTGGAGATTTCACGAATATTATATCGGACAATGGAATAGAATTTAATAATTCTTTTGCCCATATGATTACTGGTTGATTAGATTGTCGTATTTCATGTCCCATAATAGCCATTCCTCTTCCGTCCATATCCACCATGATGATCTGTTAATTTCATTCAATGCTATGTGGTTTATTGCAATTGGTTGTGGAATCCATGATTGTGAAGAATATTTTTTTGTTTTTATTGTATTATTATATGGCCATTTGTAATTTTCTACATTACCAATGACAAAAATTGCTTTATAATCTACTTTTTCTGTATAATCGAATATTATATGAATGTAATTGTTATATCTAACCAAAACACTATAATATGAATTATTCAGATGACATTTCCAGTATACGGCATGGCTATCATAGTCAATAATATATGAATTATTTGGTAAATTTGTTCTAAATGCATTATTTGGTGTTTTAATTTTTTTGGCAGAAAAAACATCTGCCATTATTGTCATAAAATCTTCTTTAGAAATATTTCTGTTCATTGAGAATAACAATCTGGTTGACCTGATTGATATCTATGATATGATTATCCGAATGGAGGTGCAATTATGACGTACAAGCTGGTCAAGGAAATTCGCGAAACCTTTCATCGTTGTCACAGTTGCATTCACGCCAAACGGGGTGGTTTTCTCGTTGTGTGTGATATTGACAAGAAAAGTCGTGACCGAGATGACGGATGTGACAAATGGGCATTAAATGGATCACTAAAATCTCGATATGACGCTGCCACGGATGTGATGAAACAAAAATGGAAACTTACCCCCAATGATATCGTCGTTGGTGGGACTTATCGTGGCCATCGTCCGAAACAAAACCCCTTTACCCGCGAATATGATGATCGTCATGTTCTGTTTATCTCAAAGGATGGTAAAAAAGTTCAATACGATAGTATTTCTGTCGGCATTGGTCGTCATTATCCAACCATCGATATTGAACAATTCCTCGGATGGGCAAAAGAGAAGGTTGTATAATAAAAAGGCGGGAATTTCCCGCCTTTTTATTTTTTACCATTAATTTCTTTGGCCTTTTCTAGTAATTCTAACACAAATTCTTTTATTTCTTCCTTGGTACGAAATTCTATGTGCATGGAATCGTTGAAACTCAAAACGCCATCATTTAATATAAAAAAATCACTCAAATCTGTGATCTTGTATCCACCATCACCCCACTCATATACCATTTTTTCTTCAATTTATGTTAACTATGATACATTATAATATTGTTACGACATTTTTTCTACTTTAATGATGTTAAGTCGCTCTGGGTTAAAAACAATATAATGAATCAAAATACCGGTATCTTCATACCGTATGCCTTCCTTTTTAACATCAAACCACTCATATCCATTTATGATGAGTTTCTTTAACCAAACATCCGAATGATCTCGATAATAGTCGTACCAAATTTGTTCCATAGCTTCTCTAAAATCACGTGGTCCATACGATTCCATGATTTGTGTTGATGCTCTATCTAATGCCCTTGCTGGATTTTCCGACCAATTCATATATTCAACTTCTTTCCAATCGGGCGATTTATATATAAGATTTCTAATCCATTGATAATTGAGTGTTCTTTTTTCAGGCAATCTTTTTGATTTATATAACTTGGCTTCTACGGTATGAATATACTTCCCATATATACGAGAATCATCAATAGCATTTGTTAGATATATTCCTGGACCTTCTTGATCATTTCCTGAGCCAGAACTTAAGTGATCTAAAGAGAATTTTTTTATCTTTGTTTCTGATCCATGATACAAAGTTAACGACGAGGAGGAAATTTCTATTAATTTCATGATAATATTTATAAATCCACGTCAAGAATACCAAGTGTTCTTTAGACACTTGGTATTTCACTCCTTCCCATTGTGATGATTATATTTTTTGACACATCAGTATAGTATCATAACGTGTCATCCATATACGTTCTGTCGTGAAGGGCATAATTGGATGAGCCATTTTGAGAATTTCATCATATGCCCTTGTGAGAATTGACTTCGCTGCCATATCTCCGTTAAAGAGACGTTCTTTTGACCTTTCAATGTGAATATCACAAAATTCATCCTTTAATATATTACGTAGTATCAAAGTTGCTTCTTTGAACCGATATCTATTGAGCGATTCGTTTATATTAATTTTTGCCTTTTCGATTTTTTCTATCAAATCTATGTCATCGTAATGAATTGGTTTATGCCAATCGTGATTTATGTGATTATGACAAAATCGGCCAGCTTGCCACAATTTGTTGACAAAATTCTTGGCCGATTCAATCATCGGAAAATTCAAATTAATATCCAAACCTGGCATTGCCGATTCACACAAATAAAAACGAATCCCATCTGTTCCGTATTGATCAATTAAGTCCAATGGATCTATTCCATTTCCGAGGCTTTTTGACATTTTTCGACCTTTTGAATCACGCATTATCCCATGTAAATAAATTGTTTTGAATGGTAATTGATCGGTTAATAATAAACCCATCATTGCCATTCTGGCACACCAGAAAAACAAAATATCATCGGCCGTTTCTATTAAGTTGGCGGGATAGAATTTTTTTAAATCGTCCGTATCATCTGGCCAACCGAGAGTTGCAAATGGCCATAATGCAGACGAAAACCATGTATCCAAGACATCATCAGTTTGAGAAATTTCATGACCCCACCAAATTTGTCGACTAATACACCAAGGCTCTATATTTTCTAAGAAATGTTTTAAGGTTTTTGTTTCACTCGATGGTATTATTTCAAGATTTCCGGTATCTATATGCCATAGAAGTTTTTTGGCATATTCAGACATGTCTAGCCATGTTTGACCATCTTGTGTATATATTATTTTTTTACATTTATCTAGTGCTGTTTGAACTGCTTTTTTGTAATGATCATCCATTGTATAACGCTGTCTTGACCAATCACAACTTGATCCCATTCGTTTCAATTGATCCATTATTGTTGATTGTGTTCTATTACGCCACTCATTTGCATAATGTATGAATAATTCTTTGGTGATTTCCATGTTATTGAAAATCATTTCATTTTCTATTTTTTCTTGTGTTGCTATACCGGCGTGATCTGTTCCCGGTAGCCATAAGACGCAATGGCCATTCATTCTTTTGTGCCGACATATCACATCTTGATATGTCGCAAACATGGCATGCCCCATGTGAAGATTGCCGGTTATATTCGGCGGCGGCATTGGTATAAAAAATGGGGTGCCATCCCCTTGTGGTGCGAAACACCCATTGGTGTTCCATAACTCATATATGGCAGACTCATCCTTTTTGTCGAATGTTCTGCTTAATGTACGTCCAACATTTACCGATCCTCCTTTGTTGAATTAACTATATTTATAACTTATGTCTGATTGAAAATCAAATTTTGCTAAATATAGTTATTATGAGACTGGACGAGATAGATTCGACTATATTATCAAAAGCCGTTTTATCATCTAGGATAAAATATGATCTTTATCATATAAGCCATGGAAAAATAGAACCTGGTATATGGAAACCTCAAATATCAAAGAGTCAAATAGTTGATAATGTACCCAAAATTTCAGTAGCACCGACTATTACGAATTGTTATTGGGCAGTTTATTCCAAATATGCCAAAGAATTTGAAGAAAAACACAAATCATATTTGACTTTTTATGTATATCAGCCAATATTTTCTGGTAATGAAAAGGTGTTATTACCAAATGCGTTAACTTCTATGAAATTGGCACCGGCTGCTCATGTGACTCATGAGCATTGGATAATAAATTCTACAATGATGAAGTTATTGTACAAAATAAAAATATTCAATACCAATATGAGTCCAGAATTGACTTACCGTCCATTTGGTAAAGGACAAATGACCTTCTTGTCTCCATTGGAAGTTTCTTTTAAGGTCATTGACGATTATACGACAACAGAAAATTAATCAACATACATATATTCGCCTTTTTTATCTGTTCTTGTTAAATTATTCTTCCTCATAAATTCCCACGTTGCTTTGGCTGAATCAGTTTGAAGGCCAGAAGCATATAGTTTTAAGCCTTTTGAATTCATCAATTCAGCACCTTTTTTGTATAATGATGTTCCGATTCCCATACGTCGATATTCTTTTGATACACTGATATAGTCGATAATTGGTCTATCTACGTGAAAGTTTTTAAAATCAATGAATTTGTTTTTCCATCTTTTTGATAGTTTTTCTAAATTTTCTTCTATGAAATCGAGAAGTCTGACACGTGAAGTTGGAATCTTAAGTGGCCATTTTTCATTGGCATGATAGTATATGTTATTGGCTATTTTTTTCATTTCATCAAAAGTGGCATTATTTAGAATAATTTTATTATCAATGATTTCTATTTTCCCATTAATCGGATATATTGGACGGCCTTCTATTTTGTCCAAATAGTCCGGAATGCTCTTGTAATGATTGTCAAAACGTTCTTTTGGTATATAAGAAATTTTTAAATATCCAATTTCTTTACCATCGACAATTGCTTGTATTTTATGAACAATCCATCCACGATTTTTGTCTCCATAAATGTCCTCTGTGGTGATGAAATCGATATTGATATTTTTTGTTTTGTTCATAATTTATCCATTATATGAGATAAAAGGTGATTTATAATCTATTCAAAAAATCTAATCAACACAACGCATCAACCGAATGGACGACGAATCATATTCGGTTCTATTTTCATCGTGG
>Ga0265293_10012019_pt1 | contig 11606 bp, 15 predicted proteins | sample Munlanlewell138R_FD_192505 | JGI IMG/M metagenome (GOLD analysis project Ga0265293, IMG submission 192505) | Leachate microbial communities from a municipal landfill in Southern Ontario, Canada - Leachate well 138R | ecosystem: Engineered > Solid waste > Landfill > Unclassified | place: Canada... | reverse complement strand
CACCAGTGGCGCCATCCATTACGATGGCCACAATCTCGCGGAGCTGTCGTCGCGGCAAATGAAGCCCTGGCGGCGCAAAATGCAGATGATTTTTCAGGATCCCTATGCGTCCCTCAATCCGCGCATGACCATCTTTGAAACCTTGGCGGAACCTCTGCTGGTGCACGGCCTCGCCAGCAAAAAAACTGTAACCCGCCAGGTGTTGGAACTGATGGACGATGTCGGCCTCGCCCGCGCCTACATTCGCAAATATCCCCACGAATTTTCCGGCGGCCAGCGCCAGCGCATTGCCGTGGGTCGCGCCATCGCCACCAAACCGGAATTTATCGTCGCTGACGAACCGGTGTCAGCCCTGGATGTGACCATTCAGGCGCAGATTCTTGATCTGATTCTCGCCCTGGTCGACAAGCACAATCTCACCATGCTGTTTATTTCCCACGACCTGGCGGTGATTCGTTACATCGCGGATCGGGTGCTGGTGATGCACCACGGCGAAATTATTGAACAGGGGGCGACAGCAACCCTCTGGACTGCACCGAAAGAACAATACACACAACAACTGCTGGCTGCCATTCCCAGGTTCGCCAATGGCTGAGGCCGGTTTAACCCTACCCATTTCACGGAGCGCCACCATGAACAAAAAACTCTTCACCTGGTTGCCAATGGCTTTTGTGCTCATGTTGCTGTCCGCCTGCACCGGCCTGCAGCGGGACTATCAAGACCCGGAAATCTACCTCACCAAAATTATGCCCATGGCCGGCAGCGGCCTTGAACAGCGCTTTCTTATCGGCTTGCGGATCGTCAACCCCAACCGCAGCAACATCAACATTTCCGGAATGTCCTACAGCATCAATATTCGGGGTCAGAAACTCATCAGCGGCGTCTCTTCCCATATTCCCCGCATTCCCGGTTACGGCGAAGCGGAGGTGGAGCTGGAAGCGGCAACCAACCTCCTCGGCGCCGTGCAACTGGCCGCAGATATGATGAGAAATCCCGCCAAAGCCATTGATTACGAACTGGAAGCGCGCCTGGATGTTGGCCGTTTTGCGGTGCCCGTGCGCATCAAGGAGACCGGTTCAATCAATCTTGGCCAACAGGGGCTACTACAGCAGCAATCCCAGTAACGGTTCCAGCAATAACGAGATTTTAGACATGGCTTTTTTTACCATCAAAGAGTCCAGCAAATACAGCGAAGCGGAAATCATCGACTTTCTCAGCACGGCGGTGATTCCCATGCGCCTCGCCTGCAACAGCGACAAAGGTTTTCCCCTGGTCGCCTCCCACTGGTTTAAATACCAGGATGGCGCTCTGTACTGCGCCGTGCACCGCAGCTCCCTGGTGGCAAAACTGCTGGCAAAAGATCCCCGCTGTGGTTTTGAAATTGCCGCCGATACCGCCCCCTATCGCGGTGTGCGCGGCCAGGGCAACGCCGCCCTGCTTGTGGAAAACGCCGGTGAAAATTTGCACGAGCTGATTGTCAGATACCTGGGGGACAGCCAAAGCCAACTGGCCAAATGGCTGTTAAGCCGCAGCGATGAAGAATACCTGGTGCGCATTACCCCCACCTGGGTCACCAGCTGGGATTTCAGCGAACGGATGACCTGATGACTGAACAACCTTCATTAAAAAAAGGCCTCTACCGCCACTTTAAAGGCAACCTCTATTCCCTTCTTCATATCGCCCGCCACAGCGAAAGCGGCGAAGACATGGTGGTCTACCAGGCGCTCTACGGCGAGCGCGGTATCTGGGTGCGGCCATTGGTCATGTTCGACGAAACCATCGAACGGGACGGTAAATTAGTGAAACGCTTTGCCTATGTTGGCGATAGCAACAATGAGGGCGGCCACGAAAATTAACAGCACAAATAGCTGGCATGAATAACCGATGCCAATAGCTCATACCAATAGTCCCTATAGCCCAGAGTCACGGCCATTGTTGTTATACTCCCCCAACATGAATTAGCAGTACCAGGTAGCCCATGAACCAAGATTCTCTCCCCACGTTCAGCACCATTGAAATTTCCGCATTGCCCCAGCAGCTGCAGGCGCTCCTCGACCAGTGCCGTCGCGAGGTCGACGAGCTCACCGCGCAGCCGCCCCCCTACCGCTGGGAAAACCTGATGGCGCCGCTGGAAGACATGGATGATCGCCTCGACAAGTTCTGGTCGCCGGTAAGTCACCTCAATGGCGTGATGAACAGCGACGAGCTGCGCAAGGCCTACGACAGCTGCCTGCCCCTGCTCACCGCCTACCACAGCGATATGGGGCAGAATCAGGCGCTGTACACCGCCGTCAAAGCCCTGGCCGACAGTGAAGATTTTGCTGGACTCAGCCGCGCCCAACAAAAAGCCGTTGAGCATATGCTGCGGGATTTTCGCCTTTCCGGTGTCGCCTTGGACAGCGACAAACGCCGCCGTTTTAGCGACATTCGCCAGCGTTTGAGCGAGCTGGGCACCCAGTTTTCCAACAATGTGCTCGACGCCAGTGACAACTGGGAAAAATGGCTTGATGACGCAAGCGCCCTCGCCGGGCTGCCGGAGACTGCACTGCAACATTACCGCCAGCAGGCGGAGGCCAAGGGCAAGCCCGGTTACCGTCTCACCCTGGATATTCCCTCCTATCTGCCGGTGATGCAGTACGCCGACAACCGGGATTTGCGCCGCGAGTTTTACCAGGCCTATGTCACCCGCGCCTCCGACCAGAGCAGCCAGTCCGGCAACTGGGACAACAGCCAGATTATGGTGGAAACCCTGCAATTGCGGCAGGAAATGGCTCATTTACTCGGCTTTGCCAATTATGCGGAGCTGTCCCTGGAGCCGAAAATGGCGGAATCGCCGCAGCAGGTGCTGGATTTCCTTGAAAATCTGGCGAAGGCAACCAAGCCCCAGGCGCAACAGGAGCTGGACGAGCTCAGGGCATTCGCCGCCAACCTCGGCTGCGACGATTTAGAAGCCTGGGACACCAGTTACTACAGTGAGAAATTGCGGGAGCAGCACTATGCGGTTTCCCAGGAGCAGTTGCGCCCTTATTTTCCCGCGGACAAAGTCATTGACGGTCTCTTCGCCATCACCGGGGAACTCTTTGGCCTCAGTTTTGAGGCGAAAAAAGATGCGGATCTCTGGCACCCGGATGCCCGCTGTTACCAGATCAACAAAAACGGCCAGGCGGTGGCGACCTTTTATCTGGATCTCTACGCCCGCGCCAAAAAACGCGGTGGCGCCTGGATGGCCAATTACTGTGGCCGCCGCCACCTCGGCGACCGAGTTCAGCAGCCGGTGGCGTTTCTCACCTGCAATTTCTCGCCGCCGACAAAAGATCGCCCCGCCCTCCTCAACCACGACGAGGTCACCACCTTATTCCACGAATTTGGCCACGGCCTCCACCATATGCTCACCGAAATCGATGTCCTCCATGTGGCCGGCATCAACGGTGTTGCCTGGGATGCGGTGGAATTGCCCAGCCAGTTTCTCGAAAACTGGTGCTGGCAACGGGAAGCGATTCCGCTGATTTCCGGCCATTATCAGGGCGGCGAACCCCTGCCGGACGAACTTCTCGACAAGCTGCTGGCGGCGCGCAACTTTCAGTCGGGGATGCAGATGCTGCGCCAACTGGAGTTCGCTCTGTTTGATCTGAAACTCCATAGGGCGCCAGCACCGCAAAGTGCAAACGACATTCAGCAGCTTTTGGATAGCGTTCGCAGGCAGATAGCCGTTATGCAACCGCCGGCGTTTAACCGCTTTCAACACGGTTTTTCCCATATTTTTGCCGGTGGCTACGCCGCCGGTTACTACAGCTACAAATGGGCAGAAGTGCTGTCTGCGGATGCCTTTTCATTATTTGAAGAGGAAGGCGTGATGAATCCTGCCACTGGCCGTAAATTCCTCTCTGACATTCTCAGCAAGGGCGGCTCTGAAGATGCCATGACTCTGTTTGTCAATTTCCGTGGCCGCCAGCCTTCCCAGGAAGCATTGCTGCGCCACAGTGGTATTAGAGTGCGCGAAAATGCAGCCTAACCCCGCAGAAAACAGGCAGCGCCAAGCAACAGTAAGGATTAAGTTATGACGGACACCAATTCACTGCTCCAGTTTATGAATTGCGAACGACTGGACGACAATTTTTTTCGCGGCCAGAGCAAAGACTTTAAAACCGGCCAGGTCTACGGCGGCCAAGTACTGGGGCAGGCCATCAAGGCGGCGCAGTCTACCGTTGATGATGACCGCAGCATTCACTCCGCCCACGCCTATTTTTTGCGCCGTGGCGATGTCAATGCGCCCATTCTCTACACCGTGGATCGCAGCCGCGATGGCGGCAGTTTTTCTTCCCGCCGTGTGGTGGCCATTCAGCACGGCCACCAGATTTTCCACCTGTCGGCATCCTTTCAGGTCAATCAACCAGGGCTGGAATTTTACAACCAGGGCTTTCCCCCCACAGACCTGCTCGATGGCGTTATCGACGGCAGCCGCGTCGCCGAAAACCAGTTTCAATCGCAATTTCTCGATGCCTACATTTTAAATGAAGAAGAAAAAACCGCGCCGGATTCCTTTCAAATGTGGGTAAGAACCAAGCACCCCCTGCCCGAAGGCCAGGATGCCCACTGCTCTGTTCTCGCCTATATTTCCGATATGGGCTTGCTGCTCTCGGCTTTCGTTCCCCACGCCCGGCAACCCTGGCAAATTGGCAGCGCCCTGCCCAATATGGTGGTTGCCTCGTTGGATCACGCCATCTGGTTTCATCGCCCGTTTCGCGCCGACGACTGGTTTTTTTACGACTGCCGCGCCGAATCCACCAGCAACAGCCGCGGCTTCAGTCACGGCAGAGTGTTCACCAGAGACGGAGCCCTGGTGGCAAGTACCAGTCAGGAAGGTTTACTCAGACAAAAAGAGGTGCCCTAATGTTGGATATTTATTATTGGCCAACCCCCAACGGCCACAAAATCACTATTTTTGTTGAGGAAGCGGGTCTCGACTACAAACTGATTCCCGTCAACATCAGTGCTGGAGAGCAATTCGCCGCGGATTTTCTCGCGATTTCCCCCAACAACAAAATTCCGGCGCTGGTGGATCATCAGGGCTTGGGCACCAACAAACCCCTGGCCATTTTTGAATCCGGCGCTATTCTCCAATACTTGGCGGAAAAAACCGGGCGCTTTCTGCCCACAGCAGCGGACGAAAAATACGCTGTTTTGCAGTGGCTTTGCTGGCAAATAGCCCATCTTGGCCCCATGCTCGGCCAGAATCATCATTTCAGAAATTACGCCCCGGAAAAAATTGATTACGCCATCACTCGCTTTCTTAAAGAAACGGAGCGGCTTTACGGCGTTCTCGACGATCACCTTGAAAACAGGGGATTTATCGCTGGCGACTACAGCATTGCCGATATGGCCTGCTATCCCTGGATTTTACCGGAGCACCAGGGCATGGATCTGGAGGACTTCCCCAATCTCAAGCGCTGGAAAACCGCCATTGGTCAGCGCCCTGCAGTGATCAGAGCCTATGCCCTTGAAGAGGATATTAAAAAGGAGGCGGTGGTAACGGATGAGTCCCGCACAGTGCTCTTTAATCAGGGGCGGCGGAAAAAATCCGGGGTAACTCCCTGATTTTATGATGCTCGAATCCGCCGCGAAAACTCTGCGCAACGATGACATTGTCACCCAGGTGCGCCAATGGCTTGAAACCCTGGTGGTGGGCTTAAACCTGTGCCCGTTCGCCAAGCGCGAACTGGTCAAGGATCGGGTTCGTTTCAGCGTATCAGCTGCCAGCGACGAGTGGCAGTTGATGGCAGACTTGGAAGATGAATTGAAATTGCTCGAAGAAAATCCCGTCATTGAAACCACAGTGCTGATTCATCCCCAGGTGCTTGTAGATTTTTCTGCCTACAACCAGTTTCTCAACCTGGCGGATCGACTGCTTGATCAGCTCAAGCTCAGGGGTATTTTTCAGATTGCCAGCTTTCATCCCCAGTATGTGTTTGCCGGCAGCAATGCCAACGATGTAGAAAATTTCACCAACAGAGCGCCCTACCCGCTGCTGCATTTGCTGCGGGAAGCAAGCCTTGAGCGCGCCATTGCCAACTATGCAGACGCCGAATTAATACCTGAGCGCAATATGGCGCTGATGCGAGAGCTGGGGCGAAACCGCCTGGAAGCTCTGCTGCGCTCCTGCATGGCTAGCAACAACTCTGAAAACTAGCCTTTATTGACAATAGCCATTTAAAAAAAGGATTCCCGTGGCGCTGAAACCCACTATCTACAAAATGCGGATTTCCCTTTCCGATCTGGAGAGGGATTATTATGACAATCTCAACCTCACCATCGCCCTGCACCCCTCTGAAACCCTGGAACGCATGATGGCGCGGGTGTTGGCGTTCTGTATTCACGCCCAGGCACAGCCTGTTTTCACCAAGGGACTGTCCACTGCGGAGGAACCGGATGTGTGGGCAAAGTCCATGGACGACCACATCGACCTGTGGATTGATGTTGGCGAGCCTGCGGCGGAGAGAATCAAGAAGGCGTCGCGGATCGCCAGGAAAGTCTGTGTTTACAGTTTTAACAGTAAATCCGATAGCTGGTGGGCGCAGAACCACGACAAATTCAAGTCCCTGAAGGTCTCTGTCTCCCAGTTTCCCTGGGAAAATATTCAATCACTGGCAGCATTGGCGCAGCGCACCATGGATATGTCGGTGACGCTCTCTGGAAATACGGCTTACATTGCTGCCGTCGATGGGGAAGCAGAGGTGCCCTGGGTGCAGCTGAAAGCTGAAAGTTAAAAGCGCCGAGCTATCAAGCGCCGAGGGGTAAGGGTTATTCGTCGTTTGTGGTGTCAACTGGCCATTTGGTGCGTTTGTAGAGTTCTTCCACTTTCTGCCGCGCCCAGGGTGTGCGGCGAAGAAATTTAAGGCTGGAGGCGATACTGGGGTCGTTGGTAAAACATTTGATGTTGATTCTGCGCCCCAGCTCCTGCCAGCCATATTTTTCCTGGAGGCGCGTGACAACCATCTCCAGAGTGACACCGTGGAGGGGATCCTGACCAGCCTTCTGGTTAATTTTCCTGGATTCCGGCCACATGGGACTTATCTCCGCTGTTGTCGGCGCCTTTTTCCTCGGCTTTTTTGACGCGAATTTTGTTGCCCGCCACTTCCAGGCCATTGAGGTTTTTCATCGCCGCCTTGGCCTCTCCAGGCTTGGGCATGGACACAAAGGCAAAACCCTTGGACAGGCCGTTTTCTGCATCCATCACCAGCTTGCAGGACTGAACAGCGCCGTAAGCTTCAAACAGGGCGCGCAGCTCTGCCTCGGAAGTGGCGCGACTAAGGTTGCGGACAAGAAGTTTCATTTGGCTGCCCTGGAAACATTTTCAAACTGTTGTGCGCCAAGATATTCCTCGTAAGTACCCTGAAAGTCAACGAGCTGATGGCCGCGAATTTCTATAACCCTGGTGGCCAGGGAGGAAACAAATTCCCGGTCGTGGCTGACAAAAATCAGCGTGCCTTCGTAATTTTCCAACGCGAGGTTGAGGGCTTCAATGGCCTCCATATCCAGGTGGTTGGTGGGCTCATCCATAATCAGCACATTGGCGTCGGCCATCATCAGCTTGCCGAACAGGAGGCGGTTTTTTTCGCCGCCAGAGCAGACTTTCACCTTTTTCTTGAAGTCTTCGGAAGAAAACAGCAGTCGCCCCAGGGTGGCGCGCACAATCTGGTCGTCGTGCTTGGGGGTTTGCCATTGGCTCATCCAGTCAAACAGATTGAGATCGCAGTCGAAATCCGCACTGCTGTCCTGGGGGCAGTAACCCAGGGTTGCGCTTTCCGCCCACTTGATGGTGCCGCTATTGGGTACAAGTTCGTTGACCAGACAGCGCAGCAGAGTACTTTTGCCGGCGCCATTTTCGCCAATAATCGCCAGCCTGGTGCCCGCTTCAAGAATGAGATTGCCTTTGCTGAACAGGGTTTCGCCATCAAAACCGTGGCCAAGATTTTCCAATGTGACCGCCTGGCGATGGAGTTTTTTCTCCTGCTTAAAGCGAATGTAGGGGGAAACCCGGCTGGAGGCCTTGATGTCTTCGAGCTTGATTTTTTCAATCTGTTTGGCTCGCGATGTTGCCTGGCGGGCTTTGGATGCGTTGGCGGAAAAGCGGCTGACAAATTGCTGGAGGTCGGCGATTTGCGCGGATTTTTTCGCATTTTCTGACTGCAGGCGCTCTCTGGCCATGGTGCTGGCGGTCATAAAATCGTCGTAATTGCCAGGGTAGATGCGCAGCTCGCCGTAATCGATATCCGCCATATGGGTGCAGACCGCATTGAGGAAGTGGCGGTCGTGGGAAATAATCACCATGGTGCTTTTGCGCTCGTTGAGGACGTTTTCGAGCCAGCGAATGGTGTTGATATCCAGGTTGTTGGTGGGCTCATCGAGGAGCAGAATGTCCGGATCCGAAAACAGCGCCTGGGCGAGAAGCACCCGCAGTTTCCAGCCCGGCGCGACCTCACTCATGGAGCCAAAATGAAGTTCCTGGGCAATACCGGCGCCGAGAAGAATTTCCCCGGCACGACTTTCCGCGCTGTAGCCGTCCATTTCGGCAAACTGCACCTCCAGCTCGGCAACCTTCATGCCGTCTTCGTCAGACATTTCCGGCAGCGAGTAGATGCGATCCCGTTCCTGCTTCACTTCCCACAATTCCTTGTGCCCCATGATCACCGTGTCAACCACGGTAAATTTTTCAAAGGCAAACTGATCCTGGTGCAATTTGCCCACCCGCTCATTGGGGGTGATGGACACACTGCCCGCCGAAGGGGTGAGGCTGCCATCGAGAATTTTCATAAAGGTGGACTTGCCGCAACCGTTGGCACCGATAAGGCCATAGCGATTGCCGTCGCCAAATTTGACGGAAATGTTTTCAAAAAGAGGCTTAGCACCAAATTGCATGGTGATATTTGCAGTCGAAATCAAGGGGTTATTCCTGGGGCTTAATGATGAATGTAAGAAGGTAATCAAGGGCGACCGAAACCAGCCCCGAAGAGGGCGACACTATAGGGGTTTAGCGGCCTTGCGTCGAGTGGTTCCGCACACTGACTGCATCCGCCAAGACAACGACCGCCACAATGGACAACAGACAGGCGCAAGCGCAGTTCATTCAACTCCTTGGCCAGCAAGGTACCCAAAAGCCGGGGGGAAAGCTCAACCAGGGGCAGATACTTGACGATGCCGCTGTCTTTTATTTCAGGATCAATGGCGCAACCTCGTCGTTGAGCACAGGAACGCCCATATAAGCGTCTATGGCCACTTGCCGGGTAATTTCCGCGCTGCATACACGGATACCACCCTGGCGCAACGGGTCAATTACAGGGGGCATTGTCTACAAAGCCGCCCCCTATTCAAAAACATCGATCAACACTTCCGCAATCACCGCAGAAGCGATGGAAACCAGAATCAAATCGGTTCCCGAACGTCGCCATTCGTAGCCCTCGTGGTGGGGCAGCGCCGCCAGCAAAGAGCCGGGAACAGACTGCCTGGCAATTCCCGGCGGCAGAGGCTTGCCCCTGGCAAGGTTTTTGCGGATACCCGGAGGAAGAGGCTTGTAGCCGGTGACATTGTGGCTGAGGGCGAGCTCCCTGGCCGCGCTTTGGCTGATTCCCGCATACACGAGGCCGACAACCACGTCCTCTACCAGGGAATCGGAACCATGGTCACGCTGGTGTTGATGCTGAGCCTTGTCGGCGCCGGGTTTGCCTTTGCCCTTCGGATTTTCAGAACCGGCCAGCGCAGAGGCCGCGAGAAAAAGTGCAGCGGCCGAAAGCCCTGCCAAAAATAACTTTAGTTTCATGATTTTATCTCTCTGCTGGATAGTACTTGCATCATAAGGACTGGTTTATCATAGCTCAAAAGCCGGTGTCTTTCCCGCCGCAACTGCAGTGCAACCGCAGAAGCCTTCATTCAGGGTGCCAGTTTGTTTATGCTTACCCTTTAACCCTTTTAACAAAAACAGAAGCGGCCTTATGAATAAAATTCTCAAACTGGTGTTGCAGGGACTGGGCACCGTACTGCCCCTGGGGCTCACCGGCTATTTCCTTTTTTGGCTGTTTGCCAACGCTGAAAATTACAGCAAATCCCTGCTGCTGTGGTTAATTCCACAAAGCCTGTATTTCCCAGGGCTGGGCATCATCGCCACTATCCTGGTTCTGTTTTTGATTGGGCTTGTCGTCAATGCCTACGGCGTTCGCTATCTCCTTCATCTCAGCGACCGCCTTTTTGCTCGCATTCCTCTGGTCAAGTCTGTCTACGGCGCCATTCAGGACATGATGCGGGTTTTCAGCCTTGCCGAAAAAAAACAAATGAAAACCGTGGTGAGCCTGGATGTGGGCAACGATCTCCATGTCATTGGCTTTATCACCGGCGAGGGCTCCGGCAAACGATTGTTTCCCGACGAAAGCAGCGACAGAGTTGGCGTTTACATTCCCATGAGCTACCAGATTGGCGGTTTTACCCTCTATGTGCAACGGAGCAGGCTGACCCTTCTCGACATTGGCGTCGAAGAGGCCATGCGCATTGCCATCACCGGCGGCGTTCAGGGAAGCAAATCATAACCACGCTGCAAATGCATTCCTGCGAAAGCAGGAATCTGCCATCCCTAAATTACAGCCCGAGCCACCCTGTCCCGCAGATACTGCTGATGGCACTGGTGAATATCGCGAATCTGCTCATCCCTGAGATAAGGGGAAATCAACGACAGGATTTGTAGGCTGGCGTCCTGAACAAACTGGGTTTCGGTCAGGGATTGCCGCGCCAACACCTGGTAGCTTTCCCAGTAAACAATCACCAGCATAATGCTTTTTACCAGCTTGGCGACGAGGTTTTTTTGCACCGGCGAGATAGCGATGGTCTCGCTGTCGGCAAGGCTGAGGAGGGAATGGGAAAAAAGGTTTTCCAGCTGATTAAGAATTTTCACCAGGGCTTTTCCCGATTCCGGATAGTTGTAAATAATGTCGGGAATATTGCGAAAAAAGAAACGGTGAAGGTAAACGGTTTCCAGGATCAGATAAATCAACAGCCACCGCGCCGATAGCGCCTTATCCACACGCTGACTCGCCGCCACAACAGTCCCTATCTCAGCGGCGAAGTTTTGTACAAGGCTGGCGATGATCTCCTCTTTTCCCTTGAAATGGTAGTAGAGATTTCCCGGGCTGATTTCCATTTCATTGGCAATGTCCACAGAGGTGATATTGGACTCACCCTGTTCATTAAAAAGTGCCAGACTGACCCTGAGAATCACTTCTTTGCGCTTCACTGTCTCTCCGTCATTGGCTGCCACAATCAAACTATTTGTCGATTTAGTATGAACATTCTAATTTTTTTTACTAGTATGAGTGTGAACATAAATCTTTTCCGAGCATCCAGAGGCTGACACCCATGACTGAGATAAAAAAAACAACACAAAAAACTGAGGAAATGACCCGCAAAATCTGGCTGGCTGGCCTCGGCGCCTACGGCCAGGGGCTGGATAACATTCAGCAAGGCTATGAAAAAATGAGCGACCAGGCGCGGGATTTTTTTGAAGAACTGGTTGCCCGCGGCGAAAAACTGGAAAAAGAAACCAAAAGCGGCGTTAACACCACCCG